>Ga0207003_1111_pt1 | contig 17520 bp, 17 predicted proteins | sample Alteio_BWMinCont_89_FD_153474 | JGI IMG/M metagenome (GOLD analysis project Ga0207003, IMG submission 153474) | Enriched cells from forest soil in Barre Woods Harvard Forest LTER site, Petersham, Massachusetts, United States -... | ecosystem: Environmental > Terrestrial > Soil > Temperate forest >...
ACCACAAGTTGTAAAGGGCGCTATTCCGAGCGAGGCGAGACGAGTTATGGCCGAGTCCGACGGATGAGGAGAAGATCATGAAAAACCTGTTGGCGTCGTTTATTGCTGCCGCTCTAGTTGCAGCGGTGATTCCTCCGTCGGGCTTCTGCAGATTAATTCGAACGGCTCAACCACGGAAATAGGTAGGTCCCCCTTCAAGATCAGCTCGGGCGGACCGGGGTTGCAGTCCCCGATGGTTGGTCCTCCGCGACCCTTCTATCCGCGACCCTTCTAAATGATCGGATATCCCGCCGAGTGCCCCAGGTTTCACGGCTACGGGATCAGCGGAATTGCCGAGGTCAGTTCCAAGTTGATCAGCAGGGTGATCCGGTTGTCCACCTGGTAAAACTTTGCGGCTCGTTTCGCGCCCAGGGCTTTTGTGAACTTCGGCCAGTAGTCTTGCCGCAAGCTCAGGTTCTTCTGGTCAATGTTGATCGCACGTTGCATCATGTCCTTCGCCTTGGCATCGTCCAGGCTATCGTAGTTTTGGGCGTAATCTTTAATCAATTGCAAGCGCTGGTCACCAATCGCTTGTTGGTCGCGGGCGTAGTCCCGATAGACGGGCCAGAATGCCGTTGATTCCGCATCACTGAATTGCATGGTGTGAGCAATAATGGTGTTCTTGTCTGCCTGGACGTCCGAGCGCAGCAATTGGATGTCGGAGTCGGTTAGGGGCTTTGCCGAAACATTCGCCGTCTGAGCCGATGCAACTGCAATTAACAGGGCAAACGAGGCGATGATGGTCTGTAGCATTCGCATAAAATCTCTCCTTAATTGATCTGAAATTGAGCCTGTGCAGTCTGATTTCACTTCGAGAACACAGCCGGTGATGCTGCAACTGGCAGAGTGCTACGTCACGACTGCAGCAGGCCATGACTCGATGTGTCGAGCATATCTGCCGCGGACCTGGCTGCCGGAAACTCCTGGCAATCTGAAAAACAGGAGTTGCCGACCCGTAGGCGGGCAACTCCAAATGAGTCTTGTTCGATGATGGCCCGGCAGGCGAGGAGTAACTTTTCTTGGGACAAGTCACCCCTCACCGACGCTGAGGACACTAGCGACTCTTCCGAGCCGTTCGCAACCCGAGCGAAGAAGCCAGCGACAGAAGCCCCAACAGTCCAACCAAAGGCAGCGGGCTGGCAGTCTTGGGCAACGCTGGAGCGGCCTGAGCTACTTGTACCGGAGCGGCCACCTCTTCGACGACCAGGATCGGGACATCCGCCGGCGGTGGCGGTGGTGGGGGCGGCATCACGCCGGTTAGTTTCGCTTGCTGCGTGACCACCGTCTGCGGCACCTCAACCACCTTGGTGGCGTTGACAACCATTCCCGGCTTCAGGCCCCAGGCGTCCAGGGACTGTCCATTGACGTTAAACTTCTGACCTTTGGGGATCTTGAACTGCTGATTCTTCCCGTCCTCCATGGTAAGGATTACGCTCAGAGGTGGAGTAACCTGCCACACCTTTCCGGTAACACTCTGCACTGTCGTAATGGTTTCGGGAGTTGTGGTGGTGGTTATCGTTTTCTCGACCTTCATGCCCACCTGCAGATCGTGGACGCCAAGTTGCTTCCCGTCGACCGTAACCCTCGCGCTTTCCGGCACGTTGTCAAAATGACGAAGGGAACCATCTTCCATCTTGACGACGACACTGTTGCCTTGCACGAACACAATTTCACCCCTCTTGACCTGAGTGGTGACCGTGGGAGCATGAGTGGTTGTTTCAGTTTTTGTTTGCACCTGCGCGTTCATGCTCAAGGTAAAGGCCAGGCAAACAGCCGCTACCATGAACACTAGACATGCACGTGTCCAATTTGTCCTTAAGTTCATCGCGTTTTCTCCTTGTCGGCTTTCACAGCCGTGAATTTAGAATCCTTCAGCTTTTATCGGTTCGAAACACTTCATCTTGCGTCTGCCGGTCAAAGTTCGCTGGCTTGGACTGCGACTGCCCAGCGGCGTGCGCGTTCGCCGGAGCGGGATCATCGACAGATGCCTGAACGATGTAACGTTTCGGGGCGCTGCCGACGAAATAGAATGGATAACAAGTGATGAGCGTCAGTGACGCATGGGCACGTGGCTGGAGCACCGAGACATCGCTGGGTTCAACGATGGCAATGCGGTCGATGACGTAAGTCTCGGTCTGCCCTGATGTGACCATTTCAAGCGTGTCGCCCAGAGCGATGTCCTTCAACCCCCGGAAAAACCCGTCGCGATGTCCCGCAATCGCCACATTGCCACTCTCTCCCGGATAGGCCGTATCGGCCACGTGCCCAACTCCCCGGTTCAAAGTCAGGTCGTCGGTTCCTTCCAGGACAGGGACCTCGAGGTGAATCTTGGGTATGCGGAGGATGGCAATGGCGGGCGAGAAATGTGTGGCTAAACTCTCCTGGTAACCCTTGATGCGTTGCTCGGCCCACAGAGTGAAGTCCGGAGTCGCGCTGGTCAGGGGCCCGTTATGTACGTTCGCCGAGGCCGGTTGTCGAGCCTTGAATTTCTGCAACTCTGCGCTGGAGAGAACCGTCTGGTCGATACGAGATGCCCCATAAAGGACGAGCATCAGCACTCCGAAGATCAGCAGCAGACGTTCGAGTTTGCGTAACCAACCCATTCGGTTTACCTTGGCGTACCCAGAACCGGCCCTGCCTCAACGACCAAAGAACAGGCTTGCGCTTCCGGCTCCCTGGGACACGCCCATAAGCCGAGGCATCACACTTTCTATTGTCGAGAGTAAGAGCAAAAGAACCAGGGCGTAACTGTCATTACTGACAGTGGACCCGAATTGTGAGAGTTGGGTTGAACCCCGAGGGCAGAGCATTCCCGGAGCCTGAGAATGACCCTCCTGGTTCGTCTGGGGTACGGTGTAAGTCGCTGCCAACCACCGATCTGCTTCGCGTGCCGGGGGCCGCTCTAACCGGGCTCGTACAACAAGCTCCCGGATACGAAAACCTTGTTGGAGAGCACTGCATTGATGGCGGAGAGCAGGTCCAGGTTCAACCGTGATTTCACGACATAGGCCGAGCCACCTGCACCCATAGCAGCGTTCAGGTAATCGGTGTCTTCATGCACGGTCAGAAAAACGATTTTGGCCTTACAACCCGAATCTCGCAGTTGCCGGGCGATATCGATCCCGCTCAGTTCCCCCATGGAAATATCCAGGATGATGACATCGGGTTTAAGGCGGGCGTATTCGCGGAGGACAACTGCCCCGTCAGAGATGGAGGCAACAACTTTGTAGGTTTTCTCTTTTTCCAGCATCTTGCCGACATGGTTGAGGATGGTCGCGTTATCGTCGGCAAGGAGTATGGTCGTTGTCGGCACAAGCCTTCCTTCGAGGCCTGGCGCTGCGGAATTGCACTCCGACAGTTGCATTGAAGCTATCCCACCGCTGAGACTTCCAGGCCCACTGGCCAACCTTCGCAGCAATGTTATTCGGCCTCTGTGGGCTCGGCTACTGTCAAAACTGACGGGGGCGAGGGCTGGTCCCATATCGGGATTTTCAAGAATTTTCATGCGAGATACCTATCGATTTTGCGCAGCGCCAGGGGACCTGCGGGCTTATCTTTTTAGGTCTTGGAATAATAACGTTTACAGTGTATACTTAATGCCATCACTAATTGTGACACTCCAGTAGTAGCTAAAGGACCCCCGAACAATGAAGAAATGGTTAGTTAACGCAGGCCTATTGTGCCTGTGCTCGAGCCTCTGCCTATCGGCGCAGGCGGCAACTGCAACCTTTCAGACTATCTCCGACCCAGTGCAAGGCACGTGGTCGAACTATGCGCTTTCCGGTGATGGCACCGTGATGGCGGCAAATTATGGCGGCGAGATTTATCGCTGGACCGCCACCGGCGGATTTCAGAACCTCGGCCTGGGCGATTCGTTTTCGAGCTCGATCGGAATCTCGCGTGACGGCTCGACCATCATCAGCGGCAGCTCAGGAACGGAACCCATGACCAGCCCAACCCTCTGGACCAAGAGCGGAGTGGTTGATTTGGGCCATCCTCGCAATGGCTGCTGGCAGATTGGCAACAGCTGGGGCAGTGGCTATGGAATTAGTGGCGATGGCAAGGTAGCCGTGGGACTCGCCTGGACTTGCACGGCTGCGGAAGGCTTTGTGTGGACAGACAAGAGCGGCAACGTCTCTCTAGGGCATCCCGCCGGCAACCATAGCAGCCGGGCAAGCGCCATTTCGGCCAACGCGAAGACGATTGTCGGCTTCTGGGAAGACCCCACCGGCCCTCGCCGTCCAGTGCGCTGGGTGGGTGGAAAGCACGATCTGTTTCTCGGCAGCACCACACTCGGGGAGGCTACGGCTGTGAACAGCAATGGTACACAGATCGTAGGACAGGCTTACAACGCCAGCGGGAATGGCGTAGCGTTCTCTTATTCCGATAAGGGAGGGCTGCACTCGTTAGGCACAATCAGGCACTCCACGACGGATCAAAGCATCGCGAATGGCATCTCAGACGATGGAAGAGTTGTGGGCTGGAGCGGCGATCCGTTCGGCGCCGGGATCGAAGCCTTTTCCTGGACCTCTCACTCCGGCATGAAAAAGCTTGCGACCGTGCTGAAAAGTCTTGGCGCCAATATCCCCGCAGGCACGATCCTGACCACTGCCGTGAGCATTTCCGCGGACGGTACCACCATGGCTGGCCAGTACTTCGATGGCCAGAAGTTCGGCAACTGGATTGCGCACATTACCAAGTAAGTGGTTGGAATCCTTGGGTGACCTAGGAAAGGACTGGGAGCGTCGCTGTTCGATTTCGACGCTTGCCAGTCCGGTCGTCTTTTAGTAGCGAACCACTCGCTCACATCTCTGGACGGTTGACGCAAACGTTAATCGGCTGCGGACTCCGCCGCCCCGCGAACAAGCTTCGTTCTCGCCGGAGCGCTTCCCTCGACTTGAGTACCGAGGGATGGTTTCGACCAGATCGAGAACTCGCCGCCCACGGACCGCAGCCGCTCCCGCATGCTGACCAGTCCAAGACCATGGCTGTTTCGTATGTGCTCTGGATCGAATCCAACTCCGTCGTCGGAAACGCGTAACTGAACCACACTCGATTGGCAGGTTAATTCCACTTTCACGTGATGAGCCTGACTGTGTTTGACCACATTGCGCAGCGATTCCTGCACTGTCCGGAACAAACTGAGAGAGGTGCTTTCCGCGAGGTCATGCGGCAGGTCGCGCACCACACATTCGACCTCAATCTTGTGCTGCCGGGAAATCTCATGGCATAGTTCACGCACGGTTGTTGCCAGCCCCAGGTAGTGCAGCTTGGAGGGATGCAACTGATGGGACATGTGCTGGATGTCGGTCGCGATTTCATTGATCAGTTGCCAGATCTCCCGCAGGTCTTTCTTCCGCAACGGGTCTCGATTCGCTGCTGTGGCCTGCTCAAATTCCTGCACCGCGTTGGCCAGCAGCGCCAGCCTCTGGTTGATGTCGTCGTGCAACTCACGTGCAACCCGCGCCCGCTCTTCCTCTTCCGCTTGGATGAGCCGGCCGCTGAGTTCGATGAGCGCAGCTTTTGCTTCCTTCTGATCGGTGATGTCAACGCAGTAGCCCACGTATCCCGCAAAGGTACCGTCGTCGAGAAAACGAGGCACGCCCTGATCGAGCATCCAGCGATACTGGCCATCGTTCCGGCGCAGACGGTACTCGCTGCTGAAGTTTTGCCTCTTCTCAAACGCCTGGGCATAAGTCTCAAGGCGCTGGTTCAATTCATCGGCATGGATGTTGTCTTTCCATCCTTCACCCAACTCCTGTTGCAGGGCGCGACCGGTGAATTTCAACCACTCTCTGTTAAAGTCAATCGCGTGCTTATCGGGGCCGGACAACCAAATCAGCATCGGCGCCGAATCCGCCATCAGGCGGAAGCGCTTCTCGGATTTCTTCAGTTCCTCTTCCGCTTGTTTTCGCTCCGTGATATCGCGGGCAACCTTGGAAGAGCCGATGATCTTTCCCGTCGCATCTCTCAGCGGAGATATGGTCAACGACACATTTATTCTTTTGCCCTCTTTCGTCACCCTGACCGTTTCATAGTGTTCCACGTTCTCCCCCGCTCGGGTGCCATTCAGAATGGTTTGCTCTTCCTCCTGTAGTTCGGGCGGGACAAGAATAGTGACCGGCTGGCCCACCGCTTCCGCTTCGCTGAATCCGAAGATACGCTGTGCGCCCCGGTTCCAGGTCACGATAATCCCATCAAGGTTCTTGGAGATAATCGCGTCATCCGAAGATTCCACAATGGATGCGAGCCTGAATCGAGCCTCCGCGGCTTGCTTGCGGTCGGTGATGTCCTGAACCGTGCCGCGAAATTGAGTCACACGGCCGGCGGCGTCGCGCAACGCCACCCCGCGGGCAGTGACCCACCGGTTGCTGCGGTCTGGACGTACGAGCTCCAGATCGAGATCCTGAAACGCGCCCGTTTGTTTAGCCTCCGTAGTAGCGGCGCTCAGTTGGCTCCAACTCTCGGGAGTGAAAAGCTGTGCGAGCTCCTCTTGCGAGGGCAGGGGCGAACCGGGATCAAGTCCGTGGATGCGGTAAAGTTCTTCCGACCAGGTGATGGTGTTATGCTTCACATCCCACTGCCAGTTGCCCACTCGCGCGAGCCGCTGCGCCTCTGCGAGTTCCTCCTCTCTTCGGCGGAGTATTTCTTGCGCGCGCTTGCGCCTGGTGATGTTGCGAAGCAGCAAAACGATCAGCAGAGTCTCAAGCAACAGAAGTGCGGAGAGCCCCAGGATCCGCCACCGGTAGAGTTCCCATGGAGAGTATTCCCAGAAGCGAACCTCGCTTTCCTTTGGGAGCTGATTTTCGGAGAATCCCCAGCGGTGCAGCTGACGCCAGTCGATCACATAGTGCTGGAAGTCACCCGTCGTTACCGGGAGGCTTTCCGGCTTCGCTCCCTTCAAAACACGCACTCCGTCATTCCCCAGGATCTGCCCGACTTCGCCCAGATCCGCCACGCTGCCTCCCACCACTCCCTTGCCCACGACCGAGGAAAACGTTCCATATATCGGCCGGTTCGCTGCCTTGGAGATAGCCGGGAGAATGCGCGCAGGAATAAACTGCTCGCCACGCGAGTCAGTGATGAAATCCAGAAACACGATGACACTGTCGGGCGGCACTTGCGCCAGCCGGGGTCCCAGTTCTGAGAACTGTAGATCGCTCAAATATTGGAACTCCAGATTTGACTCATACGGGCGAAACTGTTCCCGCGCCAGGTTCAGATCGAGTTTCTCGGCATCCGATGAGCCCGAAACGACGATGACGTGGGAAGTGCCGGGATTTTGCCGCAACGCCAGTTGCAGCGTGAGCAGGGAATTCACCTTCCGGATGACTCCCGTCCTGCCCGATTTTGGCTTGATCCAGATCGAAGGATCCCTGGGATTGACCACGAAGAACAACAGGGCCGCATCGGGGAACAGCTTCGCTCGAATCTGTTCCGCAAGAGCCACTGTTTCTTCGTTGATGGCAATTACCAGGTCGAAGGTCTGCCCGCGGTACTTCTCGAGGAGATACGAAGCCGTCGCCCGCGTGCGCGACGGATCCGCGAAAGATGAAGATCGCTCGAGGTACTCAAAGCCAAAGTGAACCGGCTTGTCGGAGCCATCGAGAATGTGCGTCTCTGCCTGCTCGATCATGGCGGCGACGTCCGGCAAATCCGGATCTTCAGAGGAAAGGAAAAGCACCTCGGTTTGCTGTCGGGGCGGTCGCGGAGCGTGGGCCGCGCGGACAGGCTTCGCGGCCGCGCTGGGTAGAATTATGCCGAAGCAAAGGACGCAGATGAGTGCTGACCGGAAGACACCGGCCCCGGCGTCAGACCATCGCTGATTTCGCTTTGTAGGCGTACCCAGACCGCTTTCGTTTCGATCAAGAGCGCGAACCCAGGGAAATTCACGTGCCAGCACAAAGCTGCAGACTTATTTTTGATCTTCCCAGTCAAAGCACTGTGATCTCAGTCACGCTGCCTTGCGACGATTCTTGAGCTGATCGGTTAACGGCTACCTATGCTGCGATGAAATCAGCATCTCCGGTACTGTTAGTGTTGACAGTTCGCATCGCAACCGCGCGCGACTAGCATGTCATTCCTAGGAGGCACCGAGACCGGTGCGTAGGATAACCCCGCGAAAGTGTTTTCGCAATAAAGACAACAAAGACAACAACGATCTTGGGGGAGTACCAGCGATCCTGAACTGGCACGGGCAGCAGATACGGTAACCCATGCCTAGGACGACACAAGCCCGCTCCTTTCCAGTGGGTGGTTTCGAGACCTGACATGCGATTTTTCTTCAGCTTCCTGCTGACGGCCTTAATCACGGGATGTTCACTATCGCCACTTTGGGCGCAGGATCTCGCTCCGCGGGCGTATGTCATCACCGCGGTTCATTCGAACGCGGTGACTTTAACCTACTCTTTCTATGACGGCAATATCCTCTTCGACGGGGCCGCGCCTATTACCGATTCCTCCGCCAGAATCAGCGTACCGGTCTTCAGCCTCTATCATTCCCTGCGCTTATTTGGACGCTCGGCCAATATCGTCGCAGCGTTGCCTTATGGGGTGGGGAATTATCAGGGGAAGGTTATTGGCACTCAAAGGCAGCTCTACCGGTCTGGACTGCTGGACTCCACCTTCCGTTTCGCCGTGAATGTTCATGGCGGGCCGGCTATGGACGCCTCGGAAATGCGCAAATGGAAGCAGAAGACTCTTGTAGGGTTGAGCCTCAAGGTAGTTGCTCCGACTGGCCAATATGACGGGACAAAGCTGATCAACTTTGGAGCAAACCGCTGGGCTTTTAAACCGGAGGTCGGCCTGTCTCGACGATGGGGGCACTGGGTGGTCGACGCCTATGGAGGCGCCTGGTTTTACCGGGCGAACCGCGACTATTTTTCGCCCAACCAGAAACTTCTCAACATCCAAACCCAAGGTCCGATCAGCTCGTTCGAGGGACATCTCAGCTACGATGTGAGGCCTCGATTTTGGGCATCGCTTGACGGCAACTTCTGGTTCGGTGGGCGCACCAGCGTGAATGGCGTGGAAAATCTCAACACTCTGCAGCGGAACTCCCGCGTCGGAGCTACGGTCTCCGTACCCGTGAACAAGCACCAGTCTCTGAAATGCAGCTACAGCCGCGGCGACTACACCCATTTTGGGGGCGACTACCACAACCTCTCGGTTGCCTGGCAGTACTCCTGGCTGGGATGGCCAAAGTAGACCCAGCAGCCACGCCTGCTCTTACAGTGCTCCCTCGTTTTGCATTTTTGTCACAACCAGCTTAACCAGCCCCTGGATTGCTTTGTGCACGTTGGAGGGATTGATGGTATCGGTGATCCCGGTCCAAACCAACTGCCCATCCGGCGCGGACGTGACATAGAGGTTCGTTTCAATGCGCACCTTCTTCTCTTGTTGCAGGTAGCCGGGCGAGTAGACCACTGGGTACAGCGTGCCGTAGTAACCGTAGAAGGTGTTGTAGTAAGGATAGGGCACGACGTAGGCTGCGCCCGGAATGTAGGTGACGGTATTGTCCACCTTGATCAAGCGCGAGACCACTACCGCTTCGATCTGGTTCGCCCGGATCTGCTCTCTCAAAGTGGTGAGGTCCAGCTTCGTTCCTGGCGGGCGGAGCAGAATGTTGTTTCCCGGAACCGCATCGTACCCTGCGCCTGCGAGCTGGGCCGCCAGTGCGTCCTCAAAATCGACGCGGACTTCCGTCCTGTCGCTGAGACCCAAGGCCAGCACCCGATGAAATTTCTTCTCCGAAGAGTAGCTGGGATTCTTCCAGCTCATCACCAGCTTGCTGGACTTGCCGAAGACCAAGATAGACGCCGCGAGAACGATCACAAGGACTGGAACTTTACGGTTCACACGTAACCTCGATTCTGGTTTACGGGAGCCGCCGCGACATGTCACCTGTCGAAAATGACAGTTGACGAACTGCCGCGAAGCAGTTCGACTGGGCAGGGAGTCAAGGACCGTAAACCACAAGCTGACCTTGGAGGCAATCACATGGACGCTCCCAATCGCACCCTGAAGCAAAAGGCCTACGAGGGAATAAAAGAATATCTGTTCATTTCTTTCTATCTCTGGGTGGTCTTTGCCTTGTTCGGTTTATACAAGTCGGTCATCCTGGCCGAGCACCACATCGATGTTGCCGCGGGTGGATTCGCCCTTATCAATGCGCTGGCCCTCGGGAAGATCATGTTGCTTGCCCAGGAGTTTCATTTCGGGGAGCGGTATAAAGACGCTCCGCTCATCTACCCGACTCTTTTCAAGTCTGCCGCGTTCGCCGTTGTCCTGGGTTGTTTCAAGATTCTCGAAGAAACCGGCATTGGTTTGTACAAGGGGCACTCGTTCCAGGAGAGCATGATCGGGATCGGCGGCGGCACACTCAAGGGAGTGCTTTCCCTAATAGCGATTCTGGGCGTCCTCCTGATTCCTTTCTTCGGATTCACCGAGCTGCGCAGTTTTTTTGGCGCGGACGAATTGAGGAGACTTCTCTTTACCTCACGGCATCCCGCCGGCGGTTCCTCCTGAATGGAGATATCCCCGCCGATTTCGAAGACTCCGTCGTCGCTTGATCCTGGCTCATCCCCCGGCGAAGCTTGTCCCTCACTCCTATAGATCTTACTTGTTAGGCTTCGGCGGAAAGTCCTTGAGAAGTTTCGCCATTGCCTTGTTCAAGCGCTCCTGATTCTTCTGCGGGTCCTTACTTGGGTTCAACGTCTTGGTTGCCTGGCCCCGCCAGATAAGCTGTTTCGGCGAGGGGTCGTAGAAATCGAGGCCCAGGGTGCCGATCTGAATCGTGGAACTGGTGGCAGTTGCCATACCACCGCCCATGCGCCAACCGCCTCCCGTGCCATAAGCGTTCCACTCCCGCTGTTGAGTAATGGAAAGTTGATAAGCGACATAGAGATCGGCCTTGTCATCGTCGGTCTTGGTCATCCCTTTGGAGGTCAACTGGCCATCAATCGCCTGCTTGATCTGCTGATCCAGAATCTGGTCCGGTTGCTCGGCGCCCTGGACGCCGACCCATTTGTAGGTCTTGTATTTTGAGAAGTCGGTACCCGGCATGTAATTTGTCTTGATGTCCTGAGCCGCCGCGAATCCGCACATGAGCAGGACAAGAACCATCCCTAACGAGACCTCAGCAATTTCGTTCTTTAGTCGGCAAAGCATCACTATCCTCCTTCGGCACTCTCAATCGTTTCACGGACCGCTCCGGTCCCCTTGCAGCAGGCAGCGCACAAATCATTTCGCGAGTTTCACTGCCGCCAGTCGAGCAGGTTTCTGGCCATAGTGCTCAACCTCCAACTGATCATCCTTGGTAAATTTGACCTTGCAAGCGCCATACAAGAGGCCCTCGCCTTCACCCTTTTCGTTTACATCCAAAACCAGCATCCCAAACTCATAACCTTTCGACCGTGGCGCATTGCGGGCCTCATAGAACCCGATCGGACGGTCGCCAAACATCACAATCCTGCGACCCTTCGCGGTGGGATGTTGACGGACCACGGGAATGGCCCACCCCACGCTACCGGTAGGGGAAACCCTGCCTTTCTCCTTCATCTTCTGAATGGCGGACAGCAGGGCGTCCGGACCCTTGGTTTTCAGAGTGTTCGCGAGGTCTTCTACTTCCTGATTGCTGGAGTAATCAGTGATGTAAATGTTCAGCCCGACACTCTTTCCGCCAAACATGCCAGCTTGTCCGAACGCGGTTGCCGAGAACTGCTCAGGTTTTTGCTTGCCGTCCGTTTGTCCGGCGGCCGCAATGGGAAAAAGAGCAACGAATAGGAAGCACATGCAGCAGGTGACCGGTAACAACCGCGATGCGGTTCCCAACTTGATGTTTTTCTTGCGAGTGTTCATCGAATCTCCTTTCGTTATGTAGCGCATGAATTCTTTGGACTGTCTACTCTGCCTTCTTCCACGTCTTGTCTGGCGCGTACTCCTTCATGGCGCCCGCCACTTCTGCGGTTGTGGCGCCCAGATCTTTCTGGTAGATCACTCCGCTCTGGTTAACGATGAAGGTCATCACGCCTGACGAACGGTAGTCGGCGGGATAAGCGAGGATGGCGAAGCCTCCGGTCATGTCCCCGTTGACAATGTAACTCTTGGCGCCGCCGGGAGCGGTCTTTCCCTGCCCGGTCAAGATTCGATAGTAGTAGCCGTGAAACGGGGCATTCTCCCCTTGGGGCCTGCGGTAACCCTGACCCGCCGCATCGGCGACAAGCGGGCCAATCGGACTCTCTGGTTCGCCGTCGGCAGTCTTCCAGAACAGTCCGTTGTGCTGGCCTTCATCACTAGCGAAGACTTGTGCGTATTGTTGAGCTTTTCCATTCCGCGGCTGGCTGTAATAGTCGTTTTGGGCGTTCACTAAAGCATGGCAGACGTCAATCGCCCCGTATTCGTTATGGCCGATGCGCCGAAAGAGAATCTCCTTCGCGCCGGTTTCTGTATCGAAATACCAGACCCCACCTTTATGCACCAACGGCACAGGTAGGGGCCAGTTGTCGGCTCCTATGAAGAGAGTTGTAGTCCCGTCGGGCTCCGGCGCCAGGCGATGCATCTCCTTGTACCGGGCGACGAACTGGTCCAGAGCGTTCTTATCCTGAACACTGTCTCCCGAGGAAATGATTGCCGCGCCGGGGGGACCGAAGACGCCCAGGAGTGCGGTTTGGTCACCGGCCTCGGCACCCGCAAACAAAGCCTGGCTTGCCTCGTCAGCGGAGGCAAAGGTTTTCTGTTCGGGCTGCTGTGCCAGTAGCAGTCCGTTCAGAGCTAGCGCCACGGCTGAAACCAAACACAGGTTGACCAGGCGGCTCTTCTTGAGTTTAGAGGTAAGCGACAGCCATACCATTGATGTCTCCTCCATCTGCTCGCGTCGGCTCACTGTTTTGCGCATCATGGTTGTTCGCATCATGGCTCGCATCGTTAACGTCGCTTGCCGCCGGTTCCACTGCTGGGCCGTGAAGCTCCACTACCAGCGCCCATGCTGGAGCGTCCGCGAGATTGCTGCGCCGCTGCATTGCCGCCCGCGGTGTAACCGGTAAAGGCATTGGAGCGCGTGCCCGGGTCGCGAGTCTGCCCGAATCCGCGATTTGGATCGGCTTGCCCTCGATTTTGGACTTGCCCTTGACTGCCCTGGAGGTTTCCGCGATTCCCAGCCGGCAACGTGGATGGAGTGGCCGGCGTTTTGTTACCCGCGTTGCCCGAAAGGTTTCCGCGATTCCCGGCCGGAAGCGTGGATGGATTGCCTGGCCGATTTCCACCAGGGTTTGTGTTGATCGTATTTCCACCTCGGTTGATGGTATTCCCGCCGCGGTTTACGTTCGTGTTTCCACCGTATGGGGTCGGCCTTGGATAGTTGTTGGGGTTCCGATAATAGGAATTGCGGTTGATATAGACATTGCTGTGGGAAACATAGACATTGCGCTGGTACATCACGCTTCCGCCATGCCAGTTGTAGCCCCACGAGTTCCAACCCCAGCCGCAACAACTTCCTCCCCCCCAGATGGCCGCACCGACCGCCATCCCGATGCCAAAGGAAATAATGGAGGCAGCCGCCAGGTCCGCGCTGCTGTAACCGGGATAGACAGTTACAGGATACCCATACACGACGGTGGGGTTGTAGACAGGCACATAAACAACCTGCGGATTGGCGGGCTGAATGATGATGGTCTGGGCTTGCGTGGTGACCGTCTGTTCCTTGGTGGTCTTCAGATTGCCGGCAGCTTTGGCTTCCTTTCGGAGTTTTTGAACTGCCGCTGTTACTGCCGCCTGGTCGTTGAAATACGCGTCGCCTAACGCCGATGTCCAGGACAGGTTCATACTCATGTTGTCGAGCACCGAAGGAAACTGGGTCAGAGCCTTAACGCTCTCGTCCCAAGGCTGGGAATCGGCCGCGGTGGCCAGTTGTTCGCCTTGTAGTTTGGAGTTCTGCTTCAGCCAGCGGTCCGCCTCAACGATCTGAGTGGGGTAGGTTGCGCCTGCCAGAATCTGGGCCACCAGGGCGTCGGGATAGAGCGCAATCGGTGCCACCAGTTGCTCCAACCGATCAGCCGGCTGCCCCTCTGCTTGCTGTCCGGGTACGGACATTGAAAGCGCATTGCCATCCGGCGGACAAGTGGCAACCACCAGGGAGCAGGCCAGAAACAGTGCTGTAGTTTGCTTCAACATGATCATGGATGAACCTTCTTTGGTTGTGGTCCATGCTTCTTTTACTGGAACGTCAACTCGGGAGAAAGTCTGCTCGCCGGTATGAGTTCAGAAGGCGCGTAACGGGCGCCCCCATTTCCTCATGCAGGCTAACGGTTGGAGGAACAACGGACGACTGTCAAAAATGCCAGTTCCGCATCGGGAGAGAAACAGTCGCGTGTGGAGCGAAACTCTCCGTCAATCGATGGACACCGCGACCAGCGTGGAACAGGAGATTCCCGTGTTGAACTGTACCTGCGCAAAAGTATTGATCGGGAATTGGCCGCGCTGATCTCCGCAGAAATTGACGGAGGTGAGCTTACCGTCATTGAGGAAGGTCACAAACGTGATCGTAACCCACGTTCCGGCGCCATTGTTGGCGAATCCAATCTGGACTGCGCTGACGGTGCCGCTGATCCGTCCGGGGTTCCCGGGATTGGACACAAAACCAACGAAGACCTGCCCGCAGCCGGCCAGCAGAACAGACAGCCACAAAAGCGGAATGAGTAAAAGCCGCGCCACGGTTGGCTTCTCCGCCAAAAAAGAGTTCAGCCAGTATAAGCCTAAGCGCTTCCCTTGCCCACTCAACTGCTAGTTCTGACAGTCTTCTGCGGGCGTTCATTTGGGGCACTGTAAGTAGTGACAGTTCTTCCGACGCTGTCCTTCATCTAGTGTCGCGGAATGAAAAAAGGTCAATGCTGGCTCTGGCTGTTGCTTATCGTGGCGGGTCTTACAGCATCTGGCTTCGCTCAGAAAGTAAAGGTCGGATACGACAAGAGCGCCGATTTTTCGAAGTATAAGACCTACACCTGGGCCAAACCACAGACGCCGCCCACGAGGCCGCTGCTATATGAAACCGTGGTCGGCACGATCGATGATCAACTGAAGGCCAAGGGTTTCGAGAGAACCGACAAGAACGGTGATCTCACCCTCATTGCGGCCGGCGGCATCGGGTTTGGGTATAACATGGCTGTCGAAACGCCAATCCTATCGACTTTCGACGGGCCCCCGCCGACCATGAACGCCACGATGTGGACAGGTTCAGACGGTTCTTCCGCCCTCCTGGCGCCGGCCGTGGCGCAAGGGACTCTCGTCCTGGAATTTGTCGACCATGGCGAGAACAAGGCGATCTGGAACGGAACGGTCACGGAAAACCTCGACCCCGAGCAAAAGCAGAAGGCATTGAATCTCGTGGAAAAGGCGATTGTAAAGTTGCTCAAGGGATTTCCACCCAAAGGTTCGTCGAAGTAATGGCCCGGCTACGCTTCATCCCAGTGCTGGCGATCTTTTTTGTCGCTCTTCTCACACTATGGGCGGCTGCCGCCCTCTACTTTGACTTGCCGCTTACGTCCCTGCGGACACCGGCAGCCTTACTCTACCTGGTCTTTGTCGCGGGATTGCTCTTCTTCTTCAAAGCCAGGTGGCGCGGAATCGTTCTCAGTATTGCCGCATTCGTAGTCGTGCTGATGGGATGGCTTTCCCTCAAGCCGTCGAATGATCGCAACTGGCAGCCTGACGTGGCCGAAACCGCTTGGGCGGAAATTCACGGTAATCAGGTCACCATCCACAATTTTCGCAATTGCGACTACCGCTCTGAGTTCGATTACACACCGCACTGGGAAACTCGCGCTGTCAATCTTTCTAATCTTCGTGGCATCGACATTTTCATCACCTACTGGGGTTCGCCCTGGATCGCTCATCCCATTGTCAGCTTTGACTTCGGCGACCAAGGACACGTGGCTCTATCCATCGAAACCCGCAAGGAGGTTGGTAGGACTTACTCCGCCATCCGCGGCTTCTTCCGCTACTACGAACTGATCTACACCATCAGCGACGAGCGCGACGTGGTCCGCGTCCGCACTAACTTTCGTCACGGCGAAGACGTCTACCTCTTCCACACCCGTGCCACGCCCGAACAGGCTCGCGTCATCTTCCTCGATTACCTCGCCCGAGCCAATCGTATGCGCGACCATCCCGAGTGGTACAACGCCTTGACCAACAACTGCACCACGAACATCGTTCCCTACGTCGCCGATGCTCGAAATACCAAGCCGAAGTTCGATTACCGCATCCTGCTCAATGGCAAAGCCGACGAGATGATGTATGAACGAGGCAGCCTTGCGACCGACAACCTGCCGCTCGCCGAACTAAAGGCGAAAGTCCACATCAACCCCGCTGCCCAGGCCGCGGACAATGCGCCAGACTTTTCCCGCCGCATCCGCGTGGGACGGCCCGGGTTCTCTGAGGTCGGCCCGAAACCTTAATAATTCGCAGAAGAACCAAGCGCGATTTCGGCTTGTTGCGTCGCAGGGTCTGTTTATTACTCCACTGGGGTCCAACTGGGATCGGGATCGAACTCCGTCAGCGCGGCCGCTGTTTCTGCTGTGGTCTTCCCCAAATCCTTCTGGAACAGCACGCCATCCTGGTTGATCACGAATGTCATGATCCCAGAGTTGCCGTACTCAGCCGGATAAGCGACGAAGGCGAATCCACCAACCATCTTCCCGTTGACCACATAGTCCTTCGCACCGCCCTGCGCATGACTGCCTTGCCGCGTCAGCATATGGAAGTTGTAGCCATGGAAAGGAGCGTGCGAGTTCGGCTTTGCGCGATATCCTTCGTCGGTCGCGAAGGCCACCAACGGTCCGAGCGGGCTTTGGGGCTGACCTTCCGCCGACTCCCAGTACAAACCGTTCTGCTTGCCAGTGTCACTGATGAACTTTAGAGCGAATTGCTTCGTGCTTCCGAAGTATTCAGCCTCGGCGTCGGCCAGCGCCGCACAAACGTCGATGACTGCCAGTTCATTCCGGCCAACCCGGCGCGCCAGAATCTCATCCTTTCCCGCAGCCGTGTCGAAGAACCATTGCCCGCCGCCATTTTTCTTGAGCGGGATCGGGAAGGGAAAATTGTCTGCGCCAACCAGCAGGATTTGGGCCCCGTCCGGCATCTTGCGCCAGCGGTGCATTACTCCGTAGCCCGCCACGAATGCGTCGACCATGGTCTTGTCCTGTACAGGATCGCCGGAGGAGATAATCTCTTTCGATTCTGGACCGAAAATCGCTGGTATCGCGTTCGGATCTCCTGACTTTGCCGCATCCAGCAGCGCGCTGCCTGCATCGTCGGGCGAAGCAAATACTCTGGGCGATGGGTTGTCAGACTTGTTGCAGGCGGCAAATGAAATGATTAGCGACAGAACCAGCAACCGCGTCGTGACAACGATTCTGTAGGTTTTGAGCGACATGACAACCCTCCAAAACATGAACTCTAAGACGATTTATCAACATCACTTACGAG
>Ga0207003_1112_pt1 | contig 17501 bp, 15 predicted proteins | sample Alteio_BWMinCont_89_FD_153474 | JGI IMG/M metagenome (GOLD analysis project Ga0207003, IMG submission 153474) | Enriched cells from forest soil in Barre Woods Harvard Forest LTER site, Petersham, Massachusetts, United States -... | ecosystem: Environmental > Terrestrial > Soil > Temperate forest >...
CATAATGGTTTTCTCGAGCACTTCGTCATATCTCAAAAAGAGAGATTGTCTCGTTTTACAAGTGAAGACTATGTTACTCTCGCAGCGTTGGGTATACCGAGAGATCATCTATGTATTGCCAATACCTCGCTAATTGAAAATATTCAGTCTTGTTTTTATGCGACGGCGAGTTTTGCCCCACTAATTTTTGCAATTCATTCTTCATCCATCGCAAAAAGGGCAAAAACGCTTTCAGGGCCTTTGTAAACGCATGTGTTTGCTTATTTGCTTGTGGATCAGGGCTATAGCCTCCCCGCATGCAGAGGTGCCCGTCATACACCTTAATAATTATGACGATTGACTTGATGATATAGGTCAATCAAGCCTTGTGTCGAAGAGTCTAAGCGTTTGTCTTCTGTCGTAGAAACACATGGAGATAGGTGCTGATAAATGGATTGATTGAGTTGTTTTCCGTACTCTATGCCCCATTGATCGAAGGAGTTGATCTCCCAAATGACGCTTTGTACAAATACTTTATGCTCGTATAGGGCGACGAGCATGCCTAGTGTAAACGGTGTGAGTGCGGACAGTGCTATTGTATTATTGGCGTGATTTCCCGATAGCGTTTTGTAAGGAAGAGCGTCGACATGGCCTTCCATGAAAGCTTTACTCTGGCTTAACGCACTAGCGATGATATGTTGATGATATTCATCAAATGGTTGGTTAACATTACACAGAGAAAGAATAAAATCCACGGAAAAATGAGCGGTACCCTGATAAAAAAGTTGACAAAAGGCATGTTGAGCATCTAAACCTAATTCGCCAAAGATCAACGGGCAAGTTGCATAATCTGTTTTTTTGTTGTCCACACGAATTGATTTTCCGTTACTTTCCATTTCTAACTGTTGCAAATAGGCGGGGAAATATTTTAACGCTGGATCATAGGGTAAAATTACATGGGCTTCCGACTGAAAAAAATTTCGTTGCCAGATTGCTAACAATCCCAGCAATACAGGCATATTTTTATGCCAAGGACGATGATAAAAATGTTGGTCTATGGTGTACGCGCCACGCAAAAAGTCGCGAAAATTTTTCATGCCAATGGCTAGCGCAAGCGGTAAACCAATGCAGGAGCACAGAGAAAATCGCCCTCCTATCCAATTCCACAGCGGAAAGATATTGTCCTCTGCTATGCCAAATTGAATCGCTTTTTCTGCATGTGCTGTGACAGCTACAAAATGTTGAGTGATAGCCTGCTTGTGCGGAATTTTTTCTTTTAGCCAATTCCGAATAATTGTAGCGTTGGTAAGTGTTTCTAGGGTTGTGAAGGATTTTGAAGCGATGATAATGAGGGTTGTTTCGGCATTCAATTGTTTTAGTCGCTGATCAAGTGAGTGACTATCTTGATGAGAAATAAAGTGTATGCGCAGGCATGGGTGTTGATAAGATTTCAAACTTTTTACCGCCATCAATGGGCCTAAATGGGATCCTCCTATCCCTATATTAACGATATCGGTCATGGCTTGTCCTGTGGCGCCGCGCCATTTTTGTTCCTGTATGTTAATCACAAAAGCTGACATTTTCTCTAAAGCAGCATGAATCTTTACTAAAATGTCTGAACCAGAAACGATCAAGCCGGATGGACGTGGATCGCGTAGTGCTGTGTGTAACGCCGGAAGTTGTTGTGTCGTATTGACGCACTGTCCAGAAAATAGATCACAAATATGCTGTCTTAACTGCAGAGCGTCCGCTAGCTGATACAATAAATCGAGCGTTCTTTCAGTAATGGGATTTTTGGAATAGTCTATTGTTAGTCCTGCTTCAGTTAATGAAAATTTTTGAAAACGTTCACTATCACAAGCAAATAATTCTGCCAATGATTTTTTTTTCATTATCTTGGAGTGTTGCGCTAACTGTTGCCACAAGGCTGTTTTCATCACTTCGTTCATAGGGAATTTTTTCGCTGATTGTGCCGTCTCTGTGTTGTCATTACCATTTTCTCAATGAGTTGTTTTCTGCGTGATTCGGTAGCGGGTAAAAATTCAGTCCACCAAGCAGTAATATCAGGCGATATTTCTCGTATTTCTGCGCGTAACAGTAAAAAATCATAGGCTGCGCGAAGGCGTGGATGTACTATGAGTTTATTGATCATCGAGGGACGAGGTTGGTTAAGACGCTGCTGTAAATCCCATATTTCTCGTATAGCGGCGCTATAGCGTCTAGGGATAGTAATCTGTTTTTGTTGTTCAGAGAGGATCTCACTGATAGCTTGTTGATAAATGACGAAAGAAGGTGATCGTCGCTTGCTAGGACGTCGTACTTTTGCTTGAACAGCAGGCCATAAAAAAACAGCAAATAAAAAAGCAGGTGAAACAGTTTTTTCTTGTTGTACACGTTGATCTGTATTTTTACAGGCTATTTCTAATAATTTTTGGGTACCTTCTTGATCGAAACAAGCAAGGGTTTGTGGAAACAGCTCGTTCAATAACTGATAGTGCAGCAGCAGTTGGTAGGTCCTAAAGGCTCGACCATGATGAAAAAGCTTGAGGACTTCCTCGAACAGACGAGCAGGTGAAACGTGACGCAATAGGTGCGCTAGCCTAGGTATACACTCGCCTGTTGCTGCTGCAAGTGTAAAGTCTAATTTTCCGGCAAAACGAACAGCACGTAATAGACGCACTGGATCCTCTTGATAGCGCGTCAATGGATCGCCAATAATGCGAACAATCCTATGCTGAATATCGGCTATTCCACCGCAGTAATCGACAATAGAAAGGTCAGCGATGTTATAGTACAGAGAATTCATCGTGAAATCGCGTCGCCATGCATCTTCCTCGATACAGCCATAAACGTTGTCACGGAGTAGCATTCCATGAGCCGCTACTGTTCTATGTTTGAACGATTTCTTTTTGCTATCGGCACGAAACGTAGTGACTTCAATAATTTCTCGTCCAAAGCGAATATGGGCGATGCGAAAGCGTCTACCAATCAATAAGCAATTACGAAAGAGTTTTTTTATTTTTTCAGGGTGTGCATCAGTGGCAATATCAAAATCCTTTGGTTTTACCCCAAGTAATAGATCACGTATACAGCCGCCGACCAAATAAGCACTGTAGCCATGTTGTTTGAGTCGATGAAGCACTCCGAGCGCATTGCTGCTGATATTCGTACGTGAAATAGTGTGTTCCTCTCTAGGGATGATCTTGGCTGTTGCGCGGGTTCCCTTGAGTGAAAAAAGTCGATGAAAAAGCTTTTTGATGATGGCTAGTATCCTCTACACAGATTGGTGGTTTGTTTTGAAGCGGGTTATGCTAGCATAACTGCTTTTATAGCAATACGTTACCAAGACCGAGCCGCCTAGTTTTACCATGAACCTATCCATTTTTTTGGTGGACACATTTTTGTTCAATTATTTAGGCTTAGCAGAGATTTGCATCATGTCATGGAAAAGGCTTACGAAAGAGTAAGATTAAAAGATCGTCTTTTTGAAAAATAGTGGTTCTACTAGGACCGATACTCCTAATCCCTTTACGTTCTAAACCCAGTAGGATGCCTTCCATGTTGATTTTTTCCATTGCTTTATTGATAGTGAGACCAACGAAAGGGTGTTTTTCATCGAGCAAGAAGGTTTTTAATCCAAAATGGTTTAGAAGTTCAAGTTCCTCTTGGTAGATATTTATCCGTAAGCGTTGGCTGAAACTGTCAATTTGTTCATCACTACCCAGGATAAATAATTTGTCATAGAGACGAATTTTTTCCTGAGGGTGAGGGGAAATAATTACTTTGGCACCACGATAAATAGCGATGACATGAATGCCGAATTGTCGACGGAGATTTAATTCAACCAGGGTTTTATTGATAAAATAGTAGTTATTTTTGATATCAGTGCCCTTTACATGCATACCCCAGGCAAATAATTCATCTTTTGAAGCTTCTTGTGGGGTCGGTATCTTAATGTTTGCCAAAAATCTCTTTTCTAGCCAAGGATAGAGCTGTTGCAATGGCTTATGGAGGAGACTGAAGAGAATCAGGGAAATAAATCCTAACAGAAGGGTAACAGACCAGGTATGAAAATAGGTAACAGCCAACGTGGTAATAATCGTAAGCGTAAACACCCATCCCATAGCAATAATAGGCCTAATAGCCGCACGTGATTGATGATGAAAAATTTTATAAGCAAAGAGCATGCCCCAGATAAAGGGGGAGGCTAACAATAAAGTAATTACACAACTCAGCGTATCTACCCAGTAAGCCTCTATCATCCACTCGTTAATCTCTGGAAAAATCCATCTTTCACTTAGACTGAAGATGATGGCGACCATCACTCCATTTATCAAAAGTCTGGTTATATATCGACTATAGATGACCCGTTTTTTTTTTAGCATGAGATAGCGATGAATCAAAACAGAATAGTGAGTTAATAAGGTGCTCAAGGAAAGGGGTAAATTTTCTTCCAATTTTCTACTGACGTAGCTGGAGGATTGAATAAGATAGGGGGTAGTAAAGGTAGTGATGGTAGATACAGCGATGATAATGGGAAATAGCGTGGGTTGAATGACCGCAAGTGTCAGTCCTAATCCAGCAATAATAAAGGAAAATTCTCCAATTTGTGCCATGCTAAATCCTACACGCACCGAAGTGCTTACGCTTTGTCCCGTCGCTAAGACGCTGGTGGATGTAATCAAAATTTTGGAAAGGATAGTCACTATAGAAATAATAAGCACAATGCTGATGTTGTTTATGATGATAACTGGATCAATCAGCATTCCTATGGAAATAAAAAAAACAGCAGCAAAAATGTCACGTATCGGTCGCATATATTGTTCAATAAATTGAATTAGATCTGTTTCGGCGAGGATTGAGCCCATGATGAATGCACCTAGTGCGTTGGAATAGCCGAAGTAAGCAGCTATACAGACCAAGAACAAACAGAGTGCAACAGATACAATAGTGAGAGTTTCTTGGTTGGCGACATTGATTAATTTACGAATTAAAGGCGGAATCAAAAAATAGCCTACCAAAAACCAACCTCCTACCACAATAAAAAGCTTGATAGCAGAATCAAGGAGGTTAGTGGAAAGCAGTACGTGTGTGCCAACGATAATGGACAAGCCAGCTAACAATAAAATAGCAAGTAAGTCTTCAACAATGAGAATACCAAACACTAATTCTGCAAAATGTTTATTATTGAGCCCTAGTTCTTCCATGGCTTTAAAAATAATGGTTGTTGAAGAAATGGAGAGAGCGGCCCCCAAAAAGATGCAATCATAACTGGGCCAGTCAAGCATTTTTCCCAAGCTGACCCCAATGGCCAATATAAGTGTGACCTCGGCTAAACCGATCATGATTGCAGGCGTGCCAACACGTTTCAGTTTATGAAAGCTAAAATTTAAACCCAATGAAAACATAAGAAAAATAACGCCTAACTCAGATAAGATATGTAGGCTGGGAATATCAGTCACTAAGTTGTAGGGGGGCATGTAGGGACCTACGATGATCCCGGACAAAAGATAGCCTAATACAACGGGTTGTCTAATTTTTTGAAATAGAAGAGTGACTAAGCTGGCTACGCCTAATATGACAGCGAGGTCCTTGATAAGTGGCGCAAGTGATTGCATAGTTCTATTCTTAGTTGTCTTTCTTGATATATCAAGTGCGCTAAGATGCTTGAGTATCGACAGATGCCAACCGTATTTGGCTCTTTGTATATACCGCTCGTACTTGAAGATGTGAATCTTTTTAACTCACAGCGAGCGGTATACCTGATCACATGACTGGCAAAAGCAAAGCTTCCGCGCAGTCATTCCAGGAGAGAATCGCGGTTCTCTCCTGGAAAATCCTCATCGCGCAAAAAAGTACTTGAAGTTGCGAATTCGAAACTTCAAGTACAATGGATATATGTTTGAAAAAATCTTGAAATCGTTGCATGGTAAAAGTTGGTGGAACAAGCTATCATTTTAGCTGGTAATACTTTTAAAATATGTGCCTACGCCAATTAAAAACATTTGTACGGCGATGGTAGTGAGTATCATGCCCATTAAGCGCTCTAAGGCAGCGATCAATTTAGGTCCCAAGAATCTTTGTAACGGTATAGCGCATAGCAGAGTGATGGTGGATAGCAAAGAAGCGAGTGCTAATGCTGTAAACCAGTAGCTCATTTGTCCTGGTGCTTGATTGGCAAACAAAGTGACAGTTGCTATCGCAGAGGGGCCTGCTATGAGTGGAATTGCCATCGGCACGATGAAGGGTTCTTCCGCTAAGCTATCGTCAAATAGGAGACGATTTGCACTGGGAAATAACATCTTGATCGCGATGAGGAATAGGATAATTCCACCCGCGATACCCAGTGCCTGTTCGCTGATATTTAAACTGTACAGGATTGTTTTTCCGCAAAACAGAAAAAGCGTGAGAATTCCGAAGGCAATCAAATTTTCTCTCAAAATGATTTGTGTGCGCCGCTGTACGTTAACTGATTTGAGTAAGGCCAAAAAGATTGGAATATTTCCCAACGGATCCATGACGAAAAAAAGGGTAGCGGTTGCTGAATAGACATTCATCACAATGTTTCCATCATGTAAAGTGCGAAACCGTTAGGGCAGATGGAAATTTTTTCTTTTCATAAACCCCATACTTTTTTATTTTACGATGAAATTAACGTAAAGGGACAGTATATGTCAAAGTTTAGGTACATGCTAAAACAAGAATAGTGGTTGACATCTAGCCTTGACTTTCGCAAAATGGCCCCTCGATTTTGAGGAGGGGTTCCCGAGCGGCCAAAGGGAGCAGACTGTAAATCTGCCGGCTCAGCCTTCGAAGGTTCGAATCCTTCCCCCTCCATCGACAAATGCGTTGGAATAGCTAATTTGGTTGTGTATGGCAATTTATAGAGGTGCCCTGAAGAAAAGAGGGTTAAGGTGCCTTGCGGGTGTAGTTCAATGGTAGAACTTCAGCCTTCCAAGCTGACTGCGTGGGTTCGATTCCCATCACCCGCTCCACTGCTTACGTAAAAGTAACTAGGTTGAAACGGCATGCGGGTAATCATTGCGGAGTATCCGCTGTGCCATTACTTAGCCCACATGGCTTAGTGGTAGAGCACTTCCTTGGTAAGGAAGAGATCACCGGTTCGATCCCGGTTGTGGGCACCATAGATTTTCCGCTGAATCGTGGGTGTGAATCGTGGGTGCCAAAATACAGTGGGTAAAATTCATTAGGCCAGTAGCTCAATCGGCAGAGCGGCGGTCTCCAAAACCGCAGGTTGTGGGTTCGATTCCCTCCTGGCCTGCCAAATAAAAACTTAGGTAATAATGAAAAACACAAAAATGGAAAACAAGGCATCAACAAGGGACGTTTTTTTATGGTCGCTCCTCGTGATCGGCTTTGTAGCGGCAGTTGTAATCAATTACCGCTTTCCTTATCAATTTATTGCTATGCGTTTAATAGCCTGGATAATAGGGGCATTTATTCTTGCCGGTTTGTTTTTTTATACAACACAGGGACAGCGTCTTTGGGTATTTGTACAGGCTTCACGTGCTGAACTGCGAAAAGTAGTTTGGCCAACTCAGCAAGAGATCGTCCGTACAACGCTGCTTGTCATCGTTATGGTGGTAGTAGCAGGTTTGTTTTTGTGGGCTGTCGATAGTTTCTTGTTGTGGGCTGTCGCTTTTTTAACGGGATAGAGGTCAAGAGGATGATGATAGAAAAAAAATTGGATCTTCACTCTCGATCAAAAGCCGAGGCTGTACAAGATGATACTGCTGAAAAATCTTCAGCTCTGTCCAAGGTAGCGACCAATAAAATGCATTGGTATGTTGTACAAGCGCGTGCAGGATACGAGCGTAAGGTTTTAGGAGCCTTAAACGAGCGTATTCAACGGGAAAATTTTACGAAAAAGTTTGGTCAGATCATTGTGCCTACAGAAGAGGTTGTAGAGATGAGGCAAGGCCAAAAACGGAAGACAGCAAGAAAATTCTATCCTGGTTATGTATTAATAGAAATGGAAATGGATGAAGACAGCTGGTATTTGGTACAAAAAACACCCGGTGTTGTTAAATTCATTGGTGGTACAAGTGATAAGCCAGTGCCTTTAAGTGCGAATGAGGTGGATAAAATTTTACAGCAAATGCAAGAAGGTACCGATAAGCCAAGACCAAAATTTTTGTTTGAGGTAGGAGAGGTTGTACGGGTTGTGGACGGGCCCTTTGCTGATTTTAATGGAGAGGTTGAAGATGTTAATTATGAAAAAAATCGGTTACGTGTTTCTGTAATCATTTTTGGTCGTTCCACGCCAGTTGAATTGGAGTTTTTTCAAGTTAAAAAAGCTTGATAGGTGTACAGTGATTGTGAGTTTGGTATGTGGTGTCGTATCTGTGGAGATAAAAAATGGCAAAAAAAATTCAAGCTGTGGTAAGGCTGCAAGTTAAGTCAGGTGAGGCCAGTCCTGTGCCCCCTATTGGTCCTATATTGGGTCAACAGGGGGTAAATATCATGGAATTTTGCAAAAACTTTAATGCACGAACACAGAATGTTGAAAAAGGTATGCCTGTGCCTGTGCTTATTACCATTTATACGGATCGTAGCTTTGTATTTATTATAAAAACGCCGCCAGCCTCTTATCTGGTGCTGAAAGCAGCAGGGGTTTCTCAGGGCAGTAGTGTACCGAATAAAACAAAGGTTGGAAAAATTACCTGTAAGCAGCTCATAGAAATTGCGACGCTCAAAATGCCTGATTTAACAGCGAGCAGTCTGGAGGCAGCAGTGCGCACGATTGCTGGAACGGCACGTAGTGTGGGTATTGAAGTAGAAAAAGAGGCATAAGATGGCTAAAATTAGTAAACGTTTACAATGTATTAAAAAAAAGCTTCTTGCTAAAAAAGTGTATACCGTTGCTGAGGCAATTGTTTTGCTCAAAGAGGTATCTACTGTTAAATTTAATGAAAGTGTTGACGTTAGCATTAATTTAGGTATTGATTCGCGTAAATCCGATCAAGCAGTGCGAGGCGTTGTTATATTGCCAAATGGTGTTGGTAGAACGACGCGTGTGGCTGTTTTTGCACAAGCGAACAATGCAGAGATCGCTAAAGCAGCCGGGGCCGATATCGTGGGTCTTGAAGATCTTGCGGAAAGCATAAAATCAGGTCATGTAAATTTTGATGTATTGATTGCAATGCCTGATACGATGCGATTTGTTGGTCCATTGGGTCAGGTGTTGGGTCCAAGGAACTTGATGCCAAATCCAAAGCTGGGCACTGTGACAAATGATGTGGCAACGGCGGTGCATAATGCTAAATCAGGTCAGATACGTTATCGTGCTGACAAAGGAGGAATTGTACATTGCATCGTTGGTAAGCTTAATTTTGAAGCATTACAGTTGCAAGAAAATGTAAATACTTTACTGTTGGCTATTAAAAAAGCAAAGCCGAGCACAGCAAAAGGTGTTTTTTTAAAAAAGCTAACGCTGTCTTCCACTATGGGGCCCGGTTTATCAATAAATCTTATGTCACTTGCTGAAATTTATTAAATGTGGGGATTTTTTGGCTGATGTCATGCTTGACTATTGCTTTTATTTAGGATAGAAGAGCTACCCCCCCTTTGACTTAAAAAAGGACTTTATAAAAGCCTGTGGCGTGTGCGATTAGTATGCAATTAGAAAGAATTTCAGAAGCGTAGGATTGTATGTAAAAACTAGGATAATTTTACTTGAATAAATCTTGCTTCGAAATAAGGTGGAGTAGAAGTCGTTGTGGGGCTGATACATTCAATGTTAGTCTCAGTTAAAATGAACGAGGAGAAATTACAGCGTGACATTAAGACTTGCAGATAAACAGGCCATTGTCACGGAGGTCGGAGAGGTTGCACGGAAGGCGTTATCTGTGGTGACCGCCGAGTATCGTGGCTTAAGTGTAGAAGAGATGAATCAATTGCGAGCAGAGGCACGGCGTGTTGATGTATATGTGCGAGTGATACGTAATACTTTAGCAAGACGTGCATTGGAGGGAACGAATTTTTCGTGTCTTCAAGATACTTTAGTTGGTCCCTTGCTCTTTGTGTTTTCTCAACGAGAGCCCAGTGCAGCAGCGCGGCTTGTTAGAGCATTTTCTAAACAGAACGAGAAATTTCTGATCAAAGCTCTGGCTTTTGATGGTCAGTTACTTGCCGTTAATGAGTTAGATAAGCTTGCTGATTTACCAACACGTGAAGAAGCGCTTGCTACTTTAATGGTAGTGATGAAAGCTCCTATAACTAACTTGGTTCGTACTTTAGCTGAACCTTGTGCCAAATTAGTACGCACGATTGCTGCGCTGCGTGATAAGCATCAAACAGAGAGTTAATCAAACTGTAAACAAGAGATTTTTTTATTTTTTTGGAGTAAACATGATGGGTGCGGCCGTTAATTCAAGAGAAGATATATTAAATGCAATTGCCAATCTGAGTGTAATGGAAGTTGTGAATCTTATTAAGGATATGGAGGAGAAATTTGGTGTTTCTGCTGCCGCTGCAGCAGTTGCTGTGGCTGCACCTACGGCAGGTGGGGTCGTTGCTGTGGAGGAGCAAACAGAATTTAAGGTACAACTGGTTGAAATTGGCGTTAATAAAATTAACGTTATCAAAGTAATACGCGAAATAACAAATTTAGGTTTAAAGGAAGCGAAGGATCTCGTTGAATCAGCGCCAGTCATGGTTAAGGAAGCTTTGCCAAAAACCGAAGCAGAAGCGTATAAGAAAAAGCTTGAAGAAGCGGGTGCAAAGGTCGTCGTTAAATAAAGATTAATGGTAATTTACATTTAATTAAAGTGTTGGGGTAGGGTAGAGAGAGATTATCCAAAGCTTGGTTTTAACGTCCATGGTGTTGGGGATGTGTTGGATTCATTCACAGTGGTGGTTTAGGGTCTTCTTTCAGTCAAAATGTAAATTTTTTAATGTTGTTTCGTTTTCTATATTGGGTGAACTTTCATGGTAATTCGGACAACTGAGTCGACGGCTATATCTCATTCTTTTACGGAAAGAAAGCGCATTCGGAAGAATTTTGGTAAACAAGCGACGATCATGGAAGCACCGTATCTTTTAGCTACTCAGCTTGAATCGTATCGTTGTTTTCTGCAGGCTGATACCGGAATAGATGCACTCGATGAAATTGGATTACATGCTGCTTTTAAGTCAGTATTTCCCATTTCTTCTTATTCAGGAGGGGAGGCTACCTTAGAATACATTGGTTATCGTATAGGTCAGCCCGCCTTTGATGTAAAAGAATGTCAAGCGCGCGGGTTAACCTATGCTGCTTCATTGCGAGTGAAAATGCGTCTCGTTCTTTACGATAAAGAAGCTGCTCCTGGTACAACTCGAATTAAAAATATCAAGGAACAGGAAGTGTATATGGGTGAAATTCCACTCATGACAGATGCTGGCAGTTTTGTGATCAATGGAACCGATCGAGTTGTTGTTTCTCAGTTGCATCGATCACCGGGTGTGTTTTTTGAGCATGATAAAGGCAAAACGCATTCTTCTGGTAAATTGCTTTATGCAGCACGAATTATTCCTTATCGTGGCTCTTGGTTGGATTTTGAATTTGATCCAAAGGATAATCTTTTTGTACGTATCGATAGGCGTCGTAAATTGGCTGCTACGATATTGTTACGTGCGTTAGGATTTAGCACAGAGGAAATTCTTGAATTATTTTTCATTAATAATGTTTTTCACTTAAAGGATGAGTCACTTGTTTTAGATCTGGTGCCTGAACGCTTGCGTGGTGAAATAGCTGCTTTTGACATCAAGGATGCTGACGGTAACATTATTATTGAACAAGGTCGTCGTATTGCGGCTCGTCAGATTCAGCAATTAGAGCAAATTAAAATTAAGCAGTTACACTTGTCTTCTGATTATCTATTGGGCAAGACGTTGGCAAAGCCGATTGTGGATCCAGAAACCGGTGAAATGTTATTTGAGGCTAATACAGAGTTGACGGCCGAGATCATCAAAAAGATCGCTGGGTTGCGTTTGTGCACTATTGAAACGCTATACACCAATGATCTAGATTCCGGTGCCTATATCTCAACTACGTTACGTATTGATCCTAGCCATAGTCAACAAGAAGCGTTGGTGGAAATTTATCGCATGATGCGTCCTGGAGAGCCACCTACCAAGGAAGCGGCAGAGGTTTTGTTTAAAAATCTGTTTTTTGTGCCTGAGCGTTACGATCTATCTGCTGTAGGGCGAATGAAATTTAATCGTCGTTTAGGTCGTGGAACGATTACTGGTTCAGGGGTTTTAGCCAAAGAGGATATCGTCGATGTAATAAAGGCATTGATTGATATTCGTAATGGAAAGGACGATGTCGATGATATTGATCATTTAGGTAATCGTCGTGTACGTAGTGTTGGTGAGATGGCAGAAAACCAATTTCGTGTTGGTTTGGTGCGTGTTGAAAGAGCTGTGCGAGATCGCTTAAATGTTGCAGAATCTGAAAATTTGATGCCGCAAGATCTCATTAATGCTAAGCCAATTTCTGCGGCTATAAGAGAGTTTTTTGGTTCTAGTCAATTATCGCAATTCATGGATCAGGTAAATCCACTTTCGGAAATTACACATAAACGGCGTGTTTCTGCTTTAGGGCCCGGAGGGTTGACACGTGAGAAGCGATTCAACTGGTGGCTGGTGGTCAGCAGAGGCGCAGTTTTATAGATATAGACGATGGTATAGAAGCGCTGCTAAGGATAATCACTAACGAGCAAGGATGTGCTGAGCAGCGAATTTTTAATATAGGCAATCCCAAAAACGATATTTCTATTCGTAAACTTGCAGAGTTGTTAATTGAACAAATGCAATCGTATCCCAAATATGCTGATATGGCGCAGCGAACCCAGTTAAAAAGTGTAACGGCGGATAGCTACTATGGAAAGGGTTATCAAGATATGGAGCGTCGTGTGCCATCGATTAAAAACGCTAAAGATTATCTCAATTGGCAACCAAAGACGGATATCGAGACGAGCTTACGGAAGATTTTGGATCGCTTACTGTAACGATGCGGTGTAATAATGTGGTATAAAAGCTTTCATCTAGTTTTGTTTTTATTTTCAAGCACCATAGCCTTGCGTCTGTTAACCCCTCGCACTTAATAGCGTCTTTCTCTGTCATTAATATGATGGCATCTTCACCGTAATGCAAGTCACGAGGTCTAAAAAAATGGTGATCTGGAAACGGGTGTTCAGTAAAGCTAAGGCCAAGTGTACGTAATCCAGCAAAAAATTGCTCTGGATACCCAATACCGGCGACGGCATGAAGGTTTTTTCCATGAAAATAGACTGCATTTTTTTTATTGTCGGGGTACATGAGTTGATAAAAATGATCAGGAATTAGAAGCATTGCAAATTCATTCGGCAAAGCCGTGCCCTTGCTAACGACCAAGTCAACCTCTTTTAATCGAGACACTGGTTCGCGTAAAGGTCCCGCCGGTAAGCAAAAACCATTGCCAAAGCGACGTTGTCCGTCAATAACGAGGATTTCAATGTTCCGGCTTAATGCTAAGTGTTGCAAACCATCGTCGCTCAGGATGATATTACAATTTGTCTTTTTTAATAATGCTTGCACACCCCGGCGGCGCTTTGGATCCACCATCGTGGGGCAAGCCGTGTGCCTGACTATCAGTATTGGTTCATCACCTACTTCACGTGGGTTGCTTTTGGTATATACACGAACAGGGTAGGTAGCGGCTTTTCCGCCATAACCACGGCTAATGATACCAGGGCGCCAGCCCTTTTTTTGTAAAAAATTTGCTAGCTCTATCAATAACGGTGTTTTTCCGGAGCCTCCTACCGTTATATTCCCTATGACAATGACGGGTACAGAAAAACGTGTGGTTTGCTTTGCAAACAGTTGGTAAAGTTTGCGACGTAAGGAGACAACGCCGTAATAAAGCATAGACAGGGGCCATAACACATAGGCAATAAAATTTTTATTCCATAAAGTTAGCACTGCCTTGCAGAAAAAAATTTTATTTTTTTCTGCCGTAATTTGTAGTAGCGCGTTAGCAGAACGATAAGATTAACGAGCAAGATACCGAGGGTAGTTAAATAGGCCGCCCATAGATAAACACTATAATCTTTCATGACGAGCATCTCCATCGTTACAAGCGGTCATCATTGGTCCTCAAAGAGAAAGCTGCGTAAGGATTCTGCACGCGTTGGATGGCGCAGCTTACGCAATGCCTTTGCTTCAATTTGTCGGATACGTTCACGTGTTACGTCGAACTGTTTACCAACTTCCTCCAAGGTATGATCCGTGTTCATATCAATGCCAAAACGCATACGCAATACCTTTGCTTCGCGCGGTGTCAGCGTTGCCAGCACCTGATTGATGTGTTCTCTCAATCCTTCGTTCATTGCGGCATCGATTGGCGAAAGCGCTATCATATCTTCGATAAAGTCACCTAAATGTGAATCGCCGTCATCGTCTCCAATAGGGGTTTCCATGGAAATGGGTTCTTTAGCAATTTTAAGGATCTTCCTGATTTTGTCTTCAGGGAGACCCATTTTTTTACTGAGTTCTTCAGGTGAAGGTTCTCTACCAGTTGCTTGCAAAATTTGGCGAGCAATACGATTGAGTTTATTGATAGTTTCGATCATGTGTACAGGGATGCGGATAGTGCGCGCTTGATCAGCAATCGACCGAGTAATAGCTTGCCGTATCCACCAGGTTGCATAGGTTGAAAATTTATAGCCGCGCCTATATTCGAATTTATCAACCGCTTTCATCAGGCCAATGTTACCTTCCTGTATTAAATCGAGAAATTGCAAACCACGATTGGTATATTTTTTAGCGATAGAGATAACAAGACGTAGATTGGCTTCGACCATTTCTTTTTTGGCACGTCTTGCTTTGGCTTCACCCGCGGACAGCTGGCGATTGAACTCTCTAATTTCGCTGATCGATAGGCCCACTTGTTTTTCTAAATCTCGTAGTTTACTTTGCGCAGATGTAACCGAGGGTGCTACGTCCAGTAAGGCTTGTGCATAGCTTTTTTTTTGAGCGAATGTATTTTTTGATCCATTTTTTATCAGTTTCATGTTTAGGAAAAGAATCAATAAAAACCCGGCGTGGCATCTTCGCTTCATTGACACACAGGCGCATGATAATCCGTTCTTGAACGCGGACTTCTTCTAAATAAGAACGCATTTTTCGAATGAGTCTATCGAGTTGGCGAGGTACGAGCTTAAATTTGGAAAAAGCATCAGAGACTAATATGGCCTGCTCCAATATTCTTGGATCCTGATGTCCATGTTGAGCTTGCAGCGCTACCAAACCCTGATGAAGCGTTTTCAACTCCATAAATCGTGTATGGGTTAGTTCTGGATCAGGGCCTCCATCGGGTTCACTGAAGCCTTCTTCATCGCTGCTAATGTGTTTTGACTTAATGTCTTCATTTTCGTCTTCTGAGTCTCTATCCTCTTTTAGTGAAACGTCAACAAAGGTTTCAGTATCTTCATCACTGTTTTCGTCTTCCAATGTATCTCGGATGGATGATTCTGGCGGAAGATGAAACTCTACCTGGTCAAGAAATCCACTGACAATATCGTTTAAGCGTATCTCTTGTCGTTCATAGCGCGTGTATTCATCCAATATATACGAAATATTCTGTGGATAGGCAGCGAGGGCAATAAGAGTGGCTTGTAATCCTTCCTCAATGCGTTTAGCAAGCTTAATTTCCCCTTCCCGGTTCAGTAATTCAACAGTGCCCATTTCACGCATATAGATGCGAACAGGGTCCGTCGTACGACCAAGCTCGGAACTCATATTTCCTAACGCGGTTTTCCCTAAGCCAGCCAGGTTGTCTGCATTGGATTCTTCTTCCGTAGAATTTCTGGACATATTGGTGGAAAGTAAGGTTTCCATGTCAGGTGGAACATCACATACTGGGATGCCGAGCTCATTGAGCATCAAAACGATTTCATCAAGCTGCAGCTGTTCCTGCTCAGCTTCAGAAATGGTATCCTCAAGAAGATAGTCGTTGATTTCGGTGTAGGTAACGAATCCTTGCTTTTTACCATGCGTAATGAGTTCGCGTAGGCGGGCTTGTTGTTGTTCGAAATCCATGGTCATGGTGCTGCTCAATAACCTCTCTAGAAAAATAACGCCTTGTCGTTTGCTGTCGTAAAGTAAAGAAAGCTATAAACCTTTAAGCAGCAAAAGGCAAGTCCATCGTCTCAAAAAAATATATTAATATTTGAAAATATGTTGATACTTGGCTTAGGTAGTAATTTAGGCGATAGTTTACATAATCTACGATCAGCTGTGGAATTATTACAGCAATCTCGATTTTTTTCACAGATAAAAGTTTCGCATGTCTATCATTCATCAGCACTGTTGCCAGCTTATGCCCGTCCTGATTGGAATAAGCCATTCCTGAATGCTGCACTTGCTTGCGAATCCAAGCTGTCTCCAGTAGAGGTTTTGGACGTGATCAAGTGGATTGAAAAGCAATTGGGTCGACAAGAAAGCCAAAAATGGGCGCCTAGGATTATTGATATTGACATTTTAGCTTGGGGTGATCGGGTGATTGTGGAGCAGCCTATGATGCAAATACCACATCCTGAATTAGAACGAAGGCCTTTTGCTTTGTGGCCACTATTGGATTTGCTACCGGATTGGCGGCATCCACAGTTGGATGTATCGGATTTGCTCAAACAGTGGGGATCGCGGTCTTCCGGTCATGCACCGTTTAGCACGAAGCGTTTGTTTCATCGTTTAACTGGGACTCGTTTAGTCGGAATTTTAAATTTGTCACCCGATTCTTTTTCGGGCGATGGTCACTTTCCGCAGGTTAACAAGGCACTTGCCTATGCTGAAAAGTTAGTGCAGAGCGGTGCAGAGGTTTTGGACATAGGAGCAGAATCGACTCGTCCAGACGGAGCAAAACCTGTTTCTCCAGATAAAGAATGGCAGCGTTTGTCGCCTATTTTGACCACACTACAGGACTGCGTACTGAGATGGCCAATTAGACCAAAATTAAGTCTGGATACTCGTAACGTCGCCGTGGCAGAAAAAGCAATAGATTTTGGAGTGGACTGGATCAACGATGTGAGTGGTTTCGTGAGTGACGGAATGAAAGAGCTAGCGGCTAAACACCGGGTTAACTGTGTGGTGGTGCATAATTTAGGAGTGCCGGCTTGTCACGAGGATAAAGTATTATCTACACATTCCGATATTTATAAGCAGATATTATCGTGGGCGAAACAACGTTTCCAGCAATTGATTTCAGCAGGTGTTGATCCAAAACGATTTATCTTTGACATTGGGGTCGGCTTTGGAAAAACAGCACAGCAATCTCTATTTTTAATAAAAAACATAAAACAGTTTCAAAGCCTAGCTTGCCCCTTGTTAGTAGGGCATTCACGGAAATCTTTTTTAAATTTGGTTACAGATAAGCCTTATGTAGACAGGGACATTGAAACCGCTGTTTTATCCTATCAGCTTGCATTACACGGGGTAGACTACGTGCGAGTCCATAACATAGAACACAATGCCCAGGCTCT
>Ga0207003_1113_pt1 | contig 17459 bp, 16 predicted proteins | sample Alteio_BWMinCont_89_FD_153474 | JGI IMG/M metagenome (GOLD analysis project Ga0207003, IMG submission 153474) | Enriched cells from forest soil in Barre Woods Harvard Forest LTER site, Petersham, Massachusetts, United States -... | ecosystem: Environmental > Terrestrial > Soil > Temperate forest >...
GCCTAAAGGGATCAAAGGGAACACCAACATGAGTCAAAAACCAATTTACCGTCGTATTTTACTGAAACTCAGCGGTGAAGCGCTGCAAGGCGATCATCCTTTTGGAATTGATCCTGCTAAGCTGGCGCGTATCAGTACGGATATTGCGCAAGCTATCGAATTGAAAGTGCAAGTCGCACTCGTAATCGGCGGCGGTAATTTGATTCGCGGCGCAGAGTTAACCAGCGTCGATCGCGTAACCGCGGATCAAATGGGAATGATGGCAACGATTATTAATGGATTGGCCCTACGAAATGCCTTTGAGAAAAAATCCATTCCTGTGAAAGTGATGTCAGCGTTACCGGTTCTGGGATTGGTCGATTGTCTCGATCATCACAAAGCCAAAAAATCATTGGAAAAAGGCCAAGTCGTGATTTTTGTGAGTGGAACGGGAAATCCTTTAGTGACAACGGATTCAGCAGCTGCACTGCGCGGTGTTGAAATCTCGGCTGATATTGTGATGAAGGCCACCAAAGTAGATGGTGTATTTGCTGCCGATCCCATCAAAAATCCCAAAGCAAAAATGTATACCTCATTAACCTATGACGAAGTAGTCGAACAACGTTTAGGTGTGATGGATTTGAACGCCATTTTATTGTGTCGGGATAATGGATTGCCTCTACGAGTATTTAATATGAATAAACCTGATGTGCTTCAACGTATTCTTTTGGGTGAAGAGATAGGTACGCTCATAAAAAGATAAACAGAGCCGCGACTGTGAGGGAGCGGTGCTTTTAACGAAACTCATTTTTGAAAAAACGAGAACAATATGCAACAAACACTCAAAGACTCTGAAACGCGCATGCAAAAAAGCATCGACGCATTCAAACACGAAACATCAAAGCTGCGAACAGGGCGCGCCCATCCCAGTTTACTGGAAAGTATTCGCGTGGATTATTACAACAATGAAACACCTTTAAGCCAAATAGCCAACATCACCGTGGGTGATCCACGCACTTTGGTTATCACACCGTGGGAAAAACGTATGATTCCTACCATTGAAAAAGCCATTATGGCATCCGGTCTTGGATTAAACCCCACTACAACAGGCGACATTATTCGCGTTCCATTACCCGCACTCACCGAAGAACGTCGCAAAGATTTAATTAAAGTCGTTCGCAACGAAGCAGAAAATGCGCGCGTCAGTATTCGAAATGCTCGTCGTGATGCAAATAACGTACTTAAAGAAGCGTTAAAGAATAAAGAAATTGCAGAAGATGAAGAGCGTCGTCAAGCAGAAGCGATCCAGAAATTAACAGATAAATTTATTGCTGAAGTGGATCACTTACTCGCAGCAAAAGAAACTGATTTAATGGCGATTTAATATTCGATGAGTGAATCAACCCTTCCGCGGCATGTCGCAATCATCATGGATGGAAATGGTCGTTGGGCTAAACAACGACTATTGCCTCGTGCTGCCGGACACAAAGCGGGGGTGGAAGCGGTTCGCCAAGTGATCAAAGCGTGCGTTGAAAAAAAAATTGAAATCCTCACTCTGTTTGCTTTCAGCAGTGAGAATTGGCGACGGCCCGTGCAAGAAGTGAATTACCTCATGGACCTTTTTGTTTCGGCACTCGAGCATGAAGCCAAAAAATTACACGAACAAAATATTAAGCTGAGCTTTATTGGCGATCGTTCTCGTTTTACTGAAAAACTTCGTCACTATATGCTCGATGCAGAGCGACTCACGGCCGATAATACGGGATTGATTGTAGTGATTGCAGTGAATTACGGTGGTCAGTGGGATATTTGTGAGGCAATGCGACAATTGGCTGTTGAAATTGAAGAAGGTCGTTTAACGAGTCAACAGTTATCACCGCAGCACATTGAAGACAGATTAACAACCGCTCATTTGCCACCGCCGGATCTTTTTATCAGAACGAGCGGTGAACAACGGATTAGCAATTTTCTTTTATGGCAGCTCGCTTACAGTGAATTGTATTTTACAAATGTTTTCTGGCCTGATTTTGGTGCTGAAGAATTAGAAAAAGCCCTCGCTTTTTATACCAATCGCGAGCGTCGTTTTGGATATACGAGTGATCAATTGAAGGTTTAAGTGATTAACAGAGCCGCGTTGAGGTTTGACTTTGTTACAAAAAAGCTTAGCACGCCTTCCTCCGCAGGGGGAAGGTGACGCGAAGCGTCGGATGGGGGGATATTTGTGTGTTTTCTCGCAGTTTCAAAAAGTATTTTTGATTCCCCCCATCCGGCCTTTAGCCACCTTCCCCCTACGGAGGAAGGCGTGCTAAGCGTTTTTTGTACGGTCGCGGCTCTGTTTTAAAAAATAATGCTAAAGTTTTTTATAGGCGACTTATTATGATTAAACGTATTTTAACGGCTCTAGTATTAATTCCGATTTTTGTTTTATTACTATTTTTGCTATCGCCCAAAGCATTTTGCTTATTCACGGGAGCTATTGTTCTGTGGGCCGCGTGGGAATGGTCATCGCTCATGGGCATCCAATCCGCAAAACGTCGTTTCATTTATCCCGTGCTCACATTTTTTTTACTGATTGGATCGATGTGGTTTTATATTCCTGGCGTGATCATAGCCTCCGTCATATGGTGGCTGGTTGCCTTATTGTTAGTTGTTTCCTATCCGAAATTAAATCAGACATGGTCCAAAAGTATTTTCATCCGCGGATTGATGGGCTTTATGGTCCTCATTCCTTGCTGGTTAGCCATCAACTCGATACGAAATTTTTCCGACGATGGTATTTATATTTTGTTATTTTTATTTGTGTTGGTGTGGGGCGCAGACTCAGGCGCTTATTTTGCTGGAAAGTGTTGGGGAAAGACTTTATTACTTCCCAATGTCAGCCCGGGTAAAAGCTGGCAAGGCGTGTGGGGAGCACTCATCACAACGTTAATCATCACCTTGATTGCGCTTTTTCGAATACAAGCCTCTTATAAAATAGGACTTTTTGCTTGCGCAGTCACCTTGATGACCGTGCTATTTTCCATCGTGGGTGATTTATTTGAAAGCATGCTCAAGCGAAATGCAGGCATAAAAGATTCAGGCCGATTACTCCCAGGGCATGGCGGCATTCTGGATCGAATTGATAGTCTAACGGCAGCGGCACCCCTCTTCCTGTTCGGCACAGATCTTATGCAAAAAATATTTTCTTGATTTATCCTCCCAAACATCTGGATAATTGGCGCTCTGTTTTACCGGCATACAAAATGGGCATTATGAAAAAACAAATTTTATTGGTTTTATTACTACTCACTGCATTGTGCGTCAATGCGTGGGCGGCAGAATCGTTCGTGGTCAGAAAAATTTCGATAGAAGGATTGCAGCGCGTATCCTCTGAAACGGTTTATAGTTATTTGCCGATTAAAACAGGCGAAACACTTCGACCCGAAAAAACAGGTGCCATTATCAATGCACTCTATAAAACAGGTTTTTTTGAACATATCTCCCTCGCGCGCGAAGGTAACACGCTCATCATCAAAGTGATTGAACGCCCGACGATTGGCCGGTTGAAGATTTCAGGCAATTCTTCTATTGCGACCGATAAGCTGACGACTGTGATGCGAGGCGTTGGAGTCGCAGAAGGGCGCGTGTATGACAGCGTGATATTAGAAAAAATTAAACAAAGTTTATTGGAGCAATATTATTCGGTCGGTCGTTACAATGCACAAGTGAATGTCACTGTCACTTCCATGGACCGTAATCGCGTACTCGTTAAAATTGATATTTCAGAAGGACTGATCGCCAAAGTAAGACGCATTAATATCATTGGTAATCATGTTTTCAGTGAAAAAACACTCGATAAACAATTGGATCTTACTACTCCAGGCATTGTGACTTTCTTCACGCAAACAGATCACTATACTCAAGAAAAACTCGATTCCAGTCTGGAAAAGTTGCGTAATTATTATATGGATCGCGGCTATTTCAAATTTGCAGTCAAATCGTCTCAAGCAGCGCTCACACCGGATCGCAAATCGATTTTTTTAACGATCGTCGTGGATGAAGGCGTTGTTTACACGGTCAAAGGAGTGAACGTAGTGGGCGATACGATTGTCCCGCGCGAAGAATTGCTGCATGACGTGCATATCAAATCCGGCACAATATTTTCACGTCAAGCTGTCATGGACGGTGAAAAAGCCATCACAGATAAATTAGGTAGTCAGGGTTATATTTTTACGGTTGTTTCTGTGCAAACCAAAGTGGATGAAGCAAACAAACAGGTTTTCTTAACGTATGAAGTCAAACCGGGCAAGCGTGCGTATGTTCGCCATGTTTATTTTACAGATAATTCCAAAACAAATGATGAAGCACTGCGCCGCGAAATCCAGCAAATGGAAGGAGCACCTGTCTCTACTGTAAAACTTGAAGAATCAAAACATCATTTGAGTTTGCTGCCCTATATTCGCAATGTCGATATGAATGTCGAACCTGTCGCAGGGACAGATGACAATGTGGATGTGAATTACAAAGTCACTGAAGATAATGCGGCGCAAGCGAATTTTAGTATTGGTTATTCGCAACTGGATCATTTGATTTTGGGCGCTGGTTTGAATCAAAAGAATTTCATGGGAACAGGTAAAACGCTGGGATTGAATTTATCGCACAGTCGCTATCAGCAGTTTTACGGTATTAACTACATGAACCCATACTACACACCCGATGGGATCAGTCGCAGTATCAATTTATCCGCTTCCAAAACAGATCCTCGCGCGGCGAATCTGACACGCAGTTACAATACCGATCAGTATGCTGCTTCTGTGATTTATGGAATCCCACTGGGCCAAGAAAAAAATGTGTTTAACACATTACAACTGGGTTATGGGTATGAACAAACACTGGTGAAATTATCTAACAGTGTTTCTCAGCAAGTGCAGGCTTTTGTGAATCAGCACGGTCGCCTTTTCCAACAAATCGATGTGATTGCGGGTTTGTCACGGGATGGTCGTGATAAGGCTATTTTCCCGACGACAGGCGGCATACAAACTCTCAGCGCGAATTTATATGTTCCCGCAACTTCGCATTCTTTGCGATATTACACACTGGGTTATAACGGCAAGTGGTATCAGCCCATTACTGAAAAATTCATTGCGACAGTGAGAGGGGATTTGGGATACGGCACGGCATTTGATGGCGCGCAAAATTATCCTTTCTTCAAGAATTTTTATGCGGGTGGTATGGATTCGGTTCGTGGTTATGAGCCGAATAGTTTAGGTCCTAAAGATTCCAATGGAGATCCCACCGGCGGTAACGTGTTAGTGGCGGGAAGTTTGGGTCTTATTTTCCCGAACTATATTTCCGATAGTTTGCGCACGTCCGTGTTTGTGGATGCCGGTAATGTTTATAACACTTACAACAACAGACAATATGCAGGGACTGGCTCAGGCAGCTTACGTTATTCAACCGGTATTGAAGCCGATTGGTTAACACCACTGGGTCTGATCGATCTCAGCGTGGGGAAAGCATTGAATCTGAAACCAGGCGATAGCAGCGAATTTTTTCAATTTTCTCTAGGTGCTAATTTCGGATAAACATGACATACTATCGAACTTTACTGCCATGTCATTCCCGCGAAGGCGGGGATCCATTAAGATAGATTCCCGCCTTCGCGGGAATGACATTCTCAGATGGATTGTTTAACTTAATGGTAGTGGCTGTCGGACTTGGGAATTTTTTAAGTTTAACTAATTGGAGATCACTATGAAGAAGGTTTTGGCGGTTATCGGCTCTATCTTATTGGTAGGTGGAACACAAGCTTATGCAGCAACAGCTACAGCTGCATCAACATCAACTCCTATTGTTGCAGTCGTTAATGTGCAGCAAATATTCCAGCAATCACCCAAGATTGCAGAGTTGAACAAAAAGCTGCAAGGTCAATTCAAAGGTCGTCAAGAAAAACTGATTGCTTCACAAAAATCGTTGCAAGATGAATTAGATAAATTCAAGAAAGATGCTTCTACAATGAGTCAAAAAGAAAAAGATGACATGCAGAAGAAAATTGTTGACGATCAAACTGCGTTGTCAAAAGATGCTAATACATTCCAACAAGATTTGAGCAAAGAACAAAATAAAATCATGAAGGGTGTTTTATCACAACTGAATGAAATTATTTCCGGGATTGCTAAGAAAAATGGCTACACGCTTGTTTTAGATTCTCAAGCAGTCGTTTATGCTGCTGACAGTGCAGATATCACGAAGCAAGTAGCAAGCGGATTTGATAAATAATCAATTGCAATACTAGGTTAGAATGTAGGGTGGATTAGGTGCGCTTTTTGCACCGTAATCCACCGAAATATAAAAAGCGTTTTTTTATTTGGTGGATTACGGTGCAAAAAGCGCACCTAATCCACCCTACATCAAAAAGAGTTAAAATCAAAATGCGCAAGACATACACCTTATCCCAACTCACTCAAAATCTCGAAGTCACAATCAAAGGCGATGCTCAGTGTGTCATCGAGGGAGTCTGCACGATTCAAGATGCACAGCCAGGACGCATTACTTTTTTAATGAATCCCCTCTATAAAAAATACTTACCGACCACCCAGGCTTCTGCAGTGATTATGACAGTGGAGGATTTTGAAAACTGTCCTACAAATGCCTTGATTTGCCGGGATCCATATTACACATACGCTCAGATTGCTGCATTTTTCGATGATAGACCCCAACCCACTGCAGGGATCCATCCCACTGCCGTGATTGGACAACACTGTCAGATCCATTCCTCAGCCAGTATCGGCGCAAATTGTGTAATAAATGATAACGTTCGTATCGATGCTGGTGCTATAATTGGCGCCGGTTGCGTGGTTGGCGAGTTTTCAGAGATCGGCGAAAGTTCCCGTCTGGATGCGAATGTGACCCTTTATCACAAAATTACCGTCGGAAAGCGTGTCGTTGTAGCCAGTGGCACTGTCATTGGTAGCGACGGTTTTGGAATTGCCAAACACCAAGGTATCTGGCACAAAGTCCCTCAGCTGGGACGCGTGATTATCGAAGATAATGTAGAGATTGGCTCGAACTGTTCCATCGATCGGGGAGCCATTGACGATACAGTCATTGAGCAGGGCGCCAAGCTCGATAACCTGATCCAGGTTGGACACAATGTTCGCATTGGTCGAAGCACTGCTATTGCAGGTTGTGTGGGTATTTCAGGCAGCACGACCATTGGAAATAATTGTTTGGTCGGCGGTCAGTCGGGTTTTGCTGGACACATTACAGTAGCTGATAATGTCGCTGTAACGGGCGGGACGGAAGTCTCTAAATCGATTCGTGAGCCGGGTGTTTATTCTTCGGGTTTAGGTGGATTAGTCACGAATTTGGAACGACGAAAAAATACAGCGCGATTTCAGCGTTTGGAAACATTGTATACGCGTGTAAAGGAATTAGAGCAAGCGTTGACTGAATTAACGGAGAAAAAGAATACATGAAAGGCGTCATGGATATTCATGAAATATTAAAATATTTACCGCATCGGTCTCCGTTTCTTTTGATCGATCGTGTGATTGAAATAAAAGAGGGTGAATCCATTGTCGCATTGAAAAATGTCACAATGAATGAACCATTTTTTGCAGGGCATTTTCCAGGGTTGCCTGTGATGCCAGGTGTTCTGATTCTTGAAGCATTAGCACAAGCCGCAGGTGTGCTCGCTTATAAATCAACGAATACATTGCCTGCAGATGGTACGCTTTATTTGTTCGCTGGAATCGATAATGCAAGATTCCGCCGTGTGGTAGAACCAGGAGATCAACTTCGTTTGGAAGTGAAATTACTTCGTGCGAAAAAAGAAATTTGGAAGCTAGAAGGCGCTGCATATGTGGATGGCGAATTAGTCTGCTCTGCTGAGTTAATTAGTGCACGAAGAGGTTAGTGTTGTGATACATCCTACAGCTATTATCGATCCGTCAGCCAAAATTGCTGATCATGTAGAAATCGGTCCGTGGACGTTGATTGGTCCTGAAGTTGAAATTGGCGAAGGGACTTGGATTGGCCCGCACGTCGTGATTAAGGGATTAACCAAAATTGGTAAAGAGAATAAAATTTTTCAATTCGCATCGTTGGGCGAAGATCCGCAAGACAAAAAATTTCAGGGTGAAAAAACGTATTTAGAAATTGGCGATCGCAATATCATTCGTGAATTTTGCACATTCAATCGTGGGACAGTACAAGATAAATCCGTAACGCGTATCGGGAATGATAATTTATTCATGGCCTATGTTCATCTTGCCCATGATTGTATTGTTGGAAATCATACTATTTTTGCAAATAATGCATCGCTGGCAGGTCATGTCATCGTGGAAGATTTTGTTGTGATGAGTGGTTTTTCTGGCGCATCACAATCGTGTCGCGTAGGCGCTCACAGTTTTGCATCAATGGGTTCCATGATTGACAAAGATGTGCCCCCGTTTGTCAAAGTCTCTGGTTATTATGCTAAACCGTTTGGTTTGAATGTAGTGGGTATGCGTCGTCGCGGATTTTCTGCTGAAACAATGCTGTCTCTCCGTCGGGCCTACAAAGTAATTTATCGGCAAGGTCTCACCATCAAACAAGCGATTGAAAGTTTAGAAGAGATGTTGGTAACTTGTCCTGAAGTGCAATTGTTTATCGATTTTATCAATAGTTCTGAGCGTGGATTGGTTCGTTAAAAGAATTTTAAGTTAGCAGAGTGCTAGGGCCTCTACCGAAGCGTCATCCCGCGACGCTCTTTAAGCGGGACCCAGTGACTTTCTTAAATTTTATTCGAAAAACAACTTAAAAAAGTCGCTGGGTCCCGCTTAAAGAGCGTCGCGGGATGACGCTTTGGTAGAGGTCGTGGGTGAGGGGGGGAATGATAACTAATAATCACATCGGCATTTTAGCAGGCGAAGCTTCCGGCGATTTGCTCGGCGCAGGATTGATAAATGCCCTGCATGCAGAGCGACCCCATCTTGAATTTGTCGGAATGGGCGGTCCTAACATGATTGCAGCGGGTTGTCACAGCTTGCATGAAATGGATCGACTCTCTGTCATGGGATTGGTTGAACCACTCTGTCGACTACCTGAATTATTTCGTATTCGTCGCAACTTGTACGACTATTTTATTCAACACCGTCCCTCTGTTTTTATTGGAATTGATTCGCCCGATTTTAATTTGGGATTGGAATTAAAGCTGCGTCAAAAAGGGATTCCTGTTATTCACTATGTCAGTCCCTCTGTGTGGGCCTGGCGCCAAAAACGCATATTTAAAATCGCAAAAGCAACCGATTTAGTATTGACACTGTTTCCATTCGAAGCGGATTTTTATAAAAAACATAACGTGCCCGTGGAGTTTGTTGGCCATCCTTTAGCGGATCTTATTCCATTACAAAATGATAAATTCGCCGCACGAAAAAAATTACAGTTAGATCCAGATGCTACCATCATTGCCATTTTGCCCGGCAGTCGACGTAATGAAATAAAATATTTAGCTGAACGGTTTTTAGCAACCGCCCATCTGTGTTGGAAAAAACGTCTGCACATTCAATTTATCACTTCTGCTGTGAATGAAAAACGTTATCAAGAATTACAATCGATTCATCAAACGCAATTTCCGGATTTACCACTCACTTTTTTTCAGGGATGTTCGCATGATGTGATGGAAGCATCGGATGTCATCCTGGCAACATCCGGCACGGTGACATTAGAAGCGATGCTGTACAAGCGCCCGATGGTCATCGCGTATCGAATGGCAAATTTAACGTATCAATTAGCAAAACATTTAGTGAAATTAAAATATATTGGTCTTCCCAATTTGTTAGCAGATGAGAAGTTGATTCCTGAATTTATCCAAGACGCAGCAACACCTGAAAATATGAGTGCAGCTTTATTAGATTATCTCGATCATCCTGAAAAAATAGCCACCCTAGAAAAAAAATTTTTAGAGATACATCAACAATTGCGGTGTGGCGCAAATCAACGAGCGGCGAGAGCGGTTTTAGAATTATTATCAATATAAAACGAGGAGAAAGGTATGGCTAACACACGAGAAAATCAGGTGGTGTCTGAAGAGGATCTATCGAAATGGATAAAGCAAGCACATGCGTATAGAGAGCAATGGAAAGGACTTTATGCAGAGGCAGAGCGTTTGGAAAAACAACCTTCGGAAGAAACAAAAGGTTCGAAAGAAGATCTTTTGAAGGCATATTCGGATGTGATAGATGTTATTCACTTAGCAAGTGAAATTAACAAAAGAATATTCGCCCAGTATAATGCTTGTAGGAAGTTCCAGCTGGCTTTAGTGCACGCCACAGAGCTTTTGGAGGAATTTGAAACGATTTATCAAATACATAAGAGACAAAACCAGAAAGAAGAACAACGTGTTGCTCAAGAGGAGCTTGCCAATCAACAGGAAATCATGGCTGGGATATATGGAGGCTTGGCATCAAAAAAGAAATCATTGATGGCGGCAGAAAAAGAGATTGAGTATTACGAGAAAGCTAGGAATACATATGTGCAGCTTAATGATTATTGGAACATGGATGCACGTAAAAAAAAGGAATACCAGGATAAAAAACGCGAAATAGACTCTATTTTAAAGCAAGAAAATAGGGAATTAATCAAGAATAAAAAATTACCTGAGTGGAATACTCAGAAAAAATCTCTTTCTTTAAAAGAATCAGAAGAATCAAAAAAATCAAAAGAATCGAAAAAATCATCTGCTACTATACTTGCGATCCTTCCCACGCTTAATAAAAAATCGGGAGCAGAAAGTTCGAAAGAAGATAGTGGGGTTGTTAACTTTTTTTCAGCACAACAAACTGATTGGCCACCGTTTGAACTTGAGCCGGGGTTTTTTGCAGAAGCACAAGCGACGCCTCCTCCGATTGACAAGACTAACTTGCCACGAGGGTGGGTGACATCACCAGCTATCTTGCATTCAGGTCGATCATCAAAGACCGTAAAGAAGCAGGCATCAGATCAGACGAATACGACTACAGTGGCACCACCATCCGCATTTTCTTTATAACAAAATAACTAGCCATTTTAAAAAGCAAAAATAGCCATGCATGACAATTCATGATTTCTTTGTGTCGATGAAGAAACAGGGAAGTTCTTGTTGAGAGTTTTTGTGACGTTTGACTTTTGCAGGGCCTTGAGCCGTGGGTCCCCTTCCTTCCATTTTGTTTTTTAAAATGGAGGGAAGGGAAAGGGTTGGGAGGTTTTAAATGAAACATATTGGTTCAAATGTTCGTTCACTACGAAAAAGTATGACAGATGCAGAGCAGCATCTTTGGTATCACCTGCGCGCAAAAGGATTAAAAGGATATAAATTTAGAAGACAACATTTAATCTACCCTTATATTGTCGATTTTGTTTGCCTGAGCAAGAAATTGATTGTGGAGTGTGACGGCAGTCAACATCTCGAGCAAGAAAATTACGATGAAAAGCGTACTCATTTTTTAGAAGCGCAAGGATATAAAGTGATACGTTTTTGGAATGATATGATTTTGCAAGAAACGACCTTGGTGCTTGAGGTCATTTATGACGCGTTAGAAGAGCCCTCCCAACCCTCATCCCTTCCCTCCATTTAAAAAACAAAATGGAAGGAAGGGGACCCACAGCTCAAGACTACACAAAAGTCACGACAAGAAGTCCCTTCTCCACGCAGTGTTGAGGAATCGACACGAATTTTAAGAAAATGCACTACTAAATCAAGGAAATATAAATAGCCATGCATGACAATTCATGATTTCTTTGTGTCGACGAAGAAACAGGGAAGTTCTTGTTGAGAGTTTTTGTGACGTTTGACTTTTGCAGGGCCTTGAGCTGTGGGTCCCCTTCATGGAAGGAAGGGGACCCACAGCTCAAGACTACACAAAAGTCACGACAAGAAGTCCCTTCTCCACGCAGTGTTGAGGAATCGACACGAATTTTAAGAAAATGCACTACTAAATCAAGGAAATATAAATAGCCATGCATGACAATTCATGATTTCTTTGTGTCGACGAAGAAACAGGGAAGTTCTTGTTGAGAGTTTTTGTGACGTTTGACTTTTGCAGGGCCTTGAGCTGTGGGTCCCCTTCATGGAAGGAAGGGGACCCACAGCTCAAGACTACACAAAAGTCACGACAAGAAGTCCCTTCTCCACGCAGTGGGGAAGGTGGCCCGAAGGGCCGGATGGGGTCTCTGCCACCCCTCGAACTCTCGACAAGTAAGATGCCGCAGCAACTAACCATACGCCTTCATTAAACGCTTCTTCGCGCGCGATTTTTGTCTTTGCTTTCGCAACGTTTGATCGATTGCTCTAAAGGGGTAAAGCATTTTCCATAAAACAGATTTGTGAATATCACGCAACGTTCTTTTTAATTGATTATTTTCTTTGAGTAAACGATCGATATAACAATACACTGGATAAATTCTTTCAAGCTCTGATTTGATTTCTATCCACTCTTTTTGAAAAACAAGATGATCAAATCCTATTTCATCTCTCGCGATTTTCATCAGTAAATCGTATACACGCACACAGAGCGGAACAATTGCTGTTGCGGGATGAGCACGCAAATCCGCATCGGTCGATTCAAATCGATGGAGTTTTTTGTCTAAAAATTCGTGAGCATATTGATGCAATTCATCTGCGTCAGTTAAATTCGGAATATTTAATATGGATTTCATTCGCGAAAGTTGCAATTCTGGATTTTGCAACAATAAATCATAACTCACGATAACTCTATTTTTTCCAATCGTTTCTTCAATCGCCGGTATTAAATGCATCAACCATAATAACAAACCAATTTCTATCTCAGAGCCCGTTACTTTATTGTAAGAGTGTGCAACTGCCAATGGATTTCGCAATGCGATGATGTAATGTTCTTTAATGCGAAGATCATTAAAAATAGTTTGCCAAAACGAAAGCAGTTTCACTGTGCTCGGATCTTTAAATCCCCAATAATCAGTCGATTCAAAACGGTGATTCAACAATTCTATCGCCGTTAATTTAACAGAATCCAACTTTGCACTGAGCTGCTCAGTCGAGGTGAGCATTTGAATTCCATAGGGCGCAAAATCCAGATCAGCAAATGCTTTTCCATTGATGTTGTAGACAATATCCGTATCTTCCCAAAAGCCTTTTGCATTCCACTTCTCATTTCCAGGGACGACCTTGTCACCTAATTCAATCCCCAAGGCTTTTAAACCACGAGCGATGGCACTGGTTCCGCTTCGCGCGACACCAAGCACGACAAAAATATTTTTTTGATCTGCCATGAATTAATTTTCCATTGTTTCCGTTTCAATCAATTGAGGAGCGGCTAAATAACCTTCTTGCTGCAAAAATTGAATAATCCGATCGACGGATTGTTCAATCGTTACATTTTCTGTATCTAATGTGATTTCAGGATCGATGGGTGTTTCATACGGATCATCAAGACCTGTGAATTTTTTAATTTCTCCCTGTCTTGCTTTTGCATATAGCCCTTTAATGTCCCGTTTTTCACACGCTTGGAATGAAGTGGAAAGATAAATTTCAATGTAGCCACCGTGTTGTGAAATGAGTTGGCGGTTTTCCGTACGCGCACTGACATACGGCGCAATGGCTGCGCAAATGGCAACTCCACCGGCTTTAGTCACTTCTGAAGCAACAAAACCAATCCGTCGAATATTGAGATCACGATCCGCTTTGGAAAAACCTAATTCATTCGCCAAAATACGCCGCATCACATCTCCATCCAATAATGTGACATTACGTTTACCTTGACTGAGCAATTTAGCCAAGAGCGCGTGCGCTAATGTTGTTTTGCCAGCACCGGATAATCCTGTAAAAAATAAAGTGAAACCGTGTTGTCGTTTTGCAGGATAGGCATGACGTAATTCTTGAATAATTTCGGGAAAAGAAAACCATTCAGGAATCGGTTTTTCATACAACAGCATATCGCGCAATTGCGTTCCCGATATCGTTAATGCAGTTTCGTTTGGTTGGATTTCATTATTTGGACAATATGTTTTACGTTCTTTTACATAAACCATTTCTTGAAAAAACGCGGCTTTAATCCCTATTTCATCTTGATATTGTTGTACGAGTTCTTGTGCAGCGTAAGGCCCATAGAACGGTTCGCCTTGCGCATTATTACCCGGGCCTGCATGATCCCGACCGACAATAAAATGCGTGCAGCCATAATTTTTTCGAATCAATGCATGCCATACCGCTTCGCGAGGACCTCCCATGCGCATTGCTAAAGGCAATAAGCTCAGTGATACGCGTTCTGGAGGATAGTAATGTAAAATTTTTTGATAGCAACGAACACGAGTGAAATAATCGATATCACCGGGTTTTGTTAATCCCACGACAGGATGAATAAGAAGATGACCATCGATTTGTTTTGCGGCTCGCCAAGTGAGTTCCATGTGCGCTCGATGCATGGGATTGCGAGTTTGAAACGCAATCACTTTTTCAAATCCCACTTGAGCAAAATAATTTTTCAGAGTAGCAGGCGTTTGACGTAACTCTGGAAAATCGTAATGTGTAGGCAGTCGAGCGAGTTTAATGGAACCACCTAGGTACCAATCGCCTGCTTTATTGAATAAATAATTCACGCCCGGATGTTTCATATCATCCGTGCCAAATACGTGTTCGGCTTCCAGCGATTTATTGGGTTGCCACTTGTCCGTCACTGTCATCCAAGCCAAGAGCGTGTTATCCGTGTCATATAATTCTATTTGACTACCGGCAGAAATGGGATCAGCAAACGCTTCATTTACGTCGAGATTGATGGGTATCGGCCATAGCTGACCAGTTGATAATCGACTGTTGAATAGTACGTTTTCATAATCGGCTTGAGTCAGAAACCCAGTGAGGGGATGAAAGCCGCCAATCAGCAGCATTTCCAGATCGCAGCGTTGGCGTGGGGTAAGAATCCATTTACTTGTCATATTGCCTCCCAAAAAAGTGTCCTATATTATCGCTATACTGCTGTATTATTCAATGATGGAAGTAACTGATAGTGAGGTTTTAATGGATTCGCATTTGAAAGAAATCAATGAAACGTATTTTGAACATATGTATTTTGCACAAAAATGTGGTTGGCAAATGGTTTTCGCGGGACTGGCGTGTGTCATACATAGTATTTTTCCTAATTTGTTTGTGAACACGGCGAGCGATGCTCTAAAAAAATTAAATCAAGAAATGTTTGAACGCAAAGCAAAAGGGCAAGTGAATGAGTTATGACGTTCAAGCTATTATTTCTCTGTCTAAGCAAGCAGCAGAACGGATTTTATCTATTTATAACCAACCTTCTTTTGTCGTGCATCACAAGTCAGATCGTTCTTTACTGACGCAAGCGGATCTCGAGTCGCAAGCGATTATTTGTGAAGGGTTAAAAAAACTTTATCCGAGTATTCCGATTGTTTCAGAAGAATCCACAGAGTTTCATGATTATGCTGCAAGAAAAGATTGGGAAACATTTTTTTTAGTGGATCCGTTGGATGGGACAAAAGAATTTGTGCATCGTAATGATGAATTTACAATTAACATTGCGCTGATTCATCAGGGACAGCCTATTTTGGGTGTGATTCATGCACCTGCATTGGATGTGATTTATTACGCAGAGCGGGGCAGGGGAGCGTATAAAATCACAAAAAATCAAAAAATAAAATTACCGCTCGCAAGATCGAATTCTCAAGAAGTATTCAATGTGGCTGTTTCGCGATCTCATTCGTGTGAGCGAACAGAAAATTTTATTGCGAACTTGAGAAGTCAGGGAAAGCAGGTGAATACTTTGTCTGCGGGAAGCGCGTTGAAGTTCGGTTTGGTTGCGGAAGGTCGTGTAGATTTGTATCCGCGATTTACGCCGACGATGGAATGGGATACAGCGGCGGGGCATGTGTTGATCAATGAAGTGGGAAAGAAAATCACGGTGATTGAGAGTGAGGAGCCGTTGCAATATAACAAAATAAATTTAAAAAATGAGGGGTTTGTGGTGGGGTAGATTGTTGCAAAACAAAAAAAGCTTAGCACGCCTTTTTGCGAAAATTTTATCTCGATTTCCCACTTTTTAAAGTATATAAAAAGATCTTAAACAGGCTGTTACAAAAAAAGCTTAGTACGCCTTCCTCCGCAGGGGGAAGGTGACGCGAAGCGTCGGAAGGGGGGATAATTCGTTTATTTTCTCGCGGTTTCAAAAAGCATTTTTGACTCCCCCCATCCGGCCTTTGGCCACCTTCCCCCTGCGGAGGAAGGCGTGCTAAGCTTTTTTTGTTTTGTTATGTGGGATGGGGACGCAGTATATCCACTGTTTCGCTGTGATGTTTTAGTTGGTTGTACTCGTCGGCGGGAAAGTATTATTTTTCTTATCGCGATAATGTTGTATTGCCATACCCGTCAATAGCCCTGAAGAGTGGTTCTCTACCTCATTGTTCATGCGGTAAAGTTTGCCCATTCTCTGGAGCGACTCCTTGATTTCGGGAGTGGGGTTTTCTGAGGCAGGTATCTTGGGGATGCCCATTCTGTTTTTTAAAGGATGGATGCCGCCTGCCAGATGGTTTTTGGGAAGGTGATGCAATCCTCTCCCTATGTGGATGAAAGCAAAGGAATTTTGAATAAAACCGAGTCCAGTTAATGCTGTGATAAGCCATACAACTATCATTTTTTTATGTCGAAGCATGGTCAACACCCTAAAAATTGGACAAAATGCGATCATATCATAAAATATTCTTTAGCAGGGGACAAAAATCATAAATACAGATGCACTTTTCTCACCTCGACTACGTCGTCCCGCGGCTTGTCCGCGGGATCTAGGAGTAACTTTCAGATGAAACTAACCCTTCTCTGGATCCCGCGGACAAGCCGCGGGACGACGTAGTCGAGGTGAGGAGTGCATCGATATTTAGACGTACTGAGGGGCGCGTCTATCTTTATGATTATTTATGATTTTTGTCGTGTACAGAGCGTAAATCAAACTTTGAGGGTTCTCTTAAGGATCTCTTAAGCTAGCAAGGATAGAATTAAGATCAATTTTTTCATAATTAAAGAGGTTGATAATTTATGAGCTCGCCAAGAAGGAAAGATCCAAAGAATGCTATTCGATCCATAGCAGTACGGTGCTCACGCATAGCTCTAGGGCGCAAGATTTGTACAGAATACTTTAACCAGTGTGCAGCTTCGGAGGATAAAGCAACAAACCCGTCGCCAACAAACTTGGTGCTATATGATTTTTTAATGACCGAGCGCGACGACTATCAGGTAGAGCTAGAACTTAAACAAGCGACGGATGAGCTACGCCAGATTTCTGGTGGTATTTCTGGTAATTATGCGAATGCGACTTTGACTGCCATGAAGCTTCTTCATAGCTCATCAATGGAGTTAAGGGAGCGTGATGGATGCACAGAGGAAGACAAAGCTAACAAAAAAACAAAATCAGCTGCGGCGACTGCAGCGATTTATCACTTCCTGAATCAAAAGGAAATGGAGGAACGGGCGGGCTTAAACCCAGATACATTGAAGC
>Ga0207003_1115_pt1 | contig 17114 bp, 11 predicted proteins | sample Alteio_BWMinCont_89_FD_153474 | JGI IMG/M metagenome (GOLD analysis project Ga0207003, IMG submission 153474) | Enriched cells from forest soil in Barre Woods Harvard Forest LTER site, Petersham, Massachusetts, United States -... | ecosystem: Environmental > Terrestrial > Soil > Temperate forest >...
ATGAAAGTTTGCTGTCCCATGCCAAAAAAGCGGAGGAATGTTACTTATCTTCGAGCTATTGTATGCTTAGAAAATTTCTCGATAAATTTCGGCAAGCGAAGGCAGTGGCACAACTCAAGAAGCGCCAACAACGTTTTACCGATATCATAACCGACAAGCGATTCAATCACCTTGTCCCTATTTTCGCGCGCATTTCCGACGAGGACCCGACTCTTACGGATGAGCAAATCCTCGCTGTCTACCACGCCTTTTCCGACCGGATCCAGACCAATACCTTTGCCGCGGCGGAGCTGGAATGGGTAACGGTCGCTGCCTTATGTGCGCATCGGGCTCATTTGGCGGCCTCCCTCATCAGGCGAGGGTTGTTGATGATTATCTGGTCAATAGGCGATGAGATCACCAGCGACGATGTCCTTGCGTTCATTCATCAGCGAATACTGGCGAGCGACGATATGCCCTATGGGGGGTTGCCACCCGATGCGGGACTGACATGGCTGAAAGAAGGCCTTCCGGCAAATAAGGCTTTGCTTCAAGAAGTCTTAGAAGACGTCATCCGGCAGAATAATAGAGATTTGGGGGAGTTGGATAGATAATTTCGATAGCTGCAACCGGCAAAAGTTATGTAAATCACCTTATCCTGTCATCTGCTATAAAAAGACATGTCCCGAAAACCACTCCTACTGCTCATGATCACCCTGTTTGCTCTGTCGGCTGAAGCCCAAACCCGACTATCAGACGCGCTTCCCGACAGCATCACCGTTGCGGACAACGCGTGGAATCTGGCCGGGTCTTATTCTTATAGTTATACATTAATCAGGGAAGACGGAGGCTATACTGTTATCCGGAATTCTTCGTCGTATTCGCGTGGTCGCAAAAAGTCTCGCTCGACGTACAAAGAGACCGTGGGGAATGTTACCAATGCCGATATCCGTGGACTAATACGGGCGATCAACGACACCGGCGCTGCTGCTTCTTCCCTGCGAATCCAAGCTCTTGGCGTCGATAGTGCATGGATAGCCGGTCATACCGGTCAGCTATTTTCCTATGTGAAACGCCAATACGATAACTGGACACCACAGCAAATTGCCTTTACCAAAAAAGAACTGGGAGACTATAGTAACTATGGTCCTGCAGCCAGACGTGCCCTTCTGAGAGAAGGGTATTATTACATTGTAAAGGAATTTGCACTGCAGTTTCGCCTGCAATGTTATTACGAGGGGGATACGGCGGTATCGGTAACTGCTTCCGAAGATTATTTGGGACTTCCCTGGCAAATTGGGGATCGACTGTCCTACAACCGGGGGATATCCCGGGCGATCTCCGTTCTTTTGCCTGAAGGCCATTCCGGCAACCTGAAAAGAATCGCAGGGGAACGCCTGCTAAATGTGCTCGCCAACCAAGTGTACGATGACAAATGTCGGGCGCAGCTACCGGCTCTGGCTGTACTCGAGTATACTGATTATTCGAACGATCTTAAAAAAGATTTCACCGTCAAAGCGGCCTCCGAAGCGTCGCTCGATTGGCTTGAATTCAAGAAATGGCCGCAAACTTTCCGTTTCACCTTACAACATCCCAGTCTCCATCCCGGCATCCAACTGCAATTTTATGCCATTCGTTTGGGACATTCCCTTTATCCGATTGACAGTCTTCGTCACGCCTTCCCGCTCCTTCGCGACAGAATTCAAAACGTCCAATTCCTTATGGATTATCTGGATGCCAACCCGAACCGAAGGATGAATCTGTTCTTTTTTAATCACCTTGCCATCACCCGGAAACACATCGATGACTTTAACAAGGATTCAACGCATTGGAGAATGCATGATTTCTGGGTACAGAGTATGGACATGTATAAGACAAATAAGATCAAACCTTCCTTTGATATTGAGAAGTCGATCGAAACGTCCAAGCAGGTGGAGTGTGGCTGCAACTTTAGACTCGACAATAACTGGCTCCTACAATCAATAGTATTTGAAGTACGCGATGAATTCAACCAAAGCTCCACCTGGATCCTGTTGCCGGACAATACCCCTGTGTTATGGCAATTCCAGGCCGAAAGCGTCTACAAGTTCAGCTTTCGGGATCTGGGCACCAACGGCAGGAGCGTGCAATGGCCTTGCAAAATGCTGGATGCCAAAGGAGATCTGCTTCATCAAGAAGAAAAGGCCCGATAAACGAATTGGGGGGCTTTCCCCGACACGGTACGAATATTCGCATTTATTCCGACCGCAAATTCTTAGTCGGATTCGTCCTGGCTGCTTTTATCGACTGGAAGCTGACGGTGAACAGGGCGATCCCTATCGCGCCGAGAGCGGCGAGGACAAATACCCAGGCGGATATGGGGGCACGGTAGACGAAGTCCTGCAACCATTTATGCATGCCCCACCAGGCGATCGGCGCCGCGATGAGGATGGAGATGAGGACCAGCTTTATGAAATCCTTTGACATAAGGGTGGTGATGCCGCCGATACTTGCGCCCAACACCTTGCGGATGCCGATCTCTTTGCTGCGTTGTTCAGCCGTGTAGGCGGAGAGGGCGAACAGGCCCAGGCAGGCAATGATGATGGCGAGTACCGCGAAACTGGTGATGATGCCGGTGGTTCTTTGCACATCCGCGTACATGGCGGCAAAACTTTGATCCATGAACGTGAAGCGGATGGGTTGGTCGGCGGAGAATTTTTTCCAGACGGCCGTGATGGCCGGAATGACCTGCGACATATCGGCGGTTTTTAGTTTTACCGAGACGATACCGGGACTGATCCCCCAGGCCATCACTACCCCACCGACATCATTCTGGCGCATCGATTCGAAGTTAAAGTCTTCGACAACCCCGATGATGGTGCGTAAGCCGTCGCCATAATTGATCCGTTTCCCGACCGCCTCTCTGCCGAGATTCAGCTTTTGGGCCAATGTCTGATTGATGATGATCGCCTGGCTGTCCGTTGCGATCTGCGGTGAGAAATTCCTGCCTGCCGCCAGATGGATACCCACGGTGGGCAGATAATCCTCGTCGATGACCCAGAACTGGCTCTGGGCCCGGTCGGCGACTGTCTTTCCTTCGGGCCAGGCACCACCGCCGTTCCTTTTCGTACCCGTTACGGGCAAATAGTCGCCGATGGAGGCGTCCGCTACTACCGGCAGCCGCTTCAGTTCGCTTCTGAAGGTTTTTATTTCGGCGCCCAATACATCGGTGCCCTGGATCAGCATCACCTGGTCCTTATCAAACCCTACTTTTTTATGCATGATATACTGCACCTGGCGATAGATGATCATCGTCCCGATGATCAGAATGATCGAGGTCGTAAATTGAAAGACAACCAGCACGCTTCGGAGGCCGGCGCCTTTCGCGCCTTTGGCCAGTCGTCCCTTCAATGTCTGGATGGGGCGGAACGAGGAGAGGTAAAAGGACGGATAGATCCCCGCGACGAGACCGGTTACCAGCGCCGAGAGCAACAAGACAGGCGCCAGCCACCAGGATTGCCAGGGGATGACCAGGGATTTGTCGGCCAGGACATTGAAGAGCGGAAGGAGCAGCCAGGCGAGGAACACGCCCAATACAAAGGAGATAGAACTCATGAGCAGCGACTCGGCCAAAAACTGGCGGATGAGATGGATACGGAGCGAGCCCAGGGTCTTGCGAAGACCTACTTCCCTGGCGCGGCCGGCGGATTTGGCCGTGACGAGATTGACAAAATTGATACAGGCCAGGAAGAGGATGAAGAAGGCAACCGTGCCGAAAAGCCAGATAAACCGGATATCCCCGTGCAGGTGGCCATCCTCTACGCCGGCATCGATATGGATGTCGCTTACTGGTTGCAGATGGTATTTATTGGCGCCGATGATCTTTGTCGCGTCCCGATAACCGATGCGCAGAAAGTAAGGAAGGATATATTCTTTGTTAAGGACGTCCAGTTTAGCCTCGAACTGCTTTACATTGGCGCCGGGTCGCAATTGTAGATACGTAAAATAGTTGGTGTTGGCCCAGTTGTCCTGTTCACCGGGCCAGAATTCGATCCCCTTTAGCGTGAGCAGGAAGTCGTACTGGAAATGGGTGTTTGACGGAAAGTCTTCCATGACGCCGGCGATCGTATAGGAAGACTCATTGTTGAGCTTTAGCACCTTGCCGACCGGGTTTTCGCCCGGGAAATATTTTTCGGCCATTCGCCGGGTAAGGACGAGTGTAGCGGGCTGCGTAAGGGCATGCGCCCGATCGCCATATACCATGTGGACATCCAGGATATCGAGCAGGTCGTGGTCGGCATAGGCGAAGCCCTGCTCGTAGATGCTCTGGGTACCATCGGCTTTTTTCACCTGGTTGCTGCCCGCCCCTTTAAACAGGGGGAAGTCCAGCATCCTTGCCGCCTTTTCTACTTCCGGGAAATCCTTCTTCAGCGTTACCGCAATAGGAGCCTGGTTCGCCCAGGACAGCCTTGCCTTGCCGTTATTATCATATTCATGCAGCAGCCGGTAGGTCCGGTCGCCGTGAACATAGTTTTTGTCATAGCTGAGTTCGTCCCTTATGAACAGGGCGATGAGCAGACAGGCGGCAATGCCGAGGGCGAATCCGCCGATCTTGATGGCAGAATACATTTTCTGCTTTTTCAGTTGTCTGAAGGCGATCTTGAAGTAGGATTTAAGCATGTGTTGTTTTTATCCAAAAGAATGCCTGATTTATATTATTTTGGTAAACAGGTTTTTATGTATAAATGATGGGGTTGACTGTCCGGTTTTGATACGCAAGGTGTCCTTTGGCGTTGCGTTACCCGCGCGAATTGTTCCTGCGCCAAATGAATCCGTCGATGATATAGTGGGTGAGTTGCGGTAAGGCGAGGAGGGGGACGACGAAGGTGAGGGCATCGGCGTGGAGATGGGTGTTGAACAGATGAAAGACGGAGAAGAGTTTTACGTGTTCCTTCCAGAGGGTCATGTCCCAGAGACCTTCTTCGAAATAGGCGAGGAGGAAGATGATGGCGAGGAATAAGATGATGCCGTAGCGGCTGAAGACTGCGCGCAGCAGGGGGGCGGAGGTTCCGCGGGGGACCGCGGAAACCTGCTTTTTGCCATAGAGCCAGATGAGCGCCATGTAGGGGATGCCGTGGCTGACGACGTTGAGCAGGGTGAAGGCCATGTCACCGTTGTAATAGACGATGCCGAAATACCAGGAGAGGATCGTGCCGAGGAGGATGGCGACGCGGGGGATATTGAGGTGGCGGGTGCGGAGGAGTTGGATGATCTCGCGGGTGAGGTAGGTTGTTATGGTGGCGTAATAGAGGAGGGTGGCGGCTTTGAGGAGGGTGGCGGAGGGGAAGGTGATGAAGTCGTCGTCGACGAACCAGTTGAAGTGCCGGGGTTCGCCGAGATGCCAGTAGATCAGCGGGTAGAGGGTGGCGTAGTAGATGGTGAACGTGTCGATGCGGCGGCCCCAAAGTGGGATGGTCTCGCTACGGCTATAGATACGCATGAAGCCATATTGTTGGCGGACGAAGTGGAAGACGGCGAGATAGGCGAGGACGCGCCAGAAGAGGAGGCCGTCTTGCCAGTAGAGGAGGGTGCCGCCGATGAAGCCGAGGAGGGGGATGAGGAGGAGGGGGACGCGGAATTTTTCCCAGGAGCGGCGGTCGAAATAGGTGCGGTAGAGGGTGCTGTAGACATGGGCCACGTCGATGAGCAGGATGAGGATGACCCAGCCCGCGTCGGGCATATTGCCGTTGTTTTGGAAGAGATGGGGGAAGGCGGCGATGATGGCGAGGCTGAAAAACGGGGGTAGGAGGATGAAGATTTTTTCGACTGTTGGGTTGCCGATCCAGGGTTGTTTGTAGGGGCGCGCCAGTGGAGTTCCGGTTGGTTGATGGGGTGTGGTGTTCATGCCTGGAGGATTTTGTTGGCGGCCTTGATGCCCTGGTAGAAGCCTTCTTCGAAGATGCTGATGCCGGCCAGGTCGGTATGGGCGAAATGGATGTTGTTGCTGAAGGATTGCTGGAGGAGGGGGCGGTGGGGGCCGTGGATCCAGCCGGGCCGGGGTTGGGCCATGGCGTGGCCCCAGAGCATTAGATCAATATTTTCGGTTTGTGTGTCGATGTCGGGGTGGACTTTGCGAAGATCGGCGAGGATATCGGCGACCCAGTCTGCGTGTTTGCGCTGGAAGGCCCACCCGCGGGCGGCTACGGGATCGGTGTGGGTGAGGGGCCAGTAATAGGTGAGGACCTTCTTTTCCTTTATTTGCTGAATTTGTTGATGGGTGGCTTCGACGTAGCCGAGGGATTCGCTGCCATAGATGACGTTGTCCCAGCTGAGGGGGGCGCCGCTGCGTTCGGTGAGGGTGTTCACCGTGAGATTGGCGACCAGCCAGGGGGAATACTGCATCTCTTTTACGGTGTGGGCGCGATCGGGGCTCACCGGTAGGAGGCGGTTGGCAACGAATTGAGGGACGGCGAGGATGATGTGTTTGGCTTGAAGGGCCTTTACCTGTTTGGTGATCGTGTCGTAGTATTGGACTTCGCCGGGTGGGTTGATTTTTATGGCGAGGGAGTTGGGTTGGAGGTTTTTACCGATCGATCTGCAGAGCTCACCAACCAAAAATCCGTTCCCTTCAGGCCAGGTGATTACGTCATAGGGTTTTGCATTGGCGCCGCGGCCTTTTCGGGCGGCATAATAGTGAATTCCGGTCCAGGCGCTGATGAGGTGGGCGGGGGTGCCGAAGTCGTCGCGCATACAATAGTTGACGTACCAGCTAAGATAGGGGCTGTGGAATTGTTGCTGGTCCAGCCATTGGGCCATGGTGAGGCTGTCGAGGGCGGTGTAGGCTGGGTCCTTGCTGGAGTTGTCCACGGGGATGGTAAAGGCGTCGAGGCCGTCGCCGCCTTTGGCGCTGCGATATTGTTCCATTTGTTTGAGGAAGCGCGTGATTTCGGTGGTGTCGGCGGTGGGAAGGCCGAGGCGGGGGAGGAGATCGGTTTGCCAGCTGCCGTTGAGGTATAGGCGCTCGTGCGGGTCGAAGCAGAGGTAATAGTCGTTGTAGATGGGGAGGTTTTGCGGGTCGTACCCGGTGATGACGCCGGATGCCTGCAAAAATTCGAGATATTCGGTTAGATTGTTGTTGGGGGTGGGGATATAATGCGCGCCCCAGGGATAGGCGGAGACGGGGTTGCGACCCGAGGAAGCGTTACCGCCGACATGGTTTTCGAGATCTAGGACGACGAGATCGTCGATGCCATGGAGTTTGAGCCAGCGCGCCGCCGAGAGTCCGCTGATGCCCCCGCCCACGATGGCTACTTCGCAGTGCGTGGTGCTGGTGGGGTCGCCGAATTTGCCTTCGCGGAGGAGGTGTCCGATGGAAGAAGAGGCGCCGACGATCTCGCCGGGGATCGGGCGCTTTGGGCTGCAGGCCTGGGCCAGGAGGCTGAGGCCGGTGAGGGCAGTCGACAGTTGTATGAATTCGCGGCGGTGCATTATTGTTCCAGGAAACTATTCCATTCCTGTTCGAAATAGTCTACGAGCGTTTGATTGTCGAGGCGGTTGACGGCAGGCGTTTGCTTTGCCCGCATGTCGGCGGGGAAGCTCATCATCTGTTGCAGCACGTCCTTTGTGATATAGCGGAGACCCTGCGGGAAGCTGTCGGGTAGGTGGTATTCCGGCTGCATGGACGCCATCGTATAGCCCCACTCGCCGAAGCTGGGGACATAATTATGATAGGGGATCGTGTGGAACCCGACCGCCTTAAGCGTTTCGTTGACACACCAGAAGCTTTTTGGCGCCACGAAGGGCGAGGTGGATTGGATCACCGCCATGCCTTCCGGGGAGAGGGCTCTTTTGAGTAGTTTGTAGAACGATGAGGTGTAGAGCTTGCCGACGGAGAAGTTCGACGGATCGGGGAAGTCGATGATCGCGCAGTCGAAGATTTCGGTGTTGTTGCGCAGCCAGACGAAGGCGTCGCTATTGATTATTTTTACGCGGGGATCGTGGAAGGAGGAATGATTTAGTTGTTTTAAGATGGGTTGGGTGCTGAAGAGGCGGGTCATGTTGGCGTCCAGGTCGACGAGGGTGACGCTTTCGACGGAAGGATATTTTAAGATCTCGCGTACCGCCAGCCCGTCGCCGCCACCCATCACCAGGATATGTTTTGGTTGGTGCGCGGCCAGCATCGCGGGATGGACCAGGGCTTCGTGATAGCGGTATTCGTCGGCTGAAGAGAATTGCAGGTTGCCGTTGAGGTAGAGTCTTAGTTCGCGTTTGGTGCGGGTGATGACGATGCGTTGATAGGGCGATGAGGTGCTATAGATGACGGGTTCGTTGAAGACGAGGTTCTCGCTGAGGTTCATGATCCGGCTCGAGAAGCCGAAGGCGATGCCCTCGGCGAGGAGATAGGCGATGGCCGTGAGTCGTAGGCTCCAGCGGCCGGAGAGTTCATGTTTGAATTTATGCAACAGCCACCAGCCCACGCCGATATTCAGCATCCCGAAGAAGAGCGAGGTGCGGATCAGCCCCAGGTAGGGTACCAGGAGGAGGGGGAAGACGATGGAGGCGAGTAACGCGCCGATATAGTCGAAGGTGAAGACGCGGCTGACCAGATCGCGGAATTCGACCTTGTCCTTCAGGATGCGGAGCAGGATGGGGATCTCGAGGCCGACGAGCAGGCCGGTGAGGAAGACCAGGGCGTAGAGGATGATCCGGAAGGAGGCGGCGATCGGGAAGGTGAGAAAGAGGATGGCCGAGCTGAAACCGCCGATGAGGCCTACGAGGAGTTCGATGCGAATGAACCAGCGCAGGAGGTCTTCGTTGAAGTACTTCGAGAGCCAGGAGCCTACCCCCATCGAGAACAAATACACCCCGATGATGGTACTGAACTGCGTGATGCTGTCCCCGAGTACATAGGAGGCCAGGGTGCCGGCCACCAGTTCGTAGATCAGCCCGCAGGTGGCGATGACAAAGACCGCCACCAGCAAGAGCCACTGGGCGCTGTTGGGTTTTGCCATGCGCGATTATTTGTGATAATAATGTGTGCCATAGTAACCGCCGCTGTTGCGCTGCTGGTTGGCCGTGGAGCTGAGGAAGCGCCAGCCGGTGAGGTCGGCATAGGACATGCTCATCGTGAGCGCGGCGATCAGCACGACGAACCAGCGGACCGGGTAGAGGGAGGAGCCTTCGCGAAATGGATTAAGCATTGGCAATTTTTTTATACGGTGAGAACTCGCTGTTCTTCCAACGGCGGCGTTCGTTGATGAAATACCAAATATAGGCAACGATGGGCCATACGAGCAGGAGGCCCAGGAAAATAAAGAGGTTGCGGTGCATGGGGACATCGTTCTTTACAATGACGTCGAGGTTCTTCACGCTGCTCCAGTCGCCACTGGTCGTATCGCGGCTAGCCTCGATGCGCAGGAAATAGTCCCCGCTGGGGATGCTGCTTAGATAGGCCGTCTCGTCGTTGCTGCCTTCGCTCCAGGACTCGCCGTCTTCGTAGCCGTGATAATATTCCACGGTCTGCTGGAGGCCGTATTCCTGGCCGTTGGTCGCATTGACGAGGGTGGCTTCCATGTCGATCCAATTATTGTCTACGGGACTGGACAGGTCGAAGGCGAGGTTGCTCCGCCATTTGGTGAGCGTGAACTTTGGCGAGACGAAGGTGGAGGTGGCGGTGGAGTCCTTGAGCTGGAGATCGCCCGAGAAGACGGTTCGCTGTTGTTCCGTAGTGCCGATGAAAATATGCACGAGGGTGAGGAAGAGCATACCCGCGAGGGTCGTCTTGATCAGGATGGGGAGATTGATCCGGCCGCGCGGATCGAGGACGCCGCGTTCCGTTTGCGGGGGCATGGCGGCGTTGGGGAATTGTTTTTCCAGTTCCTTGCGGTTCTGGTGTTCCGCGATGAACCAGTTGATCCCTTCGTCGTTGCTCTTTTCGAAGATCCACATATACGGTGGGGCGATATATTCGGCCGAGGCGATGCGGCGTTCGTCGTCGAAGATATCATAGGGGAATTCCCCGGCGGTATCGATGATGCGGATGGAGTACCGGTTGTAGACATCGTACTCCTCGCCTTTATAATAGATGCTGTCGGGGCGGTTGCTCCCGATCACCGGGGAGTTGCCGCGTTCCCGCGCGTAGAGCCAGCTGCCGGCGTATTCGCTGAGGAAGGCATAGCCCTCGGCGCGGTTGTATAGGACATATTCCTTCCACCTTGCGGCCTCCGCGTTGTCCTCTTCCTTGAGCGCATAGCCGATCACCTCGTAGTCGATGCCTTTGATCGTGCCCTTTTCCCCGAGGGGGATGGAGGCGGCATTGTCATTTTCCTTGTCTTTTTTCAGCGTTTTGAAACCGGTGCCCGCGCCTTTGAATGCGAAGCGGGTGCCGCAGCCGGGGCAGGAGCAGGATTGGGCGTAAGGGAAGGTCTTTACTTCGATGGTGGTGTTGCAGGAGGTGCAGAGGACTTGTTTTGGGGCCGGGAGGTTTTGGTTGAGGTTTTGGAGGTTGAGGGATGCGTATTCGACGAAGTCGATGTTATAGAAGAGGATGTAGTTGTCGAAGAACTCGATGGCCTCTGCGTGGAGGTCGCCGCGGGCGTAGAAGTCGGTGAGTTTTATTTGATCCGTTGCGTCCGACATCCAGACCTCGCCTTCCAGCTCGTATTTCCAGGCCTTGTCGCGGCGTTGGAGATACCAGGGCACGCTGATGGTGAGTTCGACGGAGTCGCTCACGTCGAGGCGGTTGATGTCCGCGGCTGTGAAGGTTTGCTCGGGCCGCATTTGTTGCAGGATCGCGTATAGGCCATAGGCCTCCGCCAGGTAGGCTAGACTGCCGTCGGCGAGGAGGATGGTCCAGTAGTTGTAGACGGATTCTTGTAACCAGACGCGGAAGCGGCCGATGACCTCGAAGGTTTGGTCGTTGTAGGCGCCTGTTGTGCCTAGTTGGATGAGATCGTTGTGGTCCGGGAGGGTGAAGGCTGGTTTTGCGACGAGGTCGTCGCTATCCAGGCGTTTCAGCACTTGCCCGCAGGTGCAGACCGTGATTTGGGTTTCCTTGCTGCGGAATTGGACGGTACGGGAGCAGGCGGGGCATTGATAGAGGCCGGTTTCCTTGCCCATGATTAGCGTTTTATGGTTTGGTCAGTTAGGATGGTTGCTTCGAAGAATTTGACTATTTGGTTGTATAGTTTTTGTGTGGTTTGCTCGTTGTCGTGTTTATGGTTGCTGAGGTAGATGTCGAGGTTTACGCGGCCGAATTCCGGCCAGGTATGAAAGGAGATATGGCTTTCGCTAAGGCAGATGACGGCGGTGAAGCCAGCGGGGGCGAAGTTATGGTAGACCTCGCCGAGTTTGGTGAGGTGGTGTTCGGTGATCCAGGTGTCGAGGGCGGTTTGGAGGGGTGCGAATGTTTGCAACAGGGGCGCGTTTGTAGTAGATAGGGAGGCGATTATGTGTGTGCCGGGCAGGTATGGCATAGGCTGTTAGGCAAAATTGGTTAAGAAGTAGTGGAAAAATATGGAAAATCAAGGATTCTTCCTATTTTGGCGCTTGAACTTTATTTAATGAAAAAAATCCCCATTTCGCGTACCCAAGCTGTTAGGCTATTTCATTTCATTTTTTGTAATCAAGAATTTAGCTTATTTTAGCTAAATATATTAGTTTTGTACTCGATCAAATGAATGAAATAAGCGTCATAGAAGATAATAGGTTAGCCAGCCCGGACATGGGGCATGACATGGCAAGGATTGATCAGATCATCTGCAAGGAGATTGATGACCTTACTGCTGAAAATAATCAAATTTGGACATCTCCAGATCACAATAGAAGAGAATATGTTCATAGTTTTTTCCAGTACCCGGCCATGATGGTTCCAGTCGTTCAAAAGCGACTTATCGAAATAATCACTACAAATAAGCCTGACGTAAGAACAGTTTTTGATCCCTTTATGGGCTCGGGGACATCTTTAGTAGCTTGTATGGAAAGAAAATTGGATTGCTACGGACAGGATATAAATCCGCTTGCTGTGCTGGTAGCAAAAGCTCGAACAGGTCCATTTTATTTTGATGCCATACAAAGAAAGAAGGCGCGTTTGTTCAAGTACCTAGCCAATGATAATTCTTCACGGATAGAAGCTAATTTCAGAGGTCTGAACAAGTGGTTCGAGAAGAACGTGATCATTGAATTATCGAGGATTGTCAGAGCGATACGGAGGGAGCGAACTATCTCAATTCGACGTTTCTATTGGGTGATCCTGGCGGAGACCGTTAGGCTTACCTCCAACGATCGGACCTCAACGTTTAAATTACATATTAGGTCAAAAAAAGATATAAAGCTGAGAAAGCTCTCGGCTATTGAATTCTTCAAGAGACATTTTGAAAGCTGCCTTGAGGATATACGATCCTACGCCGAACTACTTAAAAGATCAGGCAATCTATCAAAGGGCAATTACACTGGAGATGTTATTATCAGTTTAGGCGACAGTAAAGACCATGTGAAACTTGCTCGGGAGTCGAAGAGATGTTTTGATTTACTTGTTACCTCTCCACCGTATGGTGATAACAAAACCACTGTAACATATGGACAACATTGCTATTTGCCTTTGCAATGGATCGATTTAACAGATATTGATGAAAAGGCAACTCCCGAGTTCCTAAGCACTACCTCGGAGATTGATACACGAGGACTAGGAGGGAAGATTCGAAAATTTACCAACGATGAATTGCAGATGCTTTTCGACGCTTCTCCTACGCTGGCCATAATTCATGCTGAGCTGGAGAGGGTCGACAGTCAAAAATTGAAGAAGGTGGTCAGTTTTTTCTGGGATATTCAACAGTCCATTCGGAACATTCATAAGAATCTCAAATTGAATAGCTATCAGATATGGACCATCGGGAATCGTACGGTGGCCGGGATGGAGATACCTAATAATCTTATTCTTGGCGAATTTATTCAATATCAAGGATCGCTATTAGTAAAAAGGATCACTAGAGATATTTTGTCTAGAAGAATGGCGACTAGGAATAGTTCGGCAACCTTAATGACGTATGAGGATATCTTGATATTTCGAAAAGTGCAGGAATGATGTTTTTACTGCACCTATGTTTTGTCCTTCGCTTTTTGGTTAAATCGGCAATGATCCTGTAGTAACATAGAACTAGAGCCCTCGTTTCGAGGTGGGCATGTTATTGTCTGAAATAACTAATCATTATGGAACTTACTCACCGGCAAAGGGAAGCCGTCGAAATCAATGATCAGAATCTCCGCATAATCGCGTGTGCCGGTTCGGGAAAAACCAGCACCATTGCCGAAAAGGTGTCCTATTTGCTTGACCCTAAAAACGGTCTTAAAGTCGAGCCCAAAAATATTATTGCATTCACATACACCGAGAAAGCCGCGGCCGAGCTTAAGCATAAGGTTCTAAAACTGGTAAAGGAGAATGAAGAGCTCAGGAATATCAAAGGCATGGCTGACATGTACATCGGGACCATTCACGGATGGTGTCTAAAAGCCTTACAGGAGAATGAATATATGTATCAGAAGTTCTCCGTGCTCAACGATATTAAACTCAGGCTGTTTGTCGATAAGAACTATAAGAAGATCGGCATGACCGATATTACGAAGATCAGTGACCCTACGGTTGCGATGAAGATCTTTGTCGATACCGGTCGATTTATTCAATTGATGAATATAATCAGAGAGTCCGAGCCTGCGGGACCCCTTCCCAACCATATACTCACCGCAAAAGAAAAGTATGAAGCGACATTGAAAAGCAATAGCTATTTTGACTTTACGATGATCATGACCGAGACGGTTTATAAGTTACGGGAAAAGGGAGAATTGTATAATAAAATTAAGACAGTTCTTAAATATTTGATCGTTGATGAATATCAGGATATCAACCCGATTCAAGAGCAATTGATCGAAACTTTATATGAGGTTTCGAGGCCGATCTTAACTGTGGTGGGCGATGATGATCAAAATATCTATCAATGGCGTGGGAGCAATAATCAATTCATAAAGCAATTTACCGGAAAATATTCTCCTGCGTACGAGGTCAAATTAGAATTGAACTTTCGAAGTTCGAAAGGGATCACATCTCTAGCAGAGAGTGTTATCCGCAGAAATGATCGTCTTCCTAAAGTAATGGATTCTGCCCAACGGCAATTCTTCGTAAAGGACGAGGATGTTTTGTTTAATGAGTTCGATGGGATCGACGAAGAGAATGAGTTTATCGCTACAATGATAGATAGGCTTTATGGAACGGCTTTCCGTGACGGGGAGGTTGAAAGAGGGTTGGATTATTCGGATTTTGCCATTTTGCTGCGTACTTGGAGCAAGACTGAGAGTATAAGTAGAAAGTTGCAAGAACATAATATCCCATTCATTACAGCAGGGGTCAATAACTTATTTAATGTTGCCGAAGCAAAAGCTGCTGCGGGAATATATGAATATCTCAGTGGAGAAATAGATGAGATGAGTTTAAAGGTTCTTTGGCTGAACGATATACCGTATGCGCGCATTAATGAGGAAAAGCTCGATCTGGCGATCCGGAAATTGGCATCTAAATTTCCAGATAAATACGTTGATGGGAAGGGGAATCCAATATGGGCTTACAACCTGCAAGATATCTTTTGGAATTTTTTAGCCGTAGCGGAGATTACGGAAGAAAGCTTCAACCATCCGATCCAGGCAGAAATAATCATGTACAACCTGGGCAAGTTCAGTCAGGTGTTGAATGATTTTGAAGAGATTAATTTTAATAGTGCGCCACCCTCGTTTCACTTATTCAATTTTAGAAATTTTCTTAGGTTCGCGGCAAAAGACTACTATCCGGAAGGTTGGATGGATAATCCATATCGGACTCCACGAGCCGTACAGATAATGACCGTGCACCAGGCTAAGGGACTGGAATTCCCAGCTGTATTTATTCCGGGGCTAAATAAAAACTACCTGCCGGCAAAAAGACCAGGTGGACTAAATGAATGGCATTTTCTAGATTCTAGTCTCATCAAGAACCAAGATAGGTATATTGGAAGTACAGAAGACGAGCGTAGATTGTTTTATGTAGCGTTAACTCGAGCACAGAAGTATTTATTTGTCTCTCGGGCTCCGGATGCAGGCAACCAACTATATAGGAAGCCATCGGAGTTTGTTCAAGAGCTGATAGCTTCCAATGTGATCGTTTCCAATAGGCCGGTGTTTGACAAGCTACCTAAGATCAACCCTCAACCCAAGGACGAAGTAATTTCTCTGTCTCTCAATTTTAGTGTTCTGAAGGATTTCTTCGAGTGCCCCTACCGGTTCAAACTCGTCTCTATGTATGGGTTTTGTTACCCCCTAGATCAGCGAATGGGTATGGGTAGGTCGCTGCATAATAGCCTGATGGAGATACACAAGCGGAGCAAATTAGGCGAACTGTTAAGCAGTGAAAAAGCTTTAGAGATCGCCCAGGAGCAGTCGAATTTCCCCTATCTCGGCAAATCGAAGGAATTGGAGCGTATGAAGGAAATTGTTAAAGACAAGGTCAAAGAGTATTTTGAAAAGAACATTGGATCGCTTCAGCTAATTGAATATGTTGAACAAGAGATTCAGCTAAACTTAGATGACAGTATTCTCGTGACGGGGAAGATCGATCTTATTAAAAAGAGTTTATACGACGGTAGTTATGAGACTACTATAATAGAGTTCAAGTCTAATCAGGATGTGCAAAACCAAAAAACGACGGAGCGACAACTAAATCTATATGCGGTGGGCCATTTAGAACTTACTGGAGAAAAGGCTGACTATATCCAGATTTATGACCTAGATGAAAATCGTGAATCTATCCGAAAAGTTTTGCAACCTGATCATATAGAGCAAACGAAGGTCGATATTGCCCTGGCGGCGACTGTCATTCGGCTACAACAATTTGATCGAGTAGATAGGGAAGCTGTTTGTAAAGAATGTTTCCAATACAGGCTTTGTTCCGCAGGAATAAAATACCATAAAAAGAAAGGATGAGTGCCAAGAAAGACAATGCAGTTCAACGATTGAAAACCTTAATGGACGATCCCGGACAGGCTCTTGTCATCCATTATTCAAGGCAAAACCTTAGTGACAATGAGAGGGGCATGGCTACCCCCAGGATTATTGCTATTATGGTTAAATCCTTGGATGGAGTCACAACAAACTGCTTTGCAATTCATCATGAAGCGGAAAAAGCCAAGATCACCCTCGAGAATATTACTGATTATTACGATCTACTGGAAGAGCGACTACTCATAAGCTTTACTAATTTTGTGAAAGCCAATCCCGGAAGGAAATGGATTCATTGGGACATGAATGATGTTCATTTTAGCTTTGAAGCCATCGAACATAGATACAAGGTATTGGTGGATGAAGCAGGCGAGGGATTTGTCCAAGTCCCTAATAAGGACCGCGTGAACCTAAATCAAATGATTAAGGCAATTTATGGTTCAAATTACGAAATTGAACCTCAGTTGGACAATCTCATGCGAACCAATAATAAAGGCCATCTTGTCGCCGATTTTTTATCGCTACCTGAAGAGGCGCTATCGTTCAAGCAATTAGCGTTCCCCGCCATTTTGGAGTCATTAAGAGCAAAGGTAAACTTCTTATTAGATGTGATCGAGAAGACGGCAAATGAGAGTTTGAAGGTAGGAAAGAGAAATCGAATCAACAGGCTGAAGTCTTTTATAACTCACCCAATCACGGCGACAATTTCTCTGTTCCTGACTTTAGCCTCGTTAATAATCAAGATCATAGGCCTTTTGGGGAAATAACGAGATTCATGCCGGGGCTGACAATAACCCCCCGTAGTTTTCCGTTATCCACAGGATTACCCTCAGGTAACCCCGGGGGGTGATGTCGTCCAATTCCTATTCAAAACCAAGAACCGCGTCTATGATCAAGAAGAGTACACTCTTTCTCTTATTGACCAGTTTCGTTTGCCTGACTGCTTTTTCCCAATCGTTTATAGGGTACGGCTACGACAATTATGCCGGCGTAAATGGGATGATCCTCAACCCGGGGACCCTTGCCGACAATAAGTATAAGGTCAATGTTAACCTGTTCGCCATCAGCGCCCTGGCAGGGAATAATGCCTACGAAATGGACCGCAGCCGGCTGTTTGGGTTCCATTTTTCGGGGCTGGGGGA
>Ga0207003_1116_pt1 | contig 17009 bp, 18 predicted proteins | sample Alteio_BWMinCont_89_FD_153474 | JGI IMG/M metagenome (GOLD analysis project Ga0207003, IMG submission 153474) | Enriched cells from forest soil in Barre Woods Harvard Forest LTER site, Petersham, Massachusetts, United States -... | ecosystem: Environmental > Terrestrial > Soil > Temperate forest >...
GATGTGACGAAATAACCAGACAAAGTCGAGGGCTAAAACCCAGGTTCCGAAAACCGCGAGACCTGGGGCACAACGCAGCATGAGCCTCACTCAAAATGTTTGTCATTCCGAGCGAAGCGAGGAATCTGCTTTTCTTGCGTCTCGCGCTTTTCGACACACCGCAGCATGAGCCTACTCAAAATGTTTGTCATTCCCAGCAAAGCGAGGAATCTGCTTTTCTTACGTCTAGCGCCTTTCGAGACCTGCGAGGGTCCGACCGTCAAAACAGGCGAAGCACCAGCCGTGGCCCCGTCACTCTAAGTTCCAGCAACTGCCAATCGTCAACCGAACCACGCCGACATCTCCTTACATTTACTCGACACACCGCAGCATGAGCCTCGCTCAAAATGTTTGTCATTCCGAGCAAAGCGAGGAATCTGCTTTTTTTGCGTCTCGCGCCTTTCGAGACCTGGGCTCTGTCCCATCTCCGCCAACTACCGCCGAGCCAAACCCAAGTACAGTCCTTCTTCACTGTGGATGTCCGTTCTCCAGATGTGACGAATGACCACACAGAGCCGAGAGGAGAATCCCAGGCCTCGAAAACCGCGAGACCTGGGCACCCGGCAAGGAAACCCGCAGTACGAAGGGGCTTTGAAAGGGCGCTGCTTAAATGTGTGCGTGAGAACCAGTTTTCAAGCAAGCTGGTGGGGCGAAATGCCCGAGAATCCAGCCCCGGAGGGGCGAACCAGCTTAGCCCAGCGCGACAGCGCTGGGAAAAGTGAAAAAAAGGATTCAAGTCCCAGAGGGACGACCGAGTTCTCACGCACACACTTCTACGAGGACCGCGGCTAGACTGAGGCCACACACGGGCTTTCGCGGGTGCCCCAGGTCTCGCGCCTTTCGAGACCTGGGATCTGGCCCATCTCCGCCAACTACCGCCGAGCCAAACCCAAGTACGGTCCTTCTTCACTGTGGATGTCCGTTCTCCAGATGTGACGAATGACCACACAGAGCCGAGAGGAGAATCCCAGGCCTCGAAAACCGCGAGACCTGGGCACCCGGCAAGGAAACCCGCAGTACGAAGCGGCTTTGAAAGGGCGCTGCTTAAATGTGTGTGTGAGAACTAGTTTTCAAGCAAGCGGGCGGGACGAAACGCCCGAGAATCCAGCCCCGGAGGGGCGAACCAGCTTAGCCCAGCGCGACAGCGCTGGGAAAAGTGGGAAAAAGGATTCAAGTCCCAGAGGGACGACCGAGTTCTCACGCACACACTTCTACGAGGACCGCGGCTAGACTGAGGCCACACACGGACTTTCACGGTGCCCCAGGTCTCGCGCCTTTCGAGACCTGGGCTCTGTCCTATCTCCGCCGACTACCGCCGAGCCAAACCCAAATACAGTCCTTCTTCACTGTGGATATCCGTTCTCCAGATGTGACCAATGACCACACAGAGCCGAGAGGAGAATCCCTGGTCTCGAAAAGCCCGAGACCTGGGGCACGCGGCACCCGCTTTTTATTCATGGGGAAAGCCTGGGCCAGCCCCCGCCGCCCTACGCGACTTGCAGGATCACGTTCGTTATGAGGTCAACAATATAGGCGTCGGTCTGGAGCTGGTCGATGATGACGCTAGAGGGATGCGCGGCGGCATTTCGGCGACCGAGCGCGGCGTGCATGATGTTGTAGATGTTCTTGGTTATTAGGCCAGCATCGCGGCAGATGATTAGGACTTCGGACTCCTTCAGCTCGTCGTTGAAATCGTCCATCTTTGTGATCGCGCGAACCCTGTTCTTGTGCATACCGGGGAAGGTCAGGAGCCAGCGAGCGTTGAAGTCGGCGAGGCGTTTGCCGAGCACATGATCACACAGATGGGAATACGCGATATTCCATGTCATGACGATGGCGGCGCGGCGCGAGCCGTGAGTGTAGCAGATGAGCGCCTCCTGGTAGTAGGCGCGTTCCGCCATGTCGGGGAGTTTGTCGGCAAGTTCAGTTAGTAGGTTGTTGATCTTGATCGTCACCTCGGACTGGCCGTAGGCGTCCAGCTTCTCGCGAACTTTGTTCTCTAACTCGTAACCGGCACCAGCCTTCAGTAATTCCTTTTTCTCAAACAAGGTCTTGATGTAGGGACCGAACGATGACGGCGCGACGAAGTGAAGGTCGGCGTAACACTTCGCGATGTCCGCACCGGAAAAAGACGGCCGACCTTTGTAAACGTGCAACCACCAGCCGAAAATCTTGATCTTGTCGTAATGCGATTTGTCGGCCAAGCCGGAAACGGCGTGCTTCAGTGCGTCCAGGTCCATCGGCCTATGCCTTGGCGACGTTTTCCGCTGCAGTGAGGCCGATGGCTGTCAGCTTCCACTTGCCCGGACTCGGGTTCTCGTAATAGCTCTTCTTCGACTTCATGGAGCGCAACGGCTGCGTCATGTCAACCTGTGTCTTCCACTCCATAGCACGGAAGGCGGTGAACAGGCGACCGCCAGTGAATGGGTCTGCACCGCCGTGCGTCATGATCCACGCACTGGCGACAAGGAATCTATCGCTTTCGGTTTGCGGGTTCCTTTGCGTGCAGTATTCCGTGAGCGACGGCACGCCAGCAGGCGTGAGGTTGAAGTCGTTCATGAACACATATTTCGGCGTCGCCGGCGCCTTCTTCTGTCTTGTCGTCTCGACACCGGTTTCCTGCTGCTGCGTATCGTCAAGTTCCGTCGCGCCTTCATCGGCGAGGTTCCCCGTTTCGGCGTCGAGGACTTCCCCGTTTCCGGCCGCAATCTGGGCGGGTTGGTGGCGAACGACAGCGCGCTGATTAGTCTGCGGGCTCGAACCGAGGGCGCTGATGGCTTGGCTAACCACATCGAATCCCTTTTGCAAGGAGTGGCTGCCGCCCTTGAACTTGAGGACGACGACTGTCATTTCTTCCTGCGACTGCGGTCCATCCGGCGTCTTGTTGCGCGAATCTCGGGCCATAAACACCAATCCTCCAATTCTGAATTGAGGTTTCGGTCGGGCCGCTGGGATTGCAGGGTAGGGGAGTAACTGCGAATCGAAGCAAGTTCGGCCAAGCTTACAACGTATCGAACTGTGACGATACTCCCGCCGGTTGTATCTGTCAAGAGGTAATCACTATATATTGTATCTCACAGCAATTAAAGCGTTAGGTGAACTTCGATCCGCCGCTTTTCCACAGGCTGGATTTCGGGGAACCAAGGGACTCTGGAGTGGTGGGTGGTCGTGTTGGTTCCCTGCGGGGGGGCTGGCCCGGCCTATCGCGTCTATTCTTGGTTTCGAGGGTGCCCCGTCCAAGCTCCGCTTGGGAGGGGTTTTCCTCGGCTGAACGCATCCGTACGGTGGGGAAGGCCCCCGTTAACTGTGCGAATGACTTCGCCGCGAATTCATCCCAGTTCGCGCTGCCGCGCTGCCCGAGACCTACGCTTGCGCGGCTTCCACCGTGGTTCTCCCGCCGGCGCCCGCCGATGCGGAACCGGGCTCCTCATCCTAGGCGGCGCCACATAATCTTCGATGATGCCGTAGAGGTCGACCCGCCCGCCCTTGCGAAGTGGACACGGAGCGCGGTCTTCCAGCAGGTACCAGGCTTCGCGGTACTGCTCCCATTGGTTGAATTTGTCCCCAGGGCAAATGCGGATCGTATGCTTTTCGCAGGCCACCGCGAACGGTATGATGTACCACACGTCTTTCGGAATGCAGTAAATCGCCAGATAGTCGAAATCGGACGCCCGGTAAAGTCCTTTGGGTCCACATGCGTGCAGCAGGCTGGCCTCGTAGGTTCCGGGCGTTGCCTTGCTATCCCCATGGTAAGTGGATTTGATCTGAACCCTGGCGAAGCGTCCGCCAATATCCAGGACCACATCGTATTGGGCAGTGTCGCCGCGAGGCTCGGCTATCTGGAAGCCTAGTTCGGAGGCTTTAGTCATAAAACGAAGCTCGGCCCACTGGCCTCGCTTTTTGTGGTTGCGGATGTCCATGCCGGAGGTTTTCACTGGGTCCCTTTGTGTCCAAAATGGAAAAGGCGCAGCCGGTGGGCCGCGCCTTTATTCTTGATCCTATATATAGGCTAGCATTTTTTGAGGGGTAAGTATGACAGCTTTGGAATATTTATATTTGGAATGGATTCATCGGGTTAGGGGGATTTTGGTGCTTTCTGGGTCTTGACAAGATTTTGTGAAAACGACACTGTTTTCGTGTTACACTGAACTCGTGTCATCTACTCGCCGCTTACGCAATGTGACCGTGACCCTGGAAGAGGACGTCGCGCAGTGGGCCCGCATCGAGGCGGCGCGCCGGGATACCAGCGTTTCGCGGTTGCTGGGGGCGCTGCTTAGGGAGCGCATGGCGGGACAGGACGCTTACGAAAAGGCCATGCGGCGGGCGCTCGAGCGCAAGCCCTTTTTGCGCAGTGACGGGCGCTACCTGACGCGCGAGGAGGCTCATGACCGCGCCCGGACTCGGTGACGCTTCGATGGATCGACCAGGAACTGGTTCGTCCGTCTTTGTTGATTCGAATGTGTTGCTGTACGCCGTGGACGAAGCGGATCCTGACAAACAACGGGTCGCGAGAAACTGGCGGGCGGAGTTGTGGAAGAGCCGGCGCGGGCGGGTCAGCTTTCAGGTGCTTGGGGAATTCTATGTCAACGCTGTGCGGAAACAGCCTGCGGCCCGCGAAGAGGCGCGGGCTGAGGTTCGCGATCTGCTGGCGTGGAATCCGGTGGCGACTGACGCGGCGCTGCTGGAGCGCGGGTGGCAGTTGCGAGACCGCTACCAACTTTCTTATTGGGATGCGCTGATTGTGGCGGCAGCCAAGACAGCGTCCTGCCGTTATCTGCTTACGGAAGATTTGCAGAGTGGGAAACAATTGGATGGAATCGAAGTGGTGAATCCGTTTGTGCGCGGTCCCGAATCTGTGTTGTGAAGTGGCTACAAGCTGGCCGCTGCGGCGTGGGACTTTGCTCCGCTTTCTTTTTCTGCCTGGCGATCGACTACCGTCAGTTCTTTTTCCAGCGACGAAAAGCGTTGCAGGATTTCGTGCATGCGCAGGGACATGTTGCGGATGGTTTCGATCTGGGAGCGGGCTATGGCGGAGAGGGATCCGGGTTCGAGCAGCAGGAGTTCGGAGTTGCCGAGCACCGAGGTTAGGGTGTTGTTCAAGGTGTGGCGCATTTCCAGCATGTAGCGGCCGAGGTGGGCTTGACGCTCCAGCAGGACGTTGGCTTGTTCGAAGTAGCGGGCATCGGCCTCGGCGCTGACCCGGCGGAGGATTTCGCCGGCGACCAGAACCAGGGTGTCGAGCCAGTTTTCCTGTTGGCGCACGATTGCCATTCCCGGCCAGCGATCGCGAACCGTTTGCACCATTTGCTTATTCTCGGAGACGAATAACACACGCTTGCCGGCAGCTTCCATGGCTTCTAAGACGACTGAAAGCGCCTGTGGCCGGAGGCCTCCGGCGATAGCCAGATGGAAGCAGTCGGGATCGAGGCCCAGACAGACATCGCTGCTCATGAGAGTGAATGCGGGAACGGTGCGCTCCGATTGCCATCGAGCTGTCACCGCGCGTGACAGTTCGGCGTCATCGGAAATGATCAGTACGGAAAGTTGATCCACGTTCCCCTTCTGTCTGTCTCGGGCGTTCTCACTCGGCTTCTGGAGGACCGCTGGAAACTTCAAAGTCAGGCAAATCCGAGTTCGGTGCGGCTGCGGCGGCCTGGGCTTTGGCTTTCGCAATCCCGCCCGCCTTGGCAGTCTTCGCATGCTTTGCCAGGGCGCCTTCCACCACAGCGCGAAGGTCCACCAGCATGGACACGGGCTGTCCCGAGGAATATTCGGCGTGGAACATTACCTTCCAGGACTGGCAGATCATGCGCAGGCGGGCGATTGGTTCTTCGGCGGAAAACTGGGCACGGCGGCAGTCGAGGGTTTCCACGCCGCGGGTTTGCAGTTCGCGCAGACCATCGAGGATGGCGTTCAGGTCCTGGTGCATCAGGCGGAAGAAGATGCGGCGCATCAGAAAACTGAAGCGGGTGAAGGCGACCATGGCGGCGGGCAGGAAATATTTCTTGCCGCAGGAAGTTTTGAGTTTTCTGCCTTTTTCCAGAATCCGGCTGGTCAGCAGTTGGTTGAGGTTGCGGCATCCGTTGGCGGTTTGCACAACTTCGTCGAGCGGAGTCAGCCACTCCGGCATATTCAAGTCGACCGGCCCAAGGACAGGATCGAGAGTCTGGGCTACATAGGAAAGATCGACGTCGGCGTCTTCCAGGCGCGATGGAGCGCAATGGGAAAAGAACTGAACGAGAAGGAAGTCGATTTTGTCGCGATCGGAATCCGGGTGCTCCTGCCTGCGCAAGTGGTGAAGCAAGAGAGTGCGCAGAGCATCGTCGCTGCTGATGGTCGTGGTTTGCAGGAACTGACGAAGTTGATGCACTTGAATGTGCGCGTCCAATTCGGAAAATAATTGCCGGGTCTGCTCGACCGATTCCTGGGCGGGCGCATCGACGCCTGCTTCCAGATCGCTGTGATGTGGCAAATCGATCACGAATTCGCGGGCCAGCGCGGCATAGAGGGGGTAGAGCAGGCGGGCTTCGCGCCACTCGGCCGCTAGATCACTTAATTGGGGTGTGGGCGTCATAGTTTTACAAGTCGGATTTCACAATCCAGTTGGCCACTTCTCCGGTGAAGCGGGCGGCGACGGCGGTGCGGCCTCCGTTGTATTGCACAGCGACGACGCAAGCTTCGGTGTCGAGCGTGCCATCGGAGTTTCGCAGGCGCAACTTGTCGGCGAATTCGAGCGGTAGAGTTGAAGCGAACAGCACTTCGTGCGGGGTGCCGAATTCGATGATGGTGCTCTCGCTGGACGCTCCGTTTTCATTCGCCATCCGAGTCAGGCGAACGGGGATGCGGACCGGGGTCGCATTGGGAAAGAATCGTGCCAATTTGGTGGTCGAGCTTTCACGCGCCGGAGCAGCGGCGGCGCCCGATTTGGACACAGAGTTCCTCATTGCTAATTCTTAGGCCTGATTCTGAGGGATTGTCGATGCGGCCTGGATTCCCCAGTCCGCCGGTTAGCGTGGCTCAGGCACCCGGACCGCATCGCGGAATAAGGATGCACGAGCGCGGCCAAAGCGCGGCGGCTCGCGAAGAATAGGAACTTGCGTTTTATCAATGAGATAGATGCAAGCCGCCCAGCGGTCCGTAGGGTCGTCTTAGGGCTTTCTGTCTCAGATTGACACAACGTCTCAGGGATGTTGCCACTCCATCCTGTCCGAGGGAGATCAAATTCCCCGCCCTGTCGCAGAAAACGCGACAAGGACGGGGCACCCTCGAGAGTTAAAACAAGGGAAAAAGGGTGGGCCAGCCCCCGAGATTACGATTTCTAGAAAAATGCCCTTCAGGATTTCCCGGCAAACTTGTGCAAGTCAGCACGGGAACGTGGTTCCGCGCGAGAATGGCCACGCCGTTCCAGGAGCGCTCCCCTTGCCAGACTGCTTCGTACCCGAGAGTCCGAAGGGCATTCACGGGAAGGCTCCCTGCTCTGCTTTGAGCTCCTGGAGACTCACTACGTCCGGTTCAGCTTTCGCTAACCAAGCCGAGAGGTTGTCGAGCCGCTTATTGATGTTGTTAATGTTGAAGGTGGCGACTTTCACAAGTCCCTCTCCGCAGTGAGGGCAGCTAAGCACTCCGACCTACTGGTCCGCCAACAGAGTATGCAAAGCTCGTGCGTGCTGGGAAGCATTACCCACTTTCTCAGGGCTGATGCGAGCCAGCAACTCAAATCCGTGGTCTGTTTTATGATAGCGCTTTTGTGTCGTCGGCTTGACCGCGTGTTCCAAGCGATTGAGCACATCGGCTTTGGGAATTGACTCGATATTCGCCTGTCCCGGAAGAGAGTTTCGTAGGAAACCCTGGCCGAAATATTCTGCCAAAGTGTCCTTGTCCGCCAGAAACCACGACTCCATGCACTGAACCATTAGATGTGCACTTTGGTCGTCAGCGCCCTGCGGCTTGTCCCAGTCGTCAGCCGCCCTTTGTTTAAGGTGCTGCCAAGAGGTGTGTTTATTTGCCACTGGGTCCTCCGAATCTACTAGAAGAAGGATTAAGTCGTACTTGTTTCGCTCGGTTCTTATGGACGTGCAAAAATCGTCATATGCCGATCTCCGACTCCCACTGGCCACAATCCTTGGTTTCTTATTGTTAGGTACGATCTTCGCGAAATATTCGGAAAACCCTTTCCTGCACAGTGCATTGATTCGATCCTGTTCACCACCGCCTTCGACGCAAATCTTAATGCTCACCAGCGGTTACCCCCGAGTTCTCCCTTTCGCCAAAGTTCTCCGAGGGTGTACTTTCCAAGCCATTCCGTTAGTTCCGGTTTGCTCAACCGCCGAAGCGTGCTCGCGCCACTGTTTTTCTCACATACCACAACCGATTCCGGTTCGTCCGAGAACTCTTCAATTAGTGTGCTCGAATGGGTCGTGATGATGAGTTGCATTCTCGCCGATGCTTCTTTTATGAGTTTAGCCAAGACATGAATCACGTCCGGGTGCAAACCAAGCTCGGGCTCCTCAATGCAAACAAGCGGTGGCGGGTCGGGGTTTAAGAACACGGACAACAATGACAACCATCTTAGGGTACCGTCCGACAAGCGTCTCGCTGGCGTGGTGAAGCCGCCTTTTTCTTCCAAGCGCAACTCCACGAGACCCTCTCTGATCTGGGTATGAATGTCTTCAGTTTCGGAATAAAACTGTCTCAGGTATTCGAGCAATCGCGGTTTCACGGCGGGCTCTAAACGCAACCGATTCAACATAAGTCCAAGGTTGCTAGTGTCCTCTTCAAGATAATCGCTCTGTTCGTCCGGCGCGTGAATTTCCCTCGCTTCGGCGTTGATACCGAACTCCCAGTCACGATAAAAAGCAAACTTGGAGAACAGCTTTCCTAGATACGTGATTTCTGGATACTGATCTGGGTCTTTTCGCTGCGACAGAATAGACTGGCGGGGGTCTATATCCTCCCGACGAAGCTGCCGTGTTTCTTCACGGATGTTAATCATCGCCCGCCCATTCTGATTGTGAAAATAGAGAAGCGGATTTGGATGAGTTCCAAATGGCTTTTCGTTTTCGATCAGTTCTTCAGTAATCTCCATGTTGTAGCTGACGCGAGTAAAAGCCAGCCGATAGTGGAGAGGCATATTGCTTTGCTCAGGCCTCACCAGAACGTCAATCGAACCTAGAGGACTTTTCGATCTATCGCCCTTCCAGAGCCATTCGACAATGCCTCCGCCCTCGCGAACTGGTTGCGGCAGATCAAAATTGGTGCTTTGTAGCAGAGCAAAAATTTCGAGTAAATTTGATTTCCCTGAGCCATTCGGACCGATGAGGATATTCAAAGGTCTCAAGTCTAAGACAGGCGTGTCCTTGCCGAATGAAAGCAAGTTATTAACTCGGATGGACTGGACTGCGGGTGCGGTTGACATTGGCATTCGCCTTAGGCAGCGTAGTTTACCAGACTTCGGTAACAGGCTGAGTTCCTGCCTTCCCGCTCCCGAGGGCATAGAATCTGACATTATGTCAGGCCCAAAGATCAAAGACACACAAGTTGTCGAACTGATCGGTCGGAATCGGCTCGGCTCGGAGATATTGAGAGATGGACTGGAAGTCGCTGTGCCAGCCCGCGATAGGGGAATTGACCTGATCGCGTACTCTGACCTTTCATCGAACGTGAAGAAGTTCGCCGCACGCCCGATCCAAATGAAGGCCTCATCGGAGGCGTCGTTCAGCATCGACCGGAAGTACAAACGAGTTGCGAACCTGATAATCGCCTACGTGTGGCATGTCCATGACCCTAACGCAACCGTCACGTATGCCCTGACGTATGACGAGGCGTTGAAAATCGCAAGGAAGTGCTGGGGTCGGGCGAAAGGAAATTCAGCATCGTGGGATCGGGGTCGCTACTCCACAAGCAAGCCGAGCAAACAACTGTGCACTCTGCTGGAGCCGTTCAAGATGACCGAAGGGAAATGGTGGGAGAAGGTGACTCGCACTCGCTACCGACGCAAATTCGGACTGAGAGCGTAAGGAGTGGCTGAATTGGCTTGCGCGGGACTGGGAGTGGAGAGGGATGGAAATACGGGGACAGGAAGCTGTGAAGAAATTGTTTTTGGGGCGGGCGGGGGGCGGACGCCAGTTAACTTGGAGTGCTTGGGGCTTCCGGGATCACTCGCGTCCACACACTTTCTGTCTCCGCCGTGGAACGAATCCTACGCTGGCAGTACTTGCGGTGTGCGTTTTAGGCCGAACCATCTGGTCAGGTTGTAACTTAGACAGGCCCAAGTCGCTTCCATGGCTACTTTCACGCGGCCTCGGCAGCGGAACTGCCGCAGGCCGCAGCGCTCTTTGCTCCATGCGTGCGGGAACTCGGCAATCTGCGAGCGTCGCGCGTAGATTTGTTTGGCTTCCCCGGTTGCCATCTTCTGCTTGAACGCGGTCGTCGCAGATGGCTCTTGCAGGCGCGTGATCGAGCGCCGCCACTCCGGGCGCGCCTGTTGCGGCGCGCATTTATCGCGCAGCGGGCAGTGGGGGCATGCCTTCTTGGGGGCGCGGTAAACGTGGGTGCGAACCCCGTGGTCGCGATTGAGCAGCGCATGGTGGGTAAGCGTTTGTCCGGCGGGACAGGTAAACCGGTCCCGCGCGGCATCGTAAGGGAACGCGCTGGCCAGGAACCCGGCGGTCCGGCCCTGCGCATCGCGCTCCACGGCCCGCCAACTGTCCTGCCAGGACCCATAGAAGTCCACTCCATGCTCGGCAGCCACCTGCACCGAGGCGTGATTGGTGTAGTCGCCATCGGCCACGATCTGTTTGGGCTTGCGGCCTAACCTCGTTTCGCAGCGTTCCAGTGCCGGCTTCATCTGCCGATAGTCGATGGCATCGGTGGTCGCCTCGACGTTCACCACGATCCCGTGTTGCGTGTCGGTCAGCAGTTGCAGGTTGTAGCTGGGGACGGTGCCACCTTCGCCGTTGCGCATTACGTGCGCCTCGGGATCGCTGCTGGAGGCGCGTGCCACGAACCGGTCGCGCTCGTGTTTCCTCTCCTGCTGCAGGCGCTCGACTTCGCGCACCGCCGCTTCCAGCCGGCTGACTCGTTGCCGTGCGGCACGTCGCTGCGCCGCGGCTCGCCGTTTCGCGCCCTTCTCGGCTTCCGCCTGCGCGTTCAGCCATCGCACCTGCTCGCGCGCCAGCTCCAGGTGCGCCGCCAGCTTCTCTTTGCGCCGGAAGCTGTTCCCGCCCGCGTTCGCCTTAATCTTCGTCCCGTCCAGCGTTACCCGTTCCAGCGTGATCAGCCCCTCGGCACTCATCATGCCCAACACCTGCACGAACAGATCGTCCAGCGCCACTTTATGATCGGAACGAAAACCGGACAGCGTCCGATGGCTGATCGCCTGCAATCCGCATAGCCATTGACACCCCGGCTCGTACTCGCACTGTCGCGCCAGCTCGCGGGCCGAACTCACCCCGCGGCTGTAAGCGTAAATCCACAGGCTGATCAACAGCTGCGGGTCGGTGTGCTCCCGCCCGGCGCGCCCTTCCACCGCCCCGATCTGCGCGTGATAGACGCTCAGGTCGAGGCGGCCGATCAGTTGCCAGATCAGCCGCGCGCTATGATCTTCGTCGATGAGCTGTTCGACATCGATACTGCGCAGCACAAGTTGTTGTCGATTGTTCGAGGCTAGTCGCGGTTCAGCGGGCACGCCGTGGTCGTTCACATCCGCAGTCTACCCATGCTGGCTAATTCCGCAATGGCTTTGTTGGGTGGCAAGACAATTTCTTCACAGCTTCCTGTCCCCAGGTTTCCCCGGCGAAGGCGGAATAGAAAATAATGATTTCCCTTGCGACCGGGGCAAGCCCTTTTGAAGCCTTAAACAGTCCTAGCAAAGCGCATGCGGTAATGATGAACGGATTCTTCGGTGATAATGAATCCCAGCCGCTCGTATAATAACCGCGCTGCTGTATTGGGTTTCAAAACGGAAAGGACAACCCCACACTTCTTTGCATGTGCATCGTTGAGTATTTGACGGGTGATGGCTGTCCCGAGGCCCTGTCTTTGACAATCGGGCACTATGCAAAGTGTATGAAGTTCAATATCCTGATTGCGTTCAACGGTCATAAGAAAGCCCACGCTGGCGCCGTTACGCTCGATAATCCGTGTGTGTTGGAATTGAAGCTGTTCGCGAAACTGACTGCGCTCTTTGGCTTCATCCCAAAATCCACGAGCAGCCGTGATATGCATACGCATGGTTTGCAGGAACACATCTTCGAGAAAAACGCTATCCTCGACTACTGCTTGGCGTGTGCTTAACATAAACTCCAATATAATTCTTCAACACCGCTCGGGCACGCAGTGTTCCCCAAAACCTCTGTTACCAGGCACAGTATCTACGGGTTTTTCCCCTGACAACAATCCTTGACTCCTAACTCGATAAAATACATTATCGCGTTTAAACAGTCCGGGCGGTGTAGGGTCAGATCTTGTCCCTATGCGTAAAGAAGCGTCAACTCCCGCCGAGTTTGAGAAACTCGCCGAGCAAAAAAGCCCTGCAAGCCTATGAATAGATCCCAGGCGGGAACTTCCCGTCTGTCCCCGCGCTTTCGCTATCTGTTCCCCGCGCTGAACCTGTTTCACGCTGCCGATCAAGAAAAACCGATGCAGTTCTTACCGTTCCAATCCAACGCGCCGCAAAAGGTCTTGGAACCGGGGATCGCCTCGAAACGGATCGAAAATCGGATCCACTTTGATTTGCGTGACCGCATTCGAGTGCTCCGAATACGCCTTCTGCAACAGTTCAATCACCCGCTCTTTCTGACCTGTGCCCGAGTAAGCGATCAACAACGTTACGGTTCGATCCGCCCGCGAACCGGAAATTCGCTCAAGTTTCGCCAACGCCCGGCGTGCCTCTTCCCCATGGCCCGAGCGGCCATAAACGGCCGACTTCCATGCCAACATCCATGGGTTTTCGTCGCGGGCCTCCCAGCGTTTGATCCCGTCGATGGCCGCATCATATCTGCCCAGTTGCAGATAGGGGGGAATCATCCAATCCCGCGCAGGATCAAAATTGGGATTGAGTTCGAGCGCCGAGCCGTATTGCTTCAACGCGCTGTCGTACTGGCGAGAGTAGTACAAGATCATGGCGTGATCGCTGGCAATAATCGCCGACAAGGGATCCAGTTGCCGAGCCCGCTCGCTCTCGGCAAACGCTTCTTCGAACCGCCCTTGCCAGGAAAGAGACTCCGCATACCACTGGTGCGCGGTCGCGTATTGCGGATCGAGTTGAATGGCCCTCCGGAATTCCTTCTCCGCACCCGCCCAGTCGTAATCGTAGTTCTCTTCGATCAGCGCAAGCGAAGCGTGCGCCTCGGCGAGAGGCTCGTCCAGTTCCAGTGCCCGCAAAGCCGCCGTCCGCGCCTTGGGCATGAGCTCATTTTGCGGACCAACGTACCAAGTGCTCATCAGGCTGAAAGTGTCTGCCAGCCCGGCGTAGGCGCGGCCGTAATTCGGGTCTTTGTCAATCGCCTGCTGAAAATAATCGGCGGCGTGTCGAAATCCTTCCGCCGTCCTCTTGTTCCAGAAATACCGACCCTGCAGATACAGGTCATACGCTTCATATGATTCCGTTCCCAGCCCATTCGCGGGTACCGGTAGAGGTAGGGTCCCCTCCCGCGCCACTTCGATCGACCGCCGCCTACCCAGGCTGAACTCGATTTCATTGGCGACTGCGCGCGCGATCTCCCCCTGCAGTTGCAGCAGGTGGCCCAAATCGCGATCGTATTGCTGTGCCCACAGGTGGCTCTGGTCCCTCACCTGGATCAGCTGCGCCGCAATTCGGACTCGCTCCGAATCCCGCCGCACGCTGCCCTCGATCACATACTGCACACCTAAATCCTCTCCGATCTGAGGAATCGATTCCTGCGAGTGCTTGTAGCGCATGACTGACGTGCGGGCAATCACGCCCAGATGTACGGGATCGAGGTTTCCCAGCTGGCTGATCATCTCCTCCGTCAGCCCGTCGCTGAAATAATCCTGCCCCGCATCGCCGGTGAAATTTTCGAACGGCAGGACCGCCAGCATGATTTTGCCGGACCGCTCAGCCGCGCCGTGCCGCCTAAGCCAAAGCCAAATGCTGGACGCCACGATCAAGATCAGCGCGATTACCGCGGAAGCGATGACGATCGATCTCCAATTCTTGGCGCGCTGGGGCTGTGACTGCGCTTGAATGTCGGCGACATCTCCCGCATCAGGAGGGGGTGCAGGCGCTTCTATCTCTGGCCCCTGCATGGCGGCTTCTTTAACTGGAACCACAAACCGGTAGCCTTGGCCTTGCACCGTGAGGATATAGCGCCGTTCGCTGGTTTCCTCCAATGCCTTCCGCACCATGAAAATGGTCTGCGTCAGGTTTGACTCTTCGACGAAGCTATCCGGCCAGACCGTTTTCATCAAATCGTCCTTGGTCACAGTCTTTCCGGCGCTTTGGATCAACTGGAGCAGTAGATCGAAAGCTTTCGGGGTCAGCGCAACCAACTCTTGCCCTCGCTGCAGAGTTCTTCTCTGCGCGTCCAGACGGAACTCCCCGAACTCGTACAAGCCATTGACTAGGCTGGGCATAACTCGACTTTAAGAAGTTTTGAGAAACTTTGAGAGGCCTTTTTAGGACTTGGCCAGATCATTTCGGTTAGTTTTCCCCCGCCTGGGGAAGACGGGTCGCACAGCTTGGATCGCTATTGTAGCACCGCCTTTAGCCGAGTCCCGGTGAATTCCCGTCGAAACCGGCAATTTCGCAATTTGGGGGGTTGTGATGAGGTTCCGCCGCTGTCTACTCGCTGCCTGTATTGGAGCTTCGATCTTTTGTTCGTTCGTAAACGCCCAGCAACAGCCAACCTCTGCGGCATCGTCGGCAGTCGTTCCTCGGCTGGTAAACTTCGCCGGCAAAGCGGTCGATACCGAGGGGAAGATCATTACAGGAATTGCCGAGGCAACATTCGCCATCTACAAGGATCAATACGAAGGATCTCCGCTCTGGCTCGAAACCCAGAACGTCCAAGGCGACGCTAAGGGCAACTACACCGCTCAACTGGGCGCAACCAAGGCGGAAGGCCTGCCGCTGGATTTGTTCACCTCGGGCGAGGCGCGATGGCTGGGCGTGAGCATCAACAACGGAAGCGAGCAGCCGCGCATCCTCTTAATGAGCGTCCCCTATGCCTTGAAAGCTGCCGACGCCGAGACAGTTGGCGGGCTGCCACCTTCGGCCTTCGTCTTGGCAAACAAAAGCCAGGCAAACGGAGCCAGCAGCGAGACTAGCGCGACTGTAGCCGCTACAAAGAACAATGCAGCGTCTGCTGCCAACCCTGCCGTCACAGGAAAGGGCGTCGCGAACTTCATTCCCATGTGGGACTCGACCAGCGACATCGTGGATTCGCTGATCTTCCAAAAGAGCTCCCAGATAGGTATCAACACCGGGACGCCCGCCGCCACACTCGATGTCAATGGAAAAGGAGACGTTCGCGACACGCTAACCCTATTCCCGAACGGAACCGACCCAACACTAGCCGTCAACGGCACCACGTTTAAGGTGAACCAGACGGGGAAAGTGACGTTCGTCAGCGGCCAGAAATTTCCCGGCACCGTCACCGGCGTGACCGCCGGAACCGACCTTACCGGCGGCGGCAACGGCGGCAAGGTCACCCTGAATCTCGACACGACCAAAGTGCCGCTGCTCGCGGCGGCTAACGTTTTTACAAACAACCAGGCTGTCAGCGGCGGCCCGGACACATGGGGTCTGCAGGTTTCGCAACCTAGTTTCCTCACCATCCTGGAGCAGGGGCCGGAGTCAGGAGTCGGAACCGCGCTGGAGATGCAGACTACCGGAACCGGTGGGATGTTCTGGCAGATTCTGAACACCGGAGCGAATGCATCGCAGGGGGCCAATAAGCTGAACTTCCGTAATGACAGCGCCGGAGTCGATGTGATGACCCTGACGGCCTCAGGCCAAGTTGGCATCGGAACGAACTCGCCAACAGCAATGCTGGACGTGCAGGGCAGTATCGCTACCTCGGGCAACGTATCGCAGGCGCGCACAGCCGGGGGCATGGTCAAGGCGATGCTGCATTTCAGTCCGTTCAACGGTGGCAGGATTATCTCCTGTTTCAACTCCACCCTCTCCGGGGCGGCCGCCACAACTCCTCCTTGCGGATTTCTCTTCGATATCACTGGGGTAGGGGACTACATTTTCGATTTCGGGTTTGAGGTGGACGACCGGATCTACTCGGTCACGTATAGCTCACAGACTTTCGGGGGCGGGCAGGGGGCGGTCTTCGCAGTCGACGCTTGTGGGAATCAGGATGGCGAATGCTTACACACCGGCAGCCTCACCAACAATCAGGTGGAAGTAGCAGTACTCGTATCGGGAACTGAAGAATTCACCGACTCGAAGGTTCACCTGATCATCTATTGAGATCTCTTCACAAGACGTCGGGGGCTGGCCCAGCCCCCACAATGTGGTGACTTCCGTAGTACGACTTAAGCTGTCTTTTATCCCAAAACCCGGCATGTAATGCTTGGCGGAGCAGGTCGTGCAAGATTCAGCGGGGACAAATCCATGGATAGCCCTACTTTCTTAATTTTCTACTTCCTCTGCCTATTCCTCCCGGTGAGCGTTTTAGCGTATTTGGTCTATGTCGCTTATGTGGGCCCAAGGCGTGGAGCAAGAAAACCGAGCATCAGCAGAACATTAAATCTAAAGCGAATGTTCAACATGAGAAATTGGCCGGTCGCGAAGGCCCGCATCACTGCAATCGATCGTGAGCTGCGCAGAGCACGTTGGTCGCTCGCTGGATTCGGCAAATATTATCTTCCGGATTATGTATTTCTGACCTTCGAATATCAGGTGAGCAAGGTGCCGCACACAAATCAATTCGTAGTGCTATGCAATCCGCAAGAACGCTTCTGGGGCGACGTTGCTGTAAGCGACGAAGCGCTAAAAG
>Ga0207003_1118_pt1 | contig 16954 bp, 19 predicted proteins | sample Alteio_BWMinCont_89_FD_153474 | JGI IMG/M metagenome (GOLD analysis project Ga0207003, IMG submission 153474) | Enriched cells from forest soil in Barre Woods Harvard Forest LTER site, Petersham, Massachusetts, United States -... | ecosystem: Environmental > Terrestrial > Soil > Temperate forest >...
GGTCCCATACAGGTTTCCCTTCTGGTCGAAGAGCACTCTGGTACGGGTTCCAACCCCATCCGTGCAATTGTTCTGGGCACAGAAGCTGTAGAGGACTGTCTCCTTGCCTTTTGGAGTCAGCTTGAATACGACCCCACACCCGAAGCCCTTGCAGTCGTCGTAGGTTCGGCCGGCGTAAGTCGTCCCATACAGGTTTCCATTATGGTCGAAGACCACTCCATCGGTGGGCTCTCTCCCGTCGGTGCAGTCGGTCTGCTCACAGAAGCTATAGAGGACTGTCTCGTTGCCTTCCGGAGTCAGCTTGAATACGACACCGTATCCTTGGGTCCCGCCATCAGCCGTCCCATACAGGTTTCCCGTATGGTCGAAGACTGGCGCCCCGTCTGGACGGGACCCATCGGTGCAGTCGGTCTGCTCACAGAAGCTGTAGAGGACCGTCTCCTTGCCTTCTGGAGTCAGCTTGAATACGACACCGCTGTCGTGGGTCCCGCCGCCAGCTGCCGTTCCGTAGAGGTTTCCCTTATAGTCGAAGACCAGCCCTAGGGGGCGCGCCCCATCCTCGCAGATCCTATTGCCTCGGGCGCAAAAGCTGTAGACGACGGTCTCCTTGCCTTGCGGAGTGACCTTGAATACGGTCCCGTATCCGTAGGCACCGCCCGACCAAGTCGTCCCATACAGATTTCTCTTCTGGTCGAAGACCGGCGATGCAAGGGGACCCTGTCCATCGGTACAGTTGTCCCGTGCACAAAAGCTGTGGAGGACGGTCTCCTTGCCTTCTTGAGTCAGCTTGAATACGACACCGAGTCCGTGGGTCCCGCCAAAGTAGGTTGTCCCATACAGGTTTCCCTTCTGGTCGAGGACGAGCCCCGCCATGGGCGTCACCCCATCGGTGCAGTTGTTCATTGCACAAAAGCTGTAGAGGACTGTCTGCTTGCCTTGTGGCGTAAGCTTGAATACGACGCCGCCTCCGTTATCTCCGTAGGCCCCGCCAGAGTAGGTTGTCCCAAACAGGTTTCCCTTCTGGTCGAGGACGAGCCCTGAAGCGGGATATGCCCCGTCCACGCAGTTGCTCTGCGCGCAGAAGCTGTAAAGCACAGTTTCGGTCCGCGCCCATGCCGCACCCAGCAGTACGCCGAAAACTAGAAGCGCCAGCGTTGCGCTTCGCTTCCTGAATGAGCTTTTGCCTAGCACGATTTTCCTCCGGTGGCAGTTCTTGAAATAGACTTTTGTTTCCTCTAGGGGAGGCGAGACATCTGGCCGCCCTGCTTGTCATCCTCCAGGGCAGCGGAAGTATACACCTGCTGGACAATCCCCGAGAGCGGAGATTTTTCGCTCTGTGCAAAGACTTTGCGGGGTGGGGCTTCGGTCAATTGACATTATCAGATGGGATGAGAATGCCGGTCTCCGGCGGGATGCGATAAGCTCCCAAGTTATCGACGCGCTCGAAGCGCAAGAGATAAAGGAGACCGGCAATGAAAGAAGATTAGCACCGTAACGGCAAAGCAGAGCAAGAATTTTCGCGAGCAAAAACTGACGATCGGTTTGGATCTGGGCGATCGATCGAGTTGGTATTGCGTGCTGGATGAAGCGGGGGAAGTAATGCTGGAACAGAAACTGGCGACCACGCCGGAGGCAATGACGGAAACCTTCGGAGGAATGCCGCGCAGCCGGATTGCGCTGGAAACGGGGATGCATTCGCCGTGGGTGAGTCGGGTGTTGAGCGAGTTGGGGCACGAAGTGATCGTGGCACAGGCGCGCAACGTGCGTTTGATCGGGGAGAGTCGACGGAAAGATGATCGGCTGGATGCGAGAACCCTGGCCCGATTGGCGAGGATCGATCCGCAGTTGCTGGCGCCAGTCAAGCATCGCAGCGCCCAGGCGCAAGCGGATCTGAGCGTGATCCGGGCGCGCGCCGGGCTGGTGCGGGCGCGAACGTCGTTGATCAATACGGCGCGGGGACTGACCAAGTCCTACGGGGAACGGCTACGCGGCTGCAGCCCGCGCAATCTGAATGCGGGGTAAGCCCAGGGGCTGAGCCCGGAACTGCAAGCGGCGCTGGAACCGTTGCTCGGAGCTATCGAATCGCTGAGCGAGCGGATTTACGAATACAACCAGCAGATCGAGAAGATCGCCAAGGAAAGTTATCCGCAAACGGCGCGGCTGAAACAGGTGAAAGGAGTGGGAACGCTGATCGCGCTCACTTACGTGCTGACGCTGGAAGATGGGCAGCGGTTTCGCAAGAGCCGCGACGTGGGCTGCTATGTGGGGTTGCAGCCGGGACGGCGCAACTCGGGGCAGAGCGAACCGCAGCTGCACATCAGCAAGGAAGGCGATCCGTATTTACGGACGTTGTTGGTGCAGGGTGCGCACCACATGCTGGGACCGTTTGGAGCGGACAGTGATCTGCGGCGCTGGGGCCTGAAGCTGGCGGAGCGCGGAGGGAAGAATGGGAAGAAACGAGCGGTGATTGCGACTGCACGAAAGCTCGCGGTGTTGTTGCATCGCTTGTGGGTGAGTGGAGAGGCTTACGAACCGCTGCGCAATCGCAACCCGGTGCGCTTGCCGGCAGCCGCATAGTTCAGATTCTTTGATCGGGAGCATCGCGCCCCAGCGCCGAGTTCCGGTGACTGCGTCTATGGCCTGGCCCAGCTTCCATCGCGAGATGGAAGCGAGGTCGACAAACAGGTGGCAGCACCGGCTGAAACGAGAACACCCAACTTGCACCGAGCGAATAAGTCGCTCAAACAAGAGTGCGGATGGAAGGGTGGCGACAGCTTTTTTTATTGGAGTCCGAACTCATGCCTCGAAAGGAAATTCCAGAAGTGTCAACAGACCCAACTCTTTTATCGCCGTGGTACCAGCGCAAGCCGAATCAAACTGCCACAGCCCTGGCCAACTTCGCGCGCGACCGTCAAGCCAACGAGGATGCCCTGCTCGGCATGAAAACAACCATGGTGCGCGGACCCCTCTTGGTCGAAACGCCGCGGCGAAGTCTCCGAACTCGCTTTCTTTTACAAAGCCGCCAGCCTCGGCTTCGGAGTCGCCAAACCCTGGGGCGATAGCGAACGCTACGACTTCATCCTCGATTCCGGCCAGCGCCTGTGGCGTGTGCAAGTCAAGTCCGGATGCCACCACCGCAAACGTTGCTACGACCTGCATGGAAGATGCGGCAATCAGGAGAAGAGCCAGTACACCTCCCAAGAAATCGACATGTTTGTCGCGTATCTCGTTCCGATCGACGTCTGGTACGTAATCCCGGTCGAAAAGATCAAAAAGAAGAGCCTGCTCTTTTATCCTTACGGCGGAGATCGCTGTGGCCATTACGAACAGTACCGCGAAGCCTGCGGCCTGATGGCGCCGCAAAGTTCATGCGCTTCGGGCCCATCGGTCGTCTCTCTAACCGGACGCCCACAACCGGGATACTTGAATCCACGCTTCTTGTGATTTGTTCAGATTTTATTCGTCCGTTCCTTAAAGTCGTCCGACAACCCTGCCTGCAAGGTCCTTTAGCTGCTTTTCGACTGTCGGAGCGGAATTCACGGGATCAAGATTGAGGTAGAACCGCACTTTGCCCTTGCGGACATGGAGCGCATGTTGTGGGTCAAAATAAGCCTCGTCGCCAAGGCTGGCTACCGGCGTTTGCGGACTATAAAACTTGCCCAGCTTGGCGAACAGTTCCGTCGCGGCGGACGGCGACGGATCAACGTATGCTCGGAACCAGAGCTTGCTCCCCTTAGCCGAATAATTGCAATCCGTTCCCTCAGCGGTGTTTGCGTAAGGACGGGGCGCAACGCTCTTTTGTGGGGAATCGTAGGCTTGTCCTAAAGCCTTGCTCACTTCCCCTGCCGGCAGCAGCGAACAGAGATCAGCGGGAGGTTCGCTCGCCCTTGCCGACGGAACCGCGCAGGTAGCTACCAGCAACGCTGTAACGACCAACCATGATTTATTCAAATGAGCCATGTGACACGCCCCTCCTGGATTCGGACGGACGACATTCTATAGCAGTGGAAGGGCCACAGGGAAGGCGGTTTGCGGTTCCGCTTCTCTCAGCTCATCAACTGGAATACAATCTCCTCCGATTCCGCAATGCGGTTCCGCTTTGCCGGACCACCCAATCTGAAATATACGGAGGACAATCGTGAAACTTGTTTCGAAATCCCACCGATATTTGTTTACCGCGACGCTCGTGTTGCTGGGGCTTGGTGTGCTCCCGGCAGCGGCGGCGACTTACCAGGAAATCAGCGCACCCAATTCCGATCAGACTTGGGCGAGCGGCATCAACAATCTCGGCCAAGTGGTTGGATATTACGAAATCCCAGGCACCAACGTCATCGAGGGATTCCTGCTGAGCGGCGGCGTCTACTCCAACATCATCTTTAGCGGCGAACCAAATACCTTTGCTACCGCCATCAATGACTCGGGGCTGATCGCGGGCTTCGTTCAAACTCAGAACATCGGTACTCCGTATTTTGGCTTCACCTACCAAAACGGTGGTTTCAAGAGCATGATCAAGTTTCCCGCGGCCAAGAGCACGCAAGCATTTGGCATCAATAACGCCGGCCAAGTGGTGGGCACGTATGTCGACCAGAAAAATGTCTCCCATGGCTTTCTATTCAGCGCGGGCAGTTACAAGAGCATCGACATCGCCAACGCCAAATCCACCATGGCGGCGGGAATCAACAAGACGGGAGACATTTCAGGAACCTACGTAGATCAGTCCAACCAGGAGCACGGATTCCTGTTGCACAAGAACGGCACGCTGACCGTTATCAACTACCGCGGCGCACCCAACGGAACCGTGGTCGGCGGTATCAACGATCACGACCAGCTCGCCGGATACTTCACACCTCCGACCACGAATCAAAGTACGGGCTTCGAATATAGCGCCGGAACCTTCACGACCATTCTTTATCCCGGTGCAGTTTCAACCCAGCCCTTTGGGATTAACAACACCCAAATCGTGGTCGGCGCCTGGGTAACGCCCCAGGGCAACTTCGAAGGCTTTATGGAGACACCGTAGAAAAAGCACGCGGAGGAGCAAACTCTTCATAAACCTCGGAACGAGCTTGGTGCCCCAGGCTCGCGTCCGTTCTTTGGACGATAACCTGGGACACCGGACACAGCACCCAGCTGGTTATTCGCACTTGTTGTAATCGGGGCGTTCAGTAGCGCAAACATTCTTGCCGCCTGCGACCGGCTTTCCGTCAAAAGTAGCGGACACGGTTTTGCTCTTCGTTATAGCGGGACGGCTGTTGTCGCAAGACTTTGCCGCTTTTTCCGAACACTCTTTCTCTGAGTCGGCGGCAACTTTTTCATCACAGCTTGCCTGTCCATTGCACTTGGAGAAGGATTCCTTCTCCTTGCCCGGGCAGGCGGTTCGCGTCGTTTTCAGAACGCATTCGCCCGCCCATGCGGACACGGAAAGGCAAAACAACAGCAGACAAGATACAGGCACTCTCATAGTGTTGTTACCTCCAGGTACGGAGGCTAGCATGTTTCACCGCGTTCTTCCACGCACAGGTGTCCTAAAGTGTAACCACGCCTTTAGGGACACCGAAGCCAGCGACTCCGCAGTCGAAGGACCGTGGATTGCTGGTTCAGCTCGAAAGCGTCAGGGAATTCTCGCCGTATGACTTTTCACCTGTTCAGATTTCGCTTCTCCAGTTATTCTGTCTGATCGTTTGACAATGTTTCTTCGTATGTCTGCGAACTGCGCGCATGAGATTCCTGAAACGCTGGAAAACCCGGTTCCTGCTGTTTTTCGCCGTAGTCGGTCCGGGTTTTATCACCGCAAACGTCGACAACGATGCCAACGGCATCTACACCTACTCGGCTGCCGGGGCGCAGTTCGGGCATCTGCTGCTATGGACGTTAATCCCAATTACGCTGGCCCTCATCGTGGTGCAGGAAATCTCCGCGCGCATGGGCGCAGTCACCGGCAAGGGTCTCAGCGATCTGATCCGCGAGGAGTTCGGGTTTCGCATTACGTTTTTCATGATGATCGGAATCCTAATCATCAACTTCGGCAATGTAGTCGGTGAGTTTGCCGGGATCGCGGGCAGCCTCGAACTCTTCGGCCTGTCGAAATACATCACGGTTCCAGTCTGTGCCGTGATCGTCTGGCTCATCGTGGTCAAGGGCCAGTACAAGAGCGTGGAAAAGATTTTTCTGGTCGCGTCCTTCTTTTACGTGACCTACATCCTGGCCGGCTTTTTCGCCAAGCCGGCGTGGATCGAAGCCCTGGTTGCGACCGTGAAGCCTCCGCCGAAGGCCGCGTTCATGCTCCCGGGCTACCTATACATGACGATCGGTGTCGTGGGAACCACGATCGCCCCCTGGATGCAGTTCTACCTCCAGTCCTCGATCGTAGAAAAAGGAGTAACCAAGCGCCAATACCGAGCCTCGCAGATCGACGTCATCGCCGGCTGCATCTTTACCGACATAGTCGCGTGGTTCATCATCGTGACGTGTGCGGCGACCCTTTACGCGCACGGTTACCACAATATCTCCGATGCCAAGGACGCCGCCCAAGCCCTACGACCACTGACGAAAGATTATGCATATATCCTGTTTGCCATGGGGTTGTTTAATGCTTCGCTGTTTGCGGCTTCGATTCTGCCGCTCTCAACTGCGTACACGGTTTGCGAGGGCTTGGGATTCGAATCCGGAGTAGGGAAGAAATTCTCCGAGGCGCCAGTGTTCTATTGGCTTTACACCATCTTGATCGTCGCCGGGGCGGGCGTCATTCTCGTCCCCAACCTGCCGCTGGTGAAGATTTCCATTCTCTCCCAGGTAGTGAATGGAGTTGCGGTGCCTCCCGTGCTCATTTTCATGCTGCTGTTGGTGAACAAGAAAGAGTTGATGGGCGAGTACGTAAACTCCCGTATTTACAACGCGACCGCCTGGGCGACAACCATAATCATGACCTTGCTTAGCCTCGCCTGGTTTTGGACACTGAGAGGCGGACACTGAGATCAGGAAGCTGCCGAGACCAACCCCTCAGAGATGAAATCCCAGAGACTGGTAGTTTTTCAGCTACTTTTTTGTAGCTAAGTATGTAAAAATCCCCTTTGGTGGTGGGGTTATGCGTCGTTTACACGTCCCGATTGCCGTGGGTTTCCTGCTTCTCTTAGGGGCGTTGGCAGTTGCGCAGGACCAATCTTCCGCAGACTCCAGTGCATCGTTGGCCGGCGCGCCCGCTGTCGCAGCGCTTCCCAATGCGGCCAAGACTTATCATGACGGGAGCCTGCGCGACATCGATGCCATCGGCAACCGCAAAGTGGGCTGCGATCGCGGTCTGGGCAACTGGTACAGCCTGGAAAAACAGATCGAAATGGGCCGCCAGTATGCCCAGCAGGTAGAGTCCGGCACCAAGCTAATTACTGATCCCGTCATCACTGAATACGTCAACCGGGTCGGTCAGAATCTGGTAAGGAATTCCGACGCCCAGGTGCCGTTCACGATCAAGGTCATTGACACCGACGACATCAACGCGTTTGCCCTGCCCGGCGGTTTTTTCTATGTGGATTCCGGGCTGATTTTGGCGGCTGACAACGAAGCCGAGTTGGCGGGCGTGATGTCGCACGAAATCGCCCACGTCGCGGCCTGCCACCTGGCTCGCGAAAACACGCGCGGGCAACTGATGCAACTGGCGTCGATCCCGCTGATCTTTGTCGGCGGCGGAATTGGCTATGCCGCTCAGAGTTTGGCCAGCATCGCGATCCCGATGGGTTTTCTAAGGTTCACGCGCAACTTCGAGTCCGAGGCCGACTTCCTCGGTGTCGAGTATCTGTACAAAGCGGGATACGACCCTCAGGCCCTGACCTCATTTTTCGAAAAGGTTAAGGCGTTGGAAAAACATAAGCCTGGCACTCTTGCTAAGACTTTCGATACTCATCCCCAGACCCCGGATCGTATTGCCAAGACTCAACAGGAGATCAACACGCTGTTGCCTCCAGAGCCGGAATACAAGGTGGATACTTCCGAGTTCCAGGATGTGAAGGAGAGGTTGGCGCAACTGGAGAATCGACACAAGATCGACAACAGTCACGGCGGAGATGGTCCTACCTTGCGCCGCGCCGCGCACACCGATCCGACTGATACCGGTGCTGGCAATAACAGTGAACCGGATGAGCACCCCACGCTCAAACGCAGGGACGGTACTTCGGCTTCTCAGTGAACATTAAGCACGACGGGTGCTGATGGACCCTCGGCTAGACGATTCTTCCATCCGCGATGTCCCGCACCAGGGGCAGATCGGCTTCGAGAAAATCGTACTGAGGCAATACCGACCGCGGGGCCCATTGGACATCACGAAAGATCTTATTCTCAATCTCTCCCTTGTATTCGTGCACGACATAGAAACGCAATTCGACCGCACCTCCTCCTGGATACTCATGGCGCAGACGCGAGACCTCGTGGCCAATCTTGGCGTCGATTCCGAGTTCCTCTTCTAATTCGCGTCGCAGCGCGTCGCGCGGCTGCTCACCTTCCTCAATCTTGCCGCCGGGGAACTCCCATTTCAGGGGCATGGTCTGATGACGGGTGCGCTGGCACACCAACACTTTGCCGTCCTTAAGAATCACCGCGGCTACGACTCGCTTCATGGGCAGGCCAACGTTCTGGAGGCTCCGTTGGTGGTGTGAGTTGTTGTCTTCACTGAGATAGCAATTTCCCGGAGAGAGCGGTCTGGCTAATGCATCTTAGACCGTCAGGTTGTGGAAAATCCTCGGGATGCATGGCCGCCGCCAGCGCCAGGAGCCCGTGAACGAGCGTGGGCGCGGGGGTGTTCAGAACTTCATCTCGAATGCAGTAAACGCGCCCTTCTTTTGCGGCTCGCATTTCTTCCCAGCCGCGATCGCGAATGATTTTTTCGAGAGGAACCCGGTCGCCTGCTCCGCACCAAGCCGCGACCACGACGTCGGGATTTTCAGACAGAACGGCCTCGGGGGATGTTTGTTTCCCCGGTAGGCCTACGAACGCTCCGCCCGCTGCCGCGACCAACTCGGCGACCCACGGCTGCGATGCGATCAAGGGCTTGCCCCATTCCTCGCAGAAAACGCGCGGACGCCTCGCGCCATTGGTTTGCTGGCGGACGGCATCGATTGTTTGCTGCATCTCGCGGATCACTTGCTTGCCGCGATCAAGCGCACCGACGATTCCGGCAATGGCTGCCACATCTCCATAGATGTCGGCGAGCGTCTTCGGGGCCAGGCCAAGAAAGCGTGCGCCAGACTTCAGAATTTCCGTCACCGCTTTTTCCTGGTAAGGGACCGCGGCGATCACCAAGTCCGGCCGGGCGGCGACGATCTGATCGGTGCTGGCCGTCCAGGAGTCAGCGACGATGGTGGCTCCATAGTTCGCGATCTCGGGACAAACGTCCTCGCAGTATTTCGTGCAAGCGACGACGCGATCGAGCTTGCCAATAGCCGCGAGAATTACGGTCGCGCTGGGCTGCAGAGAGACAACTCGTTGCGGCGTATAGTCGGAAGACACAATAAACCAATCTTACAAGGGTTTGAAAATCAATGTGCGCGAAGAAGAAGACGTTGCAAGCAACGTTTCTTCGGTCAGTAGAGATGTACTTGTTACGTCTCTAGTTCCCGCCAAGTTACAATTCTTGAGATGTATTCTCCACAGCTTCTGGATCACTTTCAGAATCCGCGCAACCCGGGCGAAGTTTCCGATCCCGACGCAACCGTACAACTAGAAAATCCGGCGTGCGGCGATATTTTGAAATTGAGCATGAGGATCACGAACGGCCACATTGTGGAAATTTGCTTTCTGGCTAAGGGATGCGTTCCCGCCATGGCCTGTGGTTCGGCGCTTACGGAATTGTTGAAGGGGAGAACCGTGGAAGCCGCCAGCCGATTGCGCCGGGAAGAACTGGTACAGGCTGTCGGCGGTTTGCCGGAAGCTTCTAGCCACGCCAGCCATCTTGCGATGGATGCGCTTGAGGCGCTGCTAAAACAAATCAAAATCTAGCCACGGATTTCACGGATCAACCCGGATCTACTACTGAGGCCGATAGATGGTCCAGCCGCGGGCCTGCGCCATCGTTTCCAGATCGGGGTTCGGATTCACTGCGAACCCATGCCGGGCAATCGCAAGCATGTCGGCATCCCAGCGTGAGTTGCCAAACGCCGCGTCCGGGTCTTTCTTAATCACGTCGCGGATCGCTTGTGGCTTGCCTGCGCCCGACGGTACTCGCATCAGTTGGTCGGTGATGCGTCCGTCTTCTATCTTTACTGCGGCCGCCAGAATCTTCCTCTCATCGATCCCAAAGTGCTTCATCGCGGCTCGAATCACCCACTCGTTGGTGGACGACACGGCCCAAACATCGCAATCGGAGTCCTGTAGCCGACGAACCAGTTCTCGCATCTCAGGAAAGATCCGGCTCACGAAGTTCTGATCGAAAAACTGCTGGGCTGCCCGCTGCAGATCGGATTCGGCGAGCCCGCTGTGGATCGTAACCATCTCGCCGCACATGTCGTCTTCGCTGACCTTGCCGGCTTTGTAGTCGGCATAACGCGCGCGCGCCCAGCGCTCGATGTCATCGGAAAGCACACCTCTTTTGAGTTCCCAGTCGAAGAAGCCTTCCCCAGCATCGCCCGACCACAAAGTGCCATCGCAATCGAAGACGGCAAGTTGAGGTTGGAGGCGGAGCACGGATTCGACAAAAGCGGCGGACTTGGGCGTGGTAGTTGTGATCATGAATTCTGTCCTTACTTAACAGGTTGCTGAAAATCTCAGACCATTGTCATTCCGAGGAGCAAGGCGACGAAGAATCTGCGGTTTGCCTGGAGGAGCCAGCACTACAGATCCCTCGCTCCGCTCGGGATGACAACATATATTAAGAGGGCTACCGAGATAATGCCGCATACTCCTCGGGCGTGTCGACATTCAATGTGACCAGAGGATCATCGACCGCAACATAGGCAACGTGCTGCACATTCTGGTGTTCGATTTCCCGCGCAGTCGCGACTGAGGAAGCCTTCAAAAACGCTTCGATCATTTCTCTTGCCACCAAAAAAGGATGCCCATGCTTTCCATTGTATTCGGGAACCACTGCCCATACGTCGCTTGCCGCTTGGGCGAACGCAGAGCACAGAGTCTTGAGCGTGGTTGCTTTGACCGGCGGACGGTCGACCAAGGTGACCATCGCGGCGTCGCGGCCTTCGCTCAACACATACCGCAAGCCGACTTGAAGGGAAGAGAACTGTCCGCGGTCAGGTTCGGGATTCGGCGCCAGCGATGCACCGATGGCATACACCACGGGAGTGAGCGCGGTTTCGTTCTTGCCCGCAACTACGATTACCTTGTCGCTAAAAGGCGAGAGGGCCTGGATCGCGGCGGAAAGAAAAGTCTGGCCGCTTAGCGGAGAGCCGGGTGCAACTGGAGGCCAAGGCAGCAACGCTTTGTCGGTGCCCATGCGTGTGGACTCGCCAGCGGCGAGGATCACTGCGTAGAGGCCGGAGGCGCGGGTCATGAGGCGAACCGAAATCGGGAATCAGCGATGGCTTTCTTTTTCTTCGTGAACCTTGGTCGTTGCATCGTCCGCTTCCGGCTCACTCTGGTGGTTCTTGAACCAACTCATGTGCGGTAGCGCTCGTTCCGCGTGGCGGCGGACGGCAATTAGTTCTGCTGTGATGGCTACGGCAATCTCTTCGGGCGTGATCGCTCCGATATCCAGGCCGACGGGGGCGTGGACGCGATCGAATAGCTGGGCGGGAATACCTTCTTTGGTGAGTTCGCGGAAGATGGTAATCGTCTTGCGCTTCGAGCCAATCATTCCGACGTACCGCGCCGGGGTTTGGACGGCCCAGCGTAGTACCCGCATATCGTCGCGGTGTCCGCGAGTGACGATCACGATGTACGACGACTCGTTCGGCTCGATCCGGGCCATGGCTTGCTCGAAATCTTCGGCAATCACTTCCTTAGCTTCGGGAAAGCGCTGCGGGCTGGCGTAGGCTTCCCGGTCGTCGATCACGGTGACGTCAAAACCGGCGCCTCGGGCAACTCGATAAAGGTTTACCGAAACATGACCTGCGCCGAAAATATAAAGTAATGCTGGAGGCAGGACCGGCTCGATGAAGATGTCGAGCGTGCCGCCGCAGACCAAGCCGGTATCGTACTTGGGATCCTGATTGAGGTTGAATGTGAGACTGCGAGGCTTCTCATTCTCCATCACTTCGCGGGCGGCTTGCCAGACCTCGGCCTCGACACAGCCGCCGCCAATCGTGCCCGCGATCGAGCCGTCGTCGCGCACCAGCATCTTCGCGGTCTCGAACGAAGGGATCGATCCGCGCACGTTGACAATGGTCGCGACCGCGCCTCGCCGTCCATCCTGCCGGAGCTTGACGATCTCCTCGTAGATGTCCATCTCAAGTTTGATTATTGGGTTTTCTGCAAGGCAAGTCAATTCCACTGGTTGTTTGCTTGGTTCTGCTGAGTCCCCGGCTGCCGCCAGACTTTAGACCCAGTCCGCCAGCCCTGTCAAAACCCGCGATAGGGGCAGGATTGCCCTGGATGTTAGTGAATTGACCGCGACGCACGCCCGGAGTATAAGAGACCTGCCATTGTTTTCCGGGCTGGTCGCCTACCTAAATCCCTCAGGAGAATTCATGAAACCCAGCATCCGTTATGGCTTTGCGGTTACTCTCGGTCTTATGCTCGCGACTAGCGCTTGGGCGCAGTGGTCGTCCGATCCCTCGAAGAATCTTGCGTTGGCAGACAAAATTGGGTCGGACCAGGTCCAACCCAAAGTGAAGCCGCTGCCGGGTGGCGGATGGTATGTGAGCTGGTTCGCGCCGCCGGTTGGCTACAGCGTCTACCTGCAGCGCCTCAGCGCGGGCGGAGTGGAGCAGTTCCGCCACGATGGTTTGAAGGTTGCCGCCTTGACTAATAGCTCCACCGAAGACTACGGCTTGGATATCGACACGAAAGGCAATGCTTTGCTGGCCTTCCTCGATACTCGGGAAGGGTCGAACCAGCAGGTTACCGCAGCCAAGATGAGTGCTTCGGGCAAAGCTCTCTGGGGAAAGCTTGGCGTGCAACTGACCAAGGGCGCACTCACCCATTCCGCCCCCAAAATTACCGGCACTACCGACGGCGGGAGCGTTGTCGCCTGGACCACAACCGCCGCCAATAATCTCAACACCGTCGTGCTGCAAAAACTCGACGCGGCCGGGAATCCGCAGTGGGGAAAGGGCATCGTATTCAAGGAAGCCAGCTACAACTATGGACTGGCTGATCTGCATGCCGGGGACAACGGGTCGGTGATTGTTTCGTGGATTCGGGAGCAGGGCTTCGGCAGCAACCGTTACATTTACGCGAATAAACTATCTTCTAGCGGAAAGCTTCTCTGGGGAAAGCATGTGATCGTGTTCGACGGAGGTTCGTTGCAGTTCGGCGCGTTCCCCAGTTTCATTACGGATGAAAACGGCGGCGCGGTTTTTGCCTGGTATAGCAGCAGTCCCGCATTGCAGTGCTTTGCCCAACATATTCGCGCCGATGGCAGCGAGTCTTTTCCGCACAACGGCTCGGTGGCTTCGACCGATACCAACAATGTGAGGGTCGATCCCGCGGCGTCTTACCGGCTCGCGACGGACGAAATTTTTATGGTCTGGACCGAAGAAGATTCAACTCAGTCGGTCAATGGGATCTATGCGCAGAAGTTTGGGCCGAAGGGCGCACGTCGATGGGGGCAGACCGGGTTAGTAATTGTCCCTCTCGGAACAGATTCTCAGATCCTTCCCAGCAACGTGCAGGTGGGCAATGGCTCCTTGATGTTCTGGATCGATATGAAGGGTTTTGGAAATGCGAGCATTCAAGCCACGCGCCTTGAGGGTGACAGTAAGGTTAAGTGCGCGCAGTTTCCCGTGTCTACTGCGATGTCGAACAAGGGACGGCCGGCGGCAGACATCGTGACTGCCACGGGCCTCGCAGCCATTGCCTTCGAGGACGACCGCATCGGCAACAACGGGATCTACATCCAAAATGTGAATCGCGATTGCTCGCTGGGACAGAAGTGAGAACCGTTCCATGAAAGCCGTTCGCCTGCACGAATTCGGTGGTCCGGAAGTGCTTCGCTACGAAGACGTCCCGGATCCGCAGCCGCGCAAGGACCAGGTTCTGATCCGGGTCAAGGCTTGCGCGCTGAACCATCTTGACATCTGGGTGCGCAAGGGATTGCCGGGGGTGAACTTGCCGCATATTCTGGGCAGCGACATCGCGGGCGAGATCGTCGAAGTTGGGGAGTATCTCACCGGGTTCAAACCGGGGCAGCGCGTGCTCTTGGCGCCCATGCACTTTTGCAATCACTGCGCCAAGTGCGTTGCCGGACTTCAGAATCAATGCCGCGAATTTACCGCGCTGGGTAACGGCGTCGATGGGGGCAACTGCGAACTGATGGCCGTCCCCGCAGTAAATGTAATTCCGATCCCCGACAGTCTGGGTTTCGTTCAAGCGGCCAGTGTCCCTCTTGTATTCTTGACAGCCTGGCATATGCTGGTCGGCCGCGCCGGCATTCGTCTGGGCCAGACTGTGTTGGTTCTCGGCGCCGGTTCTGGCGTTGGCATCGCCGCCATTCAAATTGCCAAGCTGCTCCACGCCCGCGTAATCACTACCGCAGGAGATGAAAGCAAGTTGGAAAAAGCGCGGGCTCTAGGCGCGGATCACGGCATCAATCACTACCAGCAAAAGATCTCGCAAGAGGTGCGTAAGATTACCGACAAAGAGGGCGTGGACATTGTGGTCGAGCATGTCGGCACCGCCACCTGGGACGAGAGCATGAAATCACTTAAGCCGGGAGGAACGATTGTCACCTGCGGCGCGACCACCGGACACAACGCCGCATTCGACCTCCGCTTTCTGTTTTCGCGGCAGCTCAATTTCCTTGGCTCTTATATGGGCACGATGGGCGAGTTGCACGACGTGTTGCGGCAAGTCTTTGCCGGACGCTTGAAACCGATAGTGGACCGGGCCTTCCCTCTGAAGGATGCCCGCGCGGCCCACGAGTACATGGAAGCCAGCCAAATGTTCGGCAAGGTTGTCCTTACGCCCTAAAGGACGGTTATTTCTTCTTGCCTTTCTTGCGACTGTGCGGCTTAGGATTCGCCGTGGCCAGCGCCCGCCCTTACCTTCGACCCGGAAAAACTTGACTGGCGAAAACTGCGAGAGTATGGGTCTCCTTCCCTCAAAATGTCTTGAAAAAATAGTGTCTCGAACCATTCCGGTTCGATTTCAAAGGGTCTAAGCTTCTTGATCGAAGGAACCAAATGGACGCCACAATAATTGCCGGCGTTCTCGGGCTAGCGGGAACTCTCGGCGCGGCACTGATCACTGATCGCGACGAGATTAAGAATCTCGTCTTCGTGCGCACCAAGGAGCACGACTACCTGCTGACAACTTGGCAGTGTACTTGGGACATCACTTCAGGCCCTGCCGCCCCGGCCCGTCAGATAACGGACCAAGTTATGATTAACGCCGTAAACGGATGCCTAATCAAAGATCGTTTGATTGCAAAACTCGTAGTCTAGATTCGTATGAATAGTTTGAACCACGCCGGCAGAGTAGATGGTTTTCTAAAGGTCGAAGTTGAGGTGAGAAAGAGCCGCATTGATGGCAAAGGCCTATTCGCGCAGTCGACCATCGAGGCAAGACAGAAGCTGGGCGAATTGGGTGGTGAATTAATCAAGCTGAACGAGGCGCGCAAGCGTGCCCGACAGCATCGACGAATTGCCATCGTCGAGCTGGGCCATGGCAAAGCGCTTGATTCCTGCAAGTATGGAAATGCGCTTAGATACATCAATCACTCGTGCTCGCCAAACACTTTCGTGCGCATCGTCGGCACTCGGGTAGAGGTCTACGCCTTAAGGCAAATTCGTCCGGGAGAAGAATTTACTTGTGACTACGGAGACACCCAGCATGATGGGAATCTCCCCTGCCGATGCGGAAGCGGGAACTGTCGCAAGTTCATATGAAATGGGATTGGCCGTCGGGACGCACCTGCCTTCATGCGGCGAGCCAACCGCCTTGGCCCCCTAGAGTGTGGACACTGAGCGCGGTCGCGGTAAAATAGAACTACCATGTCCAACGACCTGACCTTCGGTCCCTACGTCACCACTGAAAACGGCAAGCGAGTCGTCAAAGACTTGACCTACGGGAATCCCACGCCCGAGGGGGTCGTCCTCACCACGATGGACAATGCCGTCAACTGGGTGCGCAAGAATTCGATTTGGCCGATGACCTTCGGCTTGGCCTGCTGCGCGATCGAGATGATGTCCATGGGCGCTTCCCGCTTTGACATTGCGCGCTTCGGCGCTGAAGTTTTCCGGCCGTCGCCGCGGCAATCCGACCTTATCATCATTGCGGGACGTGTCTCCAACAAAATGGCGCCAGTCATCCGCCAGCTCTGGGAGCAGATGCCCGAACCCAAATGGGTGATCTCGATGGGAGCCTGCGCGACCTCGGGTGGAGTGTTCAACAATTACGCTCTGGTCCAGAGTGTGAATCAGGTGATTCCGGTCGACGTGTACGTTCCCGGCTGCCCACCCCGGCCGGAGCAGTTGATTTACGCCATCACGCTGCTGCAGGAAAAGATTCAGAAAGAGCGCGGCACGATCAAGCGGGCGCTGAATATTTCCTAGTTTTGCAACCAACACCCGGGACAGAGTGCTCTGCCCCAAAGTACGGGGCGATGACGCCCGCGCCTACATAAAATACAATCCCTCATCATGAAATCACTTGAGATTTCTCCGGACGAGTTTCGCCGTCTGGCGGAAAAAGTCACGCAACTTACCGGCGACTACCTGCGCGAGCTGGATTCGCGCCCCATCTCTCCGTCGACCACCGGCGAGGAAGTGGAGCGCCTGTTCCGCGCTCCGCTCAGCGAGCACGGTGTGGGCGCGGAGGCGCTTGTAGGGCTTCAGGATGTGATCGAACATTCGCGCGT
>Ga0207003_1105_pt2 | contig 16861 bp, 12 predicted proteins | sample Alteio_BWMinCont_89_FD_153474 | JGI IMG/M metagenome (GOLD analysis project Ga0207003, IMG submission 153474) | Enriched cells from forest soil in Barre Woods Harvard Forest LTER site, Petersham, Massachusetts, United States -... | ecosystem: Environmental > Terrestrial > Soil > Temperate forest >...
AAGCTACGGCATACCCGAATTAGGGCTATACTTCCATCACTCTTTTTAGGGATTCCGATCGTAGTCCGCTGAGGATATTCTTTTGCGAACGCAGGTGGCCATCGATGCGGGGACAAGCTCGACTGAAAGACCCTTGACATCCGTCCGAGGTCAGGTTTGGTAGGATTCTGAGCCATGGTTGGCCATGTCGATTCCACGTTGCCCCGCGCCATGTGCACGTCGAGAGCCCGGGACTTCCATGTCCCGCGATCGTTCCTGGTTAGCGTCTTATCGCTGTGGCTGACGTTAAGCGCGGCTCACGCATTGGATCCGAACAAGCGCCTTACCCAATACGCGCATAGTGCATGGCGAATACAAGACGGCTTTTTACCGAATAGTCCGTTTTGGATTTCGCAAACAAAAGACGGATATCTCTCGGTGGGTGGCAACAGTGGCGCGTTGCGTTTTGACGGTGTCCGGTTTGCTCCCTGGTCGATTCCGATTGTTCCTTCACCGATTCTCGGCCCCCCTGTCAGTGTACGAGTGGGAGAATTTTGGATTGCCACTCGAAACGAGCTTGTTCACGTCAGGGACAACGTCGTGATTTCCCATTACGATCTTCTGGGAATTAGCGGCCTCTCCAAAGATTCCGACGGATCTGTGTGGGTCCTTTCTTTCCGAAGTCCAGACCGAGTTCTATGTCAGGCAACGGATGCGAGAATCCGCTGCTTCGGGAAGGCGGACGGTATAACGATTCATGTTCCGTTTTCATTCATCCCTGATGGGAAAGGAGGATTTTGGATCGGAGGCGACACGTCGTTGCTCCATTGGAAAATGGGTGCGGCCCCTGAGATCTACAGCCCTCAGCACCTTCAATCAAACGTGGGGCAAGTCGGCATCCGCGGTCTTCTTGAGGATTCCGACGGTTCCTTATTGGTGGGAATCATCGTCGCGGGGCCGGGACTTGGGCTCGAAAGACTTCGCAATGGGGTTCTGACGCCGGTAGTTCTGCCAAACTTCGACGGGAGTAAGCTCAATGTCGAGGAGATGATCGAAGATTCCGATAAGAACCTCTGGATTGCAACGGATGGGAACGGCATCTACCGCATTCACGGCCAGGCGGTTGACCATTTTGGACGCGCGGACGGCTTATCCAGCGACACCGTCTATGATCTGTACGAAGGCGACGACGGTATAGTGTGGGCGGCCACGTCCAATGGGATTGACAATTTTCGGGATCTTCCAGTCACGACCTTTTCGAGCTTAGAGGGCCTTAGACAAGACGAGGCCGTTTCGGTTATGGCCACTAAAGACGGGACGGTCTGGGTGGCAAATCACGGCACCCTCGACTTCATTCGAAACGGAGTCGTTTCCTCAGTGCGCGTGCCTGGACAGCAAGTTACTTCGTTGCTCGAAGACCATCAAGGCAACATTTGGGTTGGCGTTGACGACCGGCTCTTTATATACAAAGATGGCCGCTTCCGGCCTATCCCGGAACTTAATCATCACCCACTGGGTTTGGTAGTCGGTATCACAGAGGATGTCGAGGGTAATATTTGGGCGGAATCCAAAGGCACCCAAAGAAAACTCATCCGCATCCGCGATTTCAAGGTGCGCGAGGAGTTCTCCGAGCCCCAAGTTCCGAATGCTCGTGTCCTTGCCGCCGATCGGGGGGGCGGAATTTGGCTGGGCACACTCACAGGCGACTTGGCGTTTTTCCGGGAAGGTATTGCGCGTACATTTCCCTTGAAGCTGAAGGGGAAATGGTGGGCTCATCAGATTGCAGTTGATCCCGATGGGTCGGTGATCACCGCATCTGATGACGCACTTGTGGCGCTCCGCGCCGGCAAAGTTCAGCGCCTCGGCAAAGAAAACGGACTTCCTTGCGACGGGGTCGCTGGCTTCGCTGTGGACGACAACAAGAACCTATGGCTCAATACGCCCTGTGGGTTTATAGAGATTCCGGCCTCGGACGTCCAACGATGGTGGATTCATCCCGATACCATCGTTCAGGCACGAACATTCGGTACGTTGGACGGAGCTCTACCAGGTGCCGCGACTTTCAACCCGGCCGCGAAATCTCCCGACGGGCGCCTGTGGTTTGTAAACAATGTGGTTCTTCAGATGATCGACCCGTCACATATCTCTGGCGGCGGGACGGTTCCGCCGGTCTACGTCGAGACGGTTGTTGCTGACCGGAAGCAATACAAATCGCAAGGAGGTCTTAAACTTCCGCCTTTGACCCGTGATCTCGAAATTGGCTACACAGCGCCGAGTTTTCTCATTCCCCAAAAGGTGAAGTTTCGATACAGACTCGACGGGCATGATCGCGATTGGCAAGATGCGGACACTCGTCGCCAAGCTTTTTATACGGAGCTGGGTCCGGGGAAATATCGGTTTCGTGTAATCGCGTGCAATAGCAACGGCGTGTGGAACGAGGCAGGCGCGGCACTGGATTTCTCTGTGGCCCCGGCGTACTATCAGACCCATTGGTTTCGATGGTCGTGCGGCGTCGCCTTTCTGGGGTTGTTGTGGGGGCTCTATCACCTTCGGTTGCGGCACCTGGCTCGTGAGTTCAATATGCGGTTGGACGAGCGCGTCAGCGAGCGCACGCGTATTGCGCGAGAACTGCACGACACCCTGCTGCAGGACGTTCAGGGCCTGATCCTGAAGGTCCATGCCGTCGCAAAACATATGCCTCGTGAGGAACCATCTCGCCAAGCGATAGAAAAAGCACTCGATCACGCCGATCAGGTCTTGGCGGAAGGAAGAGACCGGGTGCGCAATTTGCGTGCCACGGCAGCATCAATCAGCGACTTATCGGCCGCGTTCCAGCGGGTGGCGGAAGAAGAGTCCCAGACGCACGACACCAGCTTCAAGACGGTAGTCGAAGGCAGCGTGCGTGAGCTACATCCCGTGGTTCTGGAGGAGTGCTATGCGATCGGACGTGAGGCCCTGCTTAATGCCTTGAGCCATTCCGAAGGCCTTCACATCGAAGTGGAAATCAATTACGATGCTCGGGAGTTTGGCTTGCGTGTGCGCGATGATGGACGGGGCATTGATACCGAAGTCCTGGAGAAGGGAGCCAGAGACGGCCACTGGGGTCTGCCAGGTATGCGAGAACGTGCCGGCAAGATTGGTGGGCAGTTGGAGTTCTGGAGCCGGCCGGGAACTGGGACCGAGGTTGGATTGACCGTTCCGGCGGCCATGGCGTATCGAGCCCTGGCAAAATCGAAGAGTTCTTGGTTCCGCCGATCTCCCGGAATGAGTGGTTGAACATGACGGCCAACAAGCCCATTCGAATTCTTACCGTAGATGATCATCCGGTGTTGCGCGAAGGGATCGCGGCAGTTCTCTCGGCGGAACCAGATATGATTCTGGTTGGGGAAGCCAACAATGGACGCGAAGCGATCGAGCAATTCCGCACTCACTGTCCGGATATTACTCTCATGGATCTGCAGATGCCGGTCATGGGCGGCAGTGACGCAATCGAGGCGATTCGCAAAGAGTTTCCCGACGCGCGAATCATCGTATTGACCACCTATAGTGGCGACGCACAAGCGGGCCGGGCATTCAAAGCGGGCGCCTACGGATATCTTCTGAAGAGCATGCTGCGGAAGGAACTGGTTGAGACCATTCGCATCGTGCACGGTGGCCGAAAAAAAATGCCCCCCGAAATTGCCGTCGAGTTGGTGGAGCATCGTGCCGAGGACGCGTTGAGTGGGCGCGAAATCGAGGTTTTGCGTCAGCTAGGCACCGGGAACAGCAACAAAATGATTGCCGATCACCTCAATCTTTCGGAAGAGACGGTTAAAGCTCACATGCGAAATATTCTTTCAAAACTCGGCGCGAACGATCGCACCCACGCCTTGGCGATCGCTTTGAAACGCGGCATCATCGAGATCTAGTTTACTTTCCTACCTGCGCACCTACGCGTTCCAGGGCTCTCTGCTGACCCCGGGTTGCCAGACTCCAGCGCTTCGAGGCTTCTGTCAGCTCCTTCAACCATTCAAATGCCGGGAGAAACGGCATGTCTTCCTGCCAGCGCCAGCGCCAATTTCCGCCGGCGCGACCGGGCACGTTCATGCGAGCTTCGGCCCCCAGGTTGAGAATATCCTGCAAGGGAGCAATCGCGAGTGCCGCCGGCGATGACCATGTCAGATGCATCAGAGCCGGGGCGGCTTCGGCGCTCCCGCCCGGCGCCCGCCCGAGGTAATTCCAAAAGTTCTGCCGCTGATAATCAGGCAACTCCTCATACCACTCTCGGGTTGGAGCATTGTCATGGGTACCGGAATACGCGACGGCATTCTGTGGGATGTTTTGCGGCAGGTAGGGATTGTCCCGATTGCCGTCGAAGGCAAACTGCAAAACTTTGGTCCCAGGCATTTGGAACTGGTCACGGAGTGCCTGCACATCTGGAGTGATAATGCCCAGATCTTCGACGATGAATGGGAGGCAGCCCAGCTCTTTTTGTACCGCTTCGAAAAAGAACGCGCCCGGACCCTGCACCCATTGTCCGGACTGCGCCGTCGGCGCACCTGCGGGAACGTGCCAGGCCGCTGCGAATCCGCGGAAATGATCCAGGCGAATGACATCCACGTGAGTGAGCAAGGCGCGAAGTCGATCGATCGGCCAACGATAGCCGGTGGCGCGAAGCGTATCCCAGTTGTAAACGGGGTTGCCCCACAACTGGCCCTGGGCGCTGAAATAGTCAGGCGGCACTCCGGCGACGAAGCGGGGCCGGCGATTTTCGTCGAGCACGAATAACTCCGGGTTCGCCCAGACATCACTGGAATCCGGAGAAACAAAGAAAGGCAGATCGCCGATCAAACCCACGTCTTTCGAATGCGCGTGCTTCTTGATTTCATCACCTTGACGAAAGAGCAGAAATTGAGCGAAGCGCACCTGGTCAATGTCATTCGCCAATTCACGACGCGCACTGGCTAACGCCTCCGGTCTACGCTGAACCAACTCTTCCGGCCAATCGAGATAGTAAGCGCCGTGATACTTGGCTTTCAGCGCACGAAACAGCGCATAGTCTTCCAGCCAATGTTCCTGTCGAGCGCAGAACTCGTCGAATGCAGGCTGCAGGTCCTTGCGCTCTGCGGCTTTGAAGTTTGTCCAAGCGGTTTCGAGGAGCCGGTTCTTGAAAGGGATCACAGCATCGTAGTCAACGACATCTGAAGGAAAGTGAAAATCACAATCTTTCGTCGTGAGCAGCCCATCGAGGATCAGGCTGCCGGGGCTGATCAGCATGGCGTTTCCGGCAAACGACGACATCGACTGATACGGAGAGTTGCCGTAGCCGGTGGGACCGAGCGGCAGCGACTGCCACCATCGTTGACCAGCATCATGGAGATGATCGATCCAGGAAAACGCCGATGATCCCAGATCTCCAATACCGTATGGCGATGGCAAAGACGTGACGTGCAACAACACGCCGGAAGCACGGTATTCGGGCGAAAAGGGCGGGACGTTCGCAAGGCTGCTGTTAGTGCTCACTGCCGTGCTCCTGAGTTCAGTGCTTGGTTTACCATCTCCTCAGCTTCGCTCACGATCGCATTTAGATGGGCCTGGCCCTTGAAGCTTTCCGCATAAATCTTGTAGATATTTTCGGTGCCGGATGGCCGAGCCGCAAACCAACCAGTTTTTGCTATGACCTTCAAGCCGCCAATCGGAGCTTGATTGCCGGGGGCCCGGGTAAGCTTGGCGGTGATGGGCTCGCCCGCCAGGTCTGAAGCCTTGACCGCGTCAGGCGAGAGTCGTTGCAGACTTGCCTTCTGTTCGGGCGTAGCCGGCGCGTCAATGCGCGTGTAGTATGGAGTGCCAAATTCCTCGGTCAGTTCGCGGTAGTGTTCGCCGGGATTCTTGCCCGTGCAGGCAGTAATTTCGGCAGCCAGCAGATCCATGATCGGGCCATCTTTGTCGGTCGTCCAAACCGTTCCGTCGCGGCGAAGAAAACTTGCGCCCGCACTCTCTTCTCCTCCGAAACAGTACGAGCCGTCCACAAGTCCGGGCACGAACCACTTGAAACCAACCGGCACTTCGCGCAACTGACGGCCGAGCTTTCCGACAACCTTGTCAATCATGCTGCTGCTCACCAGTGTCTTTCCCACGGCGACATTCTGATGCCACTGCGGGCGGTGCGTGAGCAGGTATTGAATGGCCACTGCGAGATAGTGATTCGGGTTCATCAACCCGGCAACAGGAGTAACGATTCCGTGCCGGTCGGAGTCAGGATCATTAGCGAAAGCCACCTGATACTCATCTTTCAGCCCCACGAGCCTGGCCATCGCATATGGACTTGAACAATCCATGCGGATCTTGCCGTCGTGGTCTACCGTCATGAACGAGAAGGTCGGGTCAATGGTTGGATTAACGACAACAACATCCAATCCGTAGATCGAGTTGATCGGCTCCCAATAATAGCGGGCGGCTCCGCCGAGTGGATCTACGCCGAGTTTCAGATGGGCATTGCGAATGGCATCGATGTCCACCACGTTCTTGAGATCGCGAACGTAGGGTAAAACGAAGTCTTCTTGATGGGTGGTCGCCGCGCGAAGCGCTGCGCTGAATGCAACACGCTTGACCCCTGCATTCTTCTCACGCAATAAATCATTTGCCCGGTCCTGGACCCAGTGCGTCACATCGGTATCGGCCGGGCCGCCGTTGGGCGGGTTATACTTGAAACCTCCGTCCTCGGGCGGATTGTGCGACGGAGTAATGACGATGCCGTCGGCGAGATGGTCTTTCCGTCCGCGGTTATAAACCAGAATCGCTCGCGAGATTACCGGAGTAGGCGTTACCGCATCGTTCTCCTGGATGATAGTCTCAACGCCGTTCGCCGCCAGCACTTCAAGAGCAGTGCGCTGTGCAGGTCCGGAGATTGCGTGGGTGTCTTTCCCCATATATAAAGGACCATCGATTTCCTGCTGCCGGCGGTAGTCGCAGATTGCCTGAGTAATTGCAAGAATGTGTGATTCCGTGAAACTGCCGTGAAAGGGAGAACCGCGGTGTCCGCTGGTGCCGAACGCCACCAGTTGGGTGGAATCGCTCACGTCGGGCTTGCGCTCGAAGTACTCTTTTTCTAAGCGAGCCACGTCGATGAGCATTTCCTTGGGCGCAGGTTTGCCGGCAAGTGGTGAGAGTGCCGGTTCACCGGCCCTGGTAGCGGGCTGTGTTTCTAAGGTACGGGGCATGGTTCCACCTTCCAAATCTCGGTTGCATATTCGTGAATTGTACGATCGCTGGAGAATTTTCCAGAACTCGCCACATTCAGAATAGCCTTCCGCGCCCATTCACCTGGATTAGCATACAGTTCACCCAGCCGATCCTGAGCCTGACAGTAAGAGGTCAGGTCCGCCAGATGCATGTAATGGTCGCCATTGGTCAACAAAGTATCACGTATTGGGGCGAACACTCCCGGCTCGTTGCGGCTGAAGTAATCAGAAAAAATAAGGTCCAAAGCTGCCCGCGTCTCCGGCTCGTGTTCGTAGTGCCAATGCGGGTCATACCAGCTCTGGCTGTTTTGAACTTGTTCGACGGTCAGGCCAAACAGGAACAGGTTCTCTTTCCCCGCTTCCTCCGCCATTTCGATGGTCGCGCCGTCGAGAGTGCCGACCGTCAAAGCTCCATTCATCATGAACTTCATGTTGCTGGTTCCACTCGCCTCGTAGCCTGCGGTCGAAATTTGGTTGGAGACATCGCTCGCCGGGAGCAGGCGCTCGGCCAACGAAACATTGTACTCAGGTAAGAAGACGACTTTCATCCGGCCGCGCACAATCGGGTCACCGTCAATTGTGCCTGCGAGATTGTTGATGAATTTTATGATGAGCTTGGCCAGGCGATAGGCTGGTGCCGCTTTACCGGCGAAAAAGAATGTGCGCGGCACCATCTCCATATTGGGGTTTTCCCGCAGCCGGTTATAACAAACGATGATCCGCAGTGCGTTCAGCAGTTGCCGCTTGTATTCGTGGATGCGCTTGATCTGGCAGTCGAAAACTGTGTTGGGATCGACGATCTGGCCAGACGTTGCCTTAAGCCAGTTAGCGAATTGTGCTTTGGCCTCTCGTTTTGATGTGTGGAAGGATTCCTGGAAACCAGAGTCCCCAGCCAAGACTCTGAGATTCACTAGTTGGCTCAGGTCGGTTATCCACTTGTCCCCTATGGCAGATGTGATTGCGCTGGATAGCGCAGGATTCGCTTCGAGCACCCAGCGTCGTGGCGTCACTCCGTTGGTTTTGTTGCTGAAACGCTCGGGAAACATTTCCGCGAGATCTTTGACCGTCGTCGTCCGTAACAATTTCGAGTGAACAGCAGCCACCCCGTTGGTGCTGTGCGAACCGACAATGGCGAGGTTTGCCATGCGAATTTTGCGAGAAGGTTTTTCTTCTACAAGGCTAATTCGCTCGAGGCGTCCCTCATCACCCGGAAAGCGGACTCGAGCTTCGTCGAGGAGCCGGCGGTTGACTTCGTAAATGATTTCCAATTGCCGCGGAAGAAGCGCTTCGAACCACGCGACCGGCCATTTTTCGAGGGCCTCGGGCAGCAAAGTGTGATTTGTGTAAGCCAGCGTCTTCCTGGTGAGATCCCACGCCTTGTCCCATCCCAGGTGCGCATCGTCAAGCAGGATGCGCATCAATTCAGCCACTGCCATCGAAGGATGTGTGTCATTGAGCTGGATGGAGGCCTTCTCGGGCAACTTTTCCCAGTCCGTGTTATGCCGCAAAAAGCGGCGTACCAGGTCAGCCAGTGAGCATGCGACCAGAAAATACTCCTGCACAAATCGCAGTTCCTGACCGGCGCTGGTCGAGTCGTCGGGGTACAGCACGCGCGTCAGTGATTCCGCTTCGAGCGTTCCGCCGAGGGCACCGACAAAGTCACCCGTCCCGAATTCCTGAAAATCGAAGTAGTTGGGCGCAGCCGCGGCCCACAGACGGAGAGTGTTGATGGTCTTTCCTCCGTAGCCCACGATCGGACGATCATAGGGTATGCCAAAAAGGCTGGACGGCCGGTTCGGAATAACTTCGACGCGCCCATCCCGCAGCTTGAAGGTGCAGTTGAGCTTGACTTCCACTTGCTCGTGTTGCCGCGCGATCTCCCAGGGATCGCCATCGCGCAGCCAGTTGTCAGGGTTTTCCTGCTGCCAGCCGTTCGCGAACGACTGCCGAAACATGCCGTACTCGTAGCGCAGACCATAACCGGTTGCGGGGAGCTGCATGGTAGCCATCGAATCGAGGAAGCACGCGGCGAGCCGGCCCAGGCCTCCATTCCCCAGCCCGGCATCGGGTTCTTGCTCGATCAATTCAAGCCAATCGATTCCTTTCTCCTGGACCGCTTTCTGCACCAGAGGATCGAGCAGGAGATTGGTCACGTTGTTGGCCAGCGAGCGCCCGATGAGAAATTCCATCGAGAGGTAGTAGATGCGCTTGGCATTCTTTTGTTCGTAGGTTTGCTTGGTGCGTACCCAGCGCTCCGCCAGTATGTCGCGCACCGAACTGGAGAACGCCTCGAACCGCTCCCTGGCGCTAGCCACCTTCGGGTCGATCGCCCGGTCAAACACCAAGTGCCTTTCATAGAACCCATCTTCGGTTCCGACGAACGGAATGGGGTACGACCGGTACTGTTTGAGAACCTCGGAAATATCCGATGTCTTCTTTGTCATCGGCACAACCTTCGCAGAATCTGGACGCACCACACTCTTTGTGCTCATGAAGTCACCCTCTGGTTTGAGTCGTTTGTGGGAGGTAAGGTTTCAACCATTAATAAAACTCATGCCTAAGAAAATGTCGTTGACTATGCTGCAACGTGGTGATCGTCATTCCATAGTCGGATCACGGGCCGGGACTGATTGTGCTCATAACTGAGCGCGCTCAAGCTCGCCGGGTTGAGGAGAAAGTACCGCCCGCCGGCTCCAGGGCCAAGGCCTAGCCACCGCGCGGTCAAGACCCGAATAAAATGTCCGCTGGTAAAGAGCAGGACATCTCCCGTAACCTCGCGGATGCGCCTGATCACACGGTCCGCCCGCTCGCCGACTTGCTCCGGTGATTCGCCGCCGGGACCTCCGTCGCGGAACAGGTCCCAGTCGGGGCGCTGGCGGAGGATCTCGGCCGAGGTCAGCCCTTCATATTTACCGTAGCTCCACTCCACCAGGTCAGGATCGGTTTGGGCGCTAGCTCCAAACCCGGAGAGTTCACAGGTTCGGGCGGCGCGCTGCAACGGGCTGGTGAATACCTTGGCGAATGTCATGCCTTTCAGCCGCTCCCCAAGCTGACGGGCGTTGCGCTCTCCGTCCGGAGTCAAAGGCAAGTCGGTGAGACCGGTATGCTGGCCCGAGTGCGTCCACGCTGTATTGCCATGCCGCGCCACAAACACCACCGGAAGTACTTCGCTCATGCTATATCACTCCTTCGTACGTTTCTTTGGCCTGCTGCGTTTCACTTTGTCGAAATTCTTAGATTCATGTCTAATGATCGGATCAAGGCCCGTGTTCTTCCGGTTCCGCCGTTCGCCGTTGATTGCGGAGTTGCCAGTGCGATCACCCCTTCTGTGCGTCCGAGCGAAGACGCCACTACCAATCCCCGGCGTGGGTCAAACCGCAGAGCTATGTGTGTCGCGCATTGATTGCACAGCCAGCACCGTTCAACACAGCCTTTGCCGTTGCGTAACCTGCTCTGATCTGCGGAATCCGCAGTCTCCAGGTATTGGAGCTCGATTTCGAATAGCCTTCCCTGATGCAAGTACCGGAACTGGGCGGAACAATCGGGATTCGCGCACTTGTGAAGCACTGCAACTCCTTGCGACAAAAGCATAGGACAAAAGAATTTTGACAGTTCGAATCCACGAACACGTGTTTCGCAAGGCGACTACCAGCGCCTAGCTCTTGTCTGAGCATATGAACTTCCAATCCCACTTTGCTCTGGGTGAGTTTGGCCTGCCTTTTTGGTGCGTCAACCTACGGCCCTCGAATACGACAGCTACGTTGCTTTTACACACGAGTGCGAGCGTGGGTGACGAGAGTTTGGCAAGTGACAAATGCCGTTAACACACAGCCCGGCCACCCTGGTGCCTAAGAGCCGAGTAGCAGACCGCACTAATTCGAGCCAACGATAGCTCGTGCACGAGCCTCCTGCGTGGGTTGCGCCGCCCCCTGGTTCCGGGACGCGTTCACGACATAATTCTCATGACTGATAGTGAGAATCTTCTTGCCGTACAGCCGAACCTGGACCAAAGTCTGATCTCTTTGGGGAAGCCAAAACCCGCCGATCTTCTGGTACTGCCTCACAAAGTCGGCGCGCTCGATCCAGAAGGAGAGTTTCTTTGCCGGGTGCCCCTCAATGCGGACCACGGCATAGTCATCCGCATCAATCCACAGTTTGCCTTCAAACAGGTACTTGTCCTTCCGCTTGGGAACCGCCTGCGCCACGAAACAGTGGTAAGGTCCGATCTGCTGTTCGCCCAACAAATCCAAGGAATAGTTGGCAGGGGTGATGGAGCTGTCGTGGTGTTGCTTGCCAGCTGCGGTTTCAATCTCACTGGAGATCAGCGGATGCAGCGCCATCCGGCGAATGACTCCCGACCCTCCCTCGGAAGTTAGTACAAATTTCTTCTCGTCGGGCGCGCGGAACTCCATCTGTCCGATCTCTTCGGCATGCACCTTTCCCTTGAGATCGACGACTTGATAAGTTCTCAGGACTGTGTAGTCGAGCAGCGCCGATTTCCGCAGCTGGTTGTGGGCTTCGAGTTGAGCGAAAAGCTGGCTTTCAGCGACCCCGGAACGCAAAGGTTCGAGGGGAGTCGAAAGTTCCGGTTGACTCTCCGGATCAGGCTGCTGCCCCTTGGCCTCGACCGGGAGAACGGTTACGGCGAAAAATGCAGCGAGTGCTAGAGCAATCGTAACTTTAGTGCCAGGTGCCATCTGTTGTCTCCACATGTTTGGTTTTCTTTCTTCATCCGCGAGGTTCTGGTTTAGAATTGCCCGCTTTGTACCGGAGCCGCATGCGCAGGCTCCGGCAAAGATGATTGCTTGATGGCCTTGGCCACATTGTGAGCCAGGTTGTGGGTCGCCCGCAGGTTGCTTCCCATGAAACGGACGTTGCCGTTGATTGTGCGTTCCAAAACGACAGTGCCCTCTCGTGTACACAGCTGGCTTCGGACGGTCAACTTCGTAGCTCCGCTCACAGTGGTCACCGCGCGTCGAGTCTCACTCCCGGGCGTGTATTGCTGGACAGTTGTTTTGAGAATCAGCAGGTCGGAAGCGCTTCCGGCATTACGATCGCCGTCACGGAGAACCTGTTTAAATTGCTTCGTCTTGCTTAATTCGTCCAACAGGCTTTCGTAGATTGCGATTTGAAACGAAGATGCAACGGCTACGTCCCCCGGATCGACCTTACCTACTTGCACGCTCCATCGCGGAGCACCAAGGCTGTTGTCTCCCGCAGAGTTTTTTGCCGCCACCGTTTGAGCATGCGGCGGAATGGGACTTGCAAGGGCAATGGCCACAATTGCCGCAGCAAGTGCAGGAATTGAGAATCGTTTACTGGTTTTCACTGACCACCTCCGTCGTGCTTCGCCGGCTGGTTCTCGCTTTCGCTGATATGTGCACCACTGGTCACTAGCGCGTTCCTGAAAACCTCCGCTTGCCCTTTGTCGAGTTGAAAGATCGCTCCGTGAAAACCGCCATCCGTGTCCACGTATTCCAGAGTGAGAGTGTCGTAATTCTTGTGTGCGAAGAGGCTAACCACTCGCCCCCCACCGTACGGAGCCGCGGTCTTGCCCAGGGTCATCGGCAAGCCGCCGACCTGCTTGCTCTGTTCGCCCAGAAAAACGTCTTGGACAGAAGCTATCTTTACTTGTACCTGCGCAGCGGGTTTCCCGTTGTCTTGAAACTGCAAAGCCTTATCTTGAATCGACAAAGTCCCCTTGGCGTTGTTCTTGGCCCCTTGGAAACCCAGCAGATGGGTCGCGCGCATGGTGAAGGGCGAATTCGTCGGTTGCTCGGCATTCTGGGCAAACATGATGCTGCACAAAATCACTGGGATGAGGAATCCAAATGTTGCGCCAGGTTTCCGTAGGGTACAAGCAATGTGCTTCCACGAATCAGTTGTGTGACTCATCTTCTTCTCCAAGCCGGCCCTCTAACCTCAGGCTGGGTTCCGGCAAAACTCCTATCGCCTTTAACGTGTCGAGCATTCAAGGTTCCAGACTCGCCTGGGTGCAAGCAGCAGTGGCCGCGAGGCAAGACTGAGCGATATGGCATCGATCGCCACTGGAAAGCGCTCCGCACTTCCCGGATCAACGGCAGAATGCGGCGAAGGCTTGGCAAGTGACAGAACCTCTTCGCAGAATCCGTCCCACTCCGAGGGCCCTTACTTGGGCTGCTTGGCCTGTACGGCAGGTTTCCGCCTCAGAATCGTCACGTCTTGCGATTGACCCAGTATGTCGTTGTAGGTGATTGTCTTTTCTCCGACCAGTACCAGCAGTTCCCGCCCCGCGGCATACTTCACAGTGCTCATGCCCAAAGGCGGCGTATAGAGAACTACATAAATCGTGCCGCCCATTTTGAGGGAAACCTCGTAGCTGACGTCATGAGTCGCACCATCACCTGTAGCCTGATGAGGGTTGACCTCCATGATCGTGGCGACTTCGTATTTCGATGCTGATTGGCAAATTGCCGGCAACGTCATCAAACCGATACAGATCACACCCATTAACTTAAGCATGATTCACTCCTCTCGTTCGCTCCTCAAGGCGTTGTAACGTCAGTCCCGCGGTCTCGGGACCGACAGATCCTGCTGCAACGTGAAATCGAGCAGGGTCTCGCTCGGAATCTTTACCTGGTCTCCCTTGGTGATGATTTCCGACCCGGCGCCGACTCCACCGCCCACGGCGGCTCCGATCCCAGCCCCTTTGCCACCCCCGGCGAGGGCGCCAATGATCGATCCCACTGCCGCTCCACCAATCGTCCTCTTTGCCGTACTCGCTCCGCGCGACTTGCCGGACAACTCATATTCCCCGGTCACCAGAGGCACAGTCTGCCCATTCACGACGATCCCAGTCAGCTCCAGCTGTAGCTCTGATCGGCCGGTAAACGTTCCCGACTTTTTCGACTCCTCCAGGCGGCCGTAGACGTCGGCATCTTTGGGAACCACTACATTTCCGTCGACTGTAAGCGGTTCTTCCAGGGTCGCCTCAAAACGATCTCCCACATGGTTCTTGGTGGAGTCGATGACGTCGATGGTGCGGATAGAGATCCGCGTTCCTGCCGGGATCGTCACATACGCGGGCGCTTGCGTGGCGGCCCGAGCTTCGATGGAACGCGAATTCGCCGCGCGCGCTCCCGTGTCACTTGTTTCGGAATCAAACTGGAGAGAAGTGATGTCCGCGAGGTTGTAGCTTTGTACCTCCGAGCCTACCTGGAAGCTGATCGCACTCTCCGTGCCGCCCATGAACTTCCCATTAATCAAGCTCCCGTTCTTCAGCTCCAAAGAATCGGCCCATGCCATCGACGCGGTCAGGCACAGAGCAATGAACAAACTGAAACTCTGATTGAACTTCAAGACAGTCCTCCTGGTTTTGACGGTTCCATCGCTACTCATGTTGCTGGCCAAGACTCCCGCCAGCGGTCGCCCGCACTATTTGCACATCAATGACCGTTCGCAGCGGCATTGGACTTCGCGACAAATGCCTCGGCATAGCTGATGATGTTCACGTGAACAGGCTTCGTCACAGGTTTTATCCCTCCGCCGCTTTGATTTTCTCGCTCAGCGCCCTATCGTCGAAATTCGCCTTCAGGAATTCGGCCGACGTAGGCAACTCCACGCGGAGATCGTGCAGCGTGCAAATCTGGACTTTTCCGGCGCGAAGCCGATAGTCGAGTGCGTGTCCTCCGGCCTGTTTATCTTGCCGCAGAAAGTGCAGATGAAACCCCGCCACGCCGATACCCTGCGCATAAGTCGGAGAACGAAATCCGGCCAAGGTCCCCTCCACGTTGCTGAAGACTTTCTCTGCTTGATGTCTCGTTGCTTCTGTGAGCGGAGGAAACGGCCTGACCTGACGTTGCACGGTTCGTGTGTGGACTTCATCGAAGGTGCCGTCGACTCTCACCGCGCTGAAGAGGTTGGCATCCGTCGCCTTCTCAATCATTGCCAGGAGGCCGCTCTTCGTCATCGGCTGTGCCACATCCAACTCCTGCTCCGGACGGAAGAAGGTAACTACGGCGAAAGGCGTTTTCTGGTTGCCCGTGACGGGACGAGCGGACCCGTCCGATCGAAGCTGATAGAACGTCCCGTCGAAGCCGACCATCTCACCATCGAGTTCATTGAACGTGCCAAGTCCGAAGTCGCCATATTTCCGAATCTCCCCGTAGGTCGCCTCGCTTTCGTAAATCCCGGCCATCAAAGCGGATATCAATGAGGTTTGATACAGCTCTCCCGCTCGATGATCGTTGCTGCCTGACACGTGGTGCCACGCTGGCTGGACCATTGCGAGTGAGCCGGAGACAGGTGAATTGTTCATGGACATCCTCTCAATCCCAGGCCTCGGGAATCACGCGTTGGCGAATCTCCACGTTCTTGCTGTACTCCGTCAGAATGTCGACTGCCACCACCCCTGAAGTTTCGAGCGCTTTCCTTACACCGGTAACAGTTCATTCGTTGCTGCAATTACAGGACGCCTCCCTCGTGAACGTCTTCAAACAGCTTGGCGTTGTCTCGATAGTCGACGTGTACTCCGACGAGTACCGGGCCGGGCGTATCGAAGGCCTCACGCAGGGTTGGTGCAATTTCATCGGGCTGCTGAATTTGGAGGCCGGTGGCGCCGAAGGCTTCGGCGTATTTGACGTAATCCACCGGACCAAAATCGACTCCCGACGTGCGGTTGTACTTAATTCGTTCTTGCGTGCCCACCATGTCATAGTGGCCATCGATCCAGATCATGTGAACCAGATGGGAATTCAGACGAACTGCTGTCTCCAGCTCATTTGCGGAGAATAAGAACCCACCATCGCCGGAGATGGAGAGCGCCTTCTCGTGCGGACGCACGATGGTAGCTGCGATGGCCCAGGGCAGGGCCACACCGAGCGTCTGTTGACCATTGGTGATTAGAAACTGGCGTGCGCGAAAGCTAAAGAGATAGCGGCACAAATACATGCTGAAGCTTCCCATGTCCGAGCACACAGTTACATCCGGTGTCAGTATTTTCTGCAGCTCGCTTATCAGTCGTAAAGGATGAATCGGGACGCCGGACTTTGCCGCCGCCTCCGCCATCAGCCGTTTTCGATCCTGAGTGATCAACTGCAGCAATTCGGCAGATTCAACAGCAAGTCGTGGACGATGGAGGAGCGGTGACAGCGCGTCGAGTGTCTGTTCAATATTCCCAATCAGCTCGACCGCCGGAGAATAGTCATTCTCGATGTTCGCGGGTGTTGCGTCAATGTGAATGATCGGCCTTTTGTTGCCCTTATTCCATAAGGCCGGCCAATATTCAACGGCGACATAGCCGATGGTAATGACGATATCGCCTGAGTCCAGCAAGGCATCCGCGGGCTGATTGGCAAGTTGCCCAACGCGACCACCGAAGCGGGGGAACTCTTCCTGCGAAACTGCGCCAGCGGCCTGGAATGTCCCAACAACTGGCAGCGCGGTGGTTCTCAGCAGATCACGAATCGCCTCGGCAGATCTCGGCTTGCTTGCCATCAATCCCAGAAAAATCACTGGGGACTTCGCGGAGTTGATGAGACGGGCCGCCTCAGTAAGAGATGATTTGGCCGCGGGGCCCTGGTCGACGAATGTCGAGAGCGGGATGGGCTCACACTGCGCCTCAGCGGTCATGATGTCCATCGGAAGGCTAACAAACGCCGCGCCGGGCTGGTCAGCCTCGGCTG
>Ga0207003_1119_pt1 | contig 16842 bp, 17 predicted proteins | sample Alteio_BWMinCont_89_FD_153474 | JGI IMG/M metagenome (GOLD analysis project Ga0207003, IMG submission 153474) | Enriched cells from forest soil in Barre Woods Harvard Forest LTER site, Petersham, Massachusetts, United States -... | ecosystem: Environmental > Terrestrial > Soil > Temperate forest >...
ATCTTTAAAGGCATACCGCCCGCCGGCAGAAACAACCTTGGCAGGATAGTTCAGGCCCAGGAACCAACGACAGCAGTCTACTTCATGCGTTCCGTTGTTGCAGGATTCACCCGTGCCCCAATGCCAGAACCAGTGCCAGTTATAGTGGACAAGGTTGTCCTGGTAATCCCTTCTCGGGGCCGGACCCTGCCATAATTCGAAATCAAGGGTAGCCGGTACGGGAACCTTCCTGCCATGACCGATCGATTTACGATTATTGGCATACCAGGCCTTGGCGAGATACGCATTCCCGATGACCCCACCCTTTACTTGCCGGACCGCATCGATCAATGAGGGGAACGACCGCCGCTGACTGCCCATCTGGATATGACGTTTGTACCCCGCCAATGCCTTTGCCAACAATTCCCCTTCGTAGGGATTGTGACCGCAAGGCTTTTCCACATATACATGTTTGCCGTTTGCCGCACCAAGGATCGCGGCCGGCGCATGCCAGTGGTCGGGCGCCGCGACGATCAGGGCATCAAAATCTTTTTGTTGAACCAGCTTCCGGATATCATGAACGACAGTGGGTTGACGCGGCGCCTCCTTTAAAGCCGCAAGACCATTTTGAATGGCCTTTTCTTCCACATCGCAGATATAGGCTACTTCGACATTGGGCAACTGCGAAAAAGATTTGGCAAGATAGGCCCCCCGGCTGTTGACCCCCATCACGGCAACAACTACTTTGTTGCTGGGTGCCATTTTGCCACGAATGGGGAAATTGAGAAGGGTCACACCGGCAGTGGCCAGGCTGGTATTGCGAATGAATTCTCGGCGGCGCATGAGCAATCTATTTGATTGGTCTAAAGGTAGCTGCAAAAAATTTTAGTGACAAAATATGCCGGCGCCAGTTTGACGGAAAAGAAAAAATCCTTTCTGGTTACAGAAAGGATTTTGAAGACAAAGATGTATTGATGGTAAGATTAATAATCCCTGTTGTAGCCGCCACCACCGCCGCCGCGGTCATAGCCACCTTTTTTATAGCCACCGCCGCCACCGCCGCCGCCGAAGCTCCTCTTTTTGTAACCGCCACCGCCGCCGCTGCCGCCTTGTTGCTTGGGCTGCGATTCGTTGACGATGATCTTACGGCCCATAACTTCGCTGTCGTACAGGTTAGTAATGGCTTGCTGCGCCTCGCCATCGTCTTCCATTTCGACAAAACCGAAGCCCTTGCTGCGACCGGAGACTTTGTCCTTGACGATTTTAGCGGAAGCAACTGTGCCGTGTTGTTCAAAAAGATTCCTGAGATCCTCATCGGTCATCTGCCAGGAGAGGTTGCCTACATAAATGTTCATTGTACAAAAAATTAAAAAATGAAAAAAACTACTCTACATACTGTTAGACTATAATGACTGAGGAATCTCGCTGAATAGAAAGTTACGACAGCCTAATGACAACACTAAATAATAGAGCTATTGTAAAGATAACAATTTTTATTACTAGTTAAAATTTTGCTACAAATCGCCGAAATATAGCGTTAGTCAGCCTTTTAGCGGCATTTGTGGCCGGGAAAAAGCCCTTTTGTACCATAAGATTTGAGATTCTTTAAGAGATTAGCGGATAAGCAATTATCTCAATAAAAAAGCCCGCGATTTATTCGCGGGCTTTCAATAAATCAGCCGTTTTATTAGCAAGATTTTAGCAGGAATTTATTCTGCCGAAACTTCGAATTCAACCTCGGTTTCGTTGCTGTTGCCGAAATCGACCTTGGCCTTATAAGTACCCAATTCCTTGACCTCATCGAGGATATGGATCCTGCGGCGATCGATCTCATAGCCCTTCTGGGCGCGGATAGCGCGGGCGAGCTGCACGGAAGTGACGCTGCCGAAGATCTTTCCACTGGTGCCGGTCTTGGCGCCGATCTTGAGCGGAGAAGCCTTGAGCACCTCGATCACCTTGTTCACCTCCGCCATCATCTTGGCTTCCTTCTTCTGCTGCTGTTTCATCCTTTCTTCCAGCTGCTTCAGGTTGGAAGGATTGGCTTCTATAGCCAATTTGCGGGGGATCAGAAAGTTACGTGCGTAACCGTTCTTCACACTCACCTTTTCGTGCGCAGAACCCAGGTTGTCTACGTCTTGGATCAAAATGATTTCCATTATTCTATTTTTTGTTCACCGATTTCCCAATCCATCCCTTATGCGGCCATCCTGGCTGCCAGGGGGCGGACTGTTTCCGCAATAGCGCGGATTAGGGTGAGGTTACTTTAAAAGATCTGTTACGTATGGCAACAATGCCATCTGACGGGCCTTCTTCACCGCGTCCGACACTTTCCGCTGGTATTTCAGGGAGTTACCGGTGATACGGCGGGGTAACAGCTTACCCTGCTCGTTCAGGAATTTCTTGAGGAACTCGGCATCCTTATAGTCGATGTACTTAATACCGTATTTCTTGAAACGGCAGAATTTCTTGGCGCGTTTCTCGGGCTTTATCGCTGTCAGATACTTGATCTCGTTTGCTTTTGCCATGGATTATGCCCCCACTTTTTCGGTTCCGGTAGGTACACCACTTCTCTTTTTGGCATTGTACTCGACGGCGTATTTATCGAGTTTGGTAGCCATGAAGCGTAACACAGATTCGTCGCGGCGAATCTGAATGTTCAGCTTCTCGTTGAAGTCGGATGGCGCATTGTATTCCAGAACCCAGTACAAGCCTGTGGTTTTCTTCTGGATGGAATACGCCAGTGATTTCAGTCCCCAGGGATTGTCGTGCAATACTTCTCCGCCATTGTCTTTTACGAAAGAAGCATATTTTTTCTGAGCGGCTTTGTAATCCTCCTCAGACAGCACAGGGGTAAAAATCACCATCAATTCATAATTGTTCATGATCCCTGTTTGATTTGTTTTACGATTAAAAAATATGAAACGGGCTGCAAAGCTACGGTTTTAGGTGGGAAATAGCAAACTTAACTCATCTTGACAGTGTGTCAGCCCGGCAACCGTGGCATTTTCTTTGATTTTGGCCCTATACCCAAACCGGAAGAAATCCGGTTCGCCATAAAACATACCATAAAACACTATTTGTCATGCAAAAAGGAAATATCCGCGTTCAGACTGAAAATATCTTCCCCATTATCAAGAAGTTCCTTTACAGCGATCACGATATCTTCATCCGGGAATTGATCAGTAATGCGGTGGACGCCACCCAAAAGCTGAAAACCCTTTCGTCCCTGGGGGAGGCAAAAGGCGATCTGGGGGAGCTATACATTGAAGTTCAATTAGATACAGAGGGGAAGACGATCACCATCTCCGACAAGGGTATTGGCATGACGGGTGAGGAAGTGGATAAGTACCTCAACCAGGTGGCATTTAGCGGCGCCGAAGAATTCCTGAAAAAATACAAGGGGCAAAACGAGGCCAATATAATTGGTCATTTCGGACTGGGCTTTTATTCGGCCTTTATGGTCAGCGAAAGAGTCGATGTCATCACGAAAAGCTACCGGGAAGGCGCGCAGGCCGTAAAATGGGAATGTGACGGCAGCCCGGAATATACCCTGGAAGATATCGAAAAGGCCGACCGGGGCACGGATATCGTTCTGCACATCAACGAGGAAAGCAAGGAATTCCTGGATGCCGACCGCATTCGGGGTATCCTGAAGAAATTCTGTCGTTTTCTCCCCGTCCCCATCCGGTTTGAGGGGCAGCAGATCAACAATCCCGCTCCGGCCTGGACGAAGAAGCCCAGTGAACTGACTTCCCAGGATTATCAGGACTTCTACAAGGAACTGTATCCTTATAGCGAGGCTCCGCTGTTCTGGATCCATCTCAATGTAGACTATCCCTTCAACCTGACGGGCATCCTCTATTTCCCGAAAATAAAACAGAGTTACGAGATCCAAAAGGACAAGATCCAGCTATACAGCAACCAGGTTTTTGTCACGGATGAAGTGAGCGATATCGTCCCTGAATTTCTCATGCTGCTGCATGGCGTCATCGACAGCCCGGACATTCCCCTCAACGTAAGCCGCAGCTATCTGCAGGGCGATCCGAATGTAAAGAAGATCAATAACCATATCACCCGGAAGGTGGCCGATAAGTTGGACGAGATCTTTACAAAGGAAAGGAAGGAATTCGAAGAGAAATGGGAAAGCCTCGGGTTATTTGTCAAGTATGGCATGATGACGGATGACAAGTTCCTCGAAAAAGCGGCGAAGTTCCACATCATGGAAGACGCCAAAGGTGGAAAATTCTATACACTGGAAGAATACCGGTCTGCCACTGAAGCCCTGCAAAAGAACAAGGAAGACCAATTGGTCATTCTTTATACTACGAATCCCGTGCAGCAGGACAGTTATATCCAGCAGGCTCAGGCAAAGGGATATATCGTTGTAAAACTGGAGACCATCGTAGACGCCGCGTTTATAAACCAGATGGAAACCAAATGGGAGAAAGTGCATTTCGCGCGGGTGGACGCCGACATCGTCGACAACCTGATCGATAAGGCGGAAGCGACCGGCAGTGTGTTAAACGGTGAAGAGGAATCCACGCTGAAGGAGTTGTTCGGGCGCCAGGTGCCCGAACTGCATGTGACAGTGGAAATAAAAGGAATGAGCCCCGAGGCCCCGCCGGTTATCGCGACCCGGCCGGAATTCATGCGCCGGATGAAAGATATGGCGGCTATGAACGGCGCGATGGGCGGGTTCTATGCGAATATGCCCGATGAAGTAACGCTCACGGTGAACGGTAATCATCCGATCTATCGGACCATCCTCAAAGAAGGAGACAAGGGGAAACAGGAAAAGCTGGTCCACAATCTTTCCGATCTTGCCCTGCTCTCCCAGGGGTTGCTCAAAGGCAATAATCTCACCAGCTTTATTCAGCGGAGCGTAGAGTTGATGGGGGGTGAGGGAAAGCCCAAGATCATCCTGGAAGCTTAGGCCGAAGGCGCAAAGTCGATCACTTTCAATTGCAGGGATCTTATATTGTTCCATTCGTTCTCTTCCAGCGTGAACAGCACATCAAGGGGCGTTCCCGGCTGGAGGAGGGCGAATTTTGACGCCAGCCCGAACCCGATCCCGTCGGCCTGGTGACTGCCTTGCTGCAGGCAGAACCGGATATGCTGTTCCTTTACGATCCGCGATCCCCTGTCCATCAGCCGCCGGGCCATAAATACCGGTTGCACGTTACCGGGGCCAAAGGGCTGCATCTGCTCGACGATGTTATAGAATCCGGTCCGGATGGCTTCCAGCGGAAGCTCGGCATCGATGATCAGTTCCGGTCTTAACGAATCCGGCTGTATCGTCGATGCGACGATCTCCTCGAATTTTTGGGTGAAGGCTTCTACCTTGTCGGGATGGAGGGTAACGCCGGCAGCTGCAAAATGCCCGCCATACCCCAGGAGATGCTCCCTGCACGCATGGATCGCTTCATATACATTAAATCCATTTACACTTCTGGCGCTGCCGGCGATCAGTTCTCCGCTTCGGGTGAGCACCACGGTGGGACGGTAATAGCGCTCGATCAGCCGGGAAGCCACGATCCCTACAACACCCTTATGCCAATGCGGTTGGTAGAGTACGGTAGACTTGCGGCCGGCATAGGCGGCATCTTTTTCCAGGATAGCCAATGCTTCTTCGGTCATATTGCTATCTGTTTCCTTTCGATCGCTGTTATCAGCGTGTAACTGGCTGGCATAAGCGAGCGCATCCTCCGGGCTCGCGGCGATGAACAGGAGCACCACCTTCCGGGCATCATCCATCCTGCCAGCGGCGTTCACCCTTGGGGCGATCATGAAAACCAGGTTCACCATCTTGAGCTCCTTTTGAATCCCGCTAAGCTGGATGAGCGCCTTGATCCCGTTATTGGGATTCCCGTTGACCTTTTTTAATCCGAAGTAGGAGAGGACCCTGTTCTCCCCGTCCACCGGGACGATGTCGGCGGCAATGGCCGTGGCCACCAGGTCAAGATATTGCAGGGCTTCCTCTTCCCCGAATCCCAGGCGTCCGGCCAGGGCCGTGATCAGTTTGAAGCCTACACCGCAGCCGCATAGTTCTTTGTATGGATAACGGCAGTCCTTCTGTTTGGGATTGAGGATGGCAACGGCAGGCGGCAGTTCCGCGTCCGGCAGGTGGTGGTCGCAGACGATAAAATCGATGCCCAGGGTGGCGGCGTACGCGATAAGATCGGCCGATTTAATGCCGCAGTCCAGAGAAATGACAAGCGTGAATCCGTGAGTATGGGCAAAGTCGATGCCCTGCCTGGAGATGCCGTATCCTTCCCGGTATCGGTGCGGAATGTAAAAATCTATCTTTTCCGCGGGACAGCATTTGCGAAGAAATTGAAAAACACAGGCTACCGCCGTCGTCCCATCCACGTCATAATCTCCGTAGACGAGGATCTTTTCCTGACGCTCGCAGGCCTGGATCACCCGGCCGACGGCCTTGTCCATGTCCTTCATCAGCCAGGGGTCGTGCAGGTCGGCCAGTTGGGGGCGGAAATAGCTGCGTGCCTGATCGAAGGTCCGGATACCCCGATGCACCAGTATGCGGCAAAGGATCTCGCTGATCCCCAGAGCCGCCTGTAGGGAGCGGACCTCTTCGGCATCCGCCTGCAATATGTTCCAGCGTTTTTCCATGGTGTGCGTCCGATCCGGCGCGGGGGTTTTAATATTTCCGGTCCGTGGTATAGCGAACCAGCTCTTCGAGTCCCTTACGGGCATCGCTATCTTGAAATTCGTGGAGAATGGCAAGCGCCTCGTCGCGGTAGGCATTCATCCGGCCGATGGCGTATTCGATGCCGCCTGCCTCCGCTACCTTTTTAATGACGTATTGCACCTTCTCCGCATCCTTGTTCCGGTTCTTTATAATATAGATCAATTCCCGGCGGGTCGTCTTGTCCAGGTTATTGAGGGCATAGATGAGCGGCAGGGTCAATTTCTTTTCCTTGATGTCGTTGCCGGTAGGCTTCCCGACATCTTCCGTCCCATAGTCGAACAAGTCATCCTTTATCTGGAAGGCAATACCCACTTTCTCACCGAATTGCCGCATTTTTTCGGTCAGCACCTCGTCATGGGAAACAGCAAAGGCGCCGGCGGCGCAGGAGGAGGCCAGCAAGGAGGCCGTCTTGTTGCGGATGATCTCGAAATATACGGATTCACTTAGGTTGAGCGATCTCGATTTTTCCATCTGCAGCAACTCTCCCTCGCTCATTTTGCGGACGGCGTCTGATAGCAACTGTAAGACCCGGAAGTCGCCGTGGTCCAGGCTAAGCATCAATCCTTTCGACAGCAGGTAGTCTCCAACCAGAACGGATATCTTCGTTTTCCAAAGGGCGTATGTCGAAAAGAAACCTCTCCTCTCCAGGGACTCATCCACGACATCGTCATGCACGAGGGTTGCAGTATGCAGGAGTTCCACCAGCGATGCCGCCCGGTAGGCGGACTCGTTAACGGGGCCGCATAGCTTAGCGGAAAGCAGCACGAACATGGGCCGCATCTGCTTCCCCTTCCGGTTGACGATGAACTGCATGATCCTGTCCAGCAAAGGGATCTGGCTCTTCACCGCTTCCTTGAACGTCCGCTCGAAAACTACCAGTTCTTCACGTAATATGGCCTGTGCTGTCTTCATGAAGTGGCAATATTACTACTTTGAAAATATTTTCAGATGAATGCATCGCTTTTTAAATTTAGGGTGTCTAACGGTGGTTTCAATACAACTTTAATTTTATATGTATTGTTAAAAAAATTTGGTTATTGCCTGTCAATATCTATTTTTGCACCATATTCTTCTCAGGTTTAATTCATTCATTCACATAAACTTCAGTTATGGCAAGTAAGAAATGGACTCTTTTATTTGGGTTACTCTGCCTGTTTATGTCATATTCGCAAGCCCAGACGGTGGGCAGCAGCTATGATATTCGGGATTCTTCACTTATTCCTACAAAACGCCTTGCTCAGCACAATGAATTTTTGAATAATGCTTATCCTTTTCCGGCTAAGCCCAGGAATGAATGGGAGATTGGAGTCAAAGGAGGGTATACCACGGGTTTTACTTCCGTCACAAACTGGGGTCCTACGGGTGGATTTGGTTTCCACGTCCGGAAAGCCATAGGGTATATGTTTTCCCTGCGAGCTGAATATGACTGGATCCGCCTGAGAGGTTTGAATTACCAGTACAGCCAGTCCTATGGACGTAACAGCCAACTGACAAAGGTATACCCGCAATCTCCCAATGGAGTCTATGACTCTATCTTCTATAACTTTCGTTCTACGGTACATGAATTAAGCCTACAGGGTGTTTTCTCTCTCAACAATATCAACTTCCACAAAGCTAAAACCGCCTGGAATGCCTATCTGTTCGGCGGTGCAGGCCTTATGACTTACGGCACGCTCTACAAGCAGGATGGCAACTACCTCGCCGGATACCGCCAGGTGATCGGCGAATTCCCCGAAGACCGCGCGCATAAGGGCGATATCCGGAAGGCGCTGAAGAATGTAATGACCGGTAATTGGGACCAGATAGCCGAAAGACCCGGCACGAGCGGAATGCTCGGCGGTGTGCCTATCACCGTCGTCGGCGTCGTAGGGGTGGGTTTCGAATTCAAGCTGAACGACCGGTGGAACCTCGCACTGGAGGACAAGTTCACATTCACCACGAGTGGGCTGATCGACGGCCAGCAGTGGCAGAACAACTATACCTTTGGCGCAACCAACAGCATCGCAACAACAAATGCCAAGGATCGTTACAACTTTGCTTCCCTTGGCCTCAACTACAATATTTTTGCGAAACATGCGGTTGAACCCCTCTGGTGGATCAACCCCCTCGACTACGCTTACAACGAGATCAACCAGCCCCGTCACATGAAGCTGCCGAAGCCGGTTCTGGATGATACGGACGGTGACGGGGTTACCGACCAGTTCGACCTGGAGCCGAATACTCCCAAGGGCGCCCCGGTTGACACCCATGGTGTAAGCCGCGATACGGACGGTGACGGCGTTCCCGACTTCAAGGATAAGGAACTCATCACCCCAACCCAATGTCAGCCCGTAGATGCCGACGGGGTTGGAAAATGCCCTGATCCTCAGTGCTGTAAGGATCTGAAAGCTTATATCGATTCCAACGGTGGTGGCGGTCACCCGAGATGCAGCATCGGCGACCTGCCCAGCGTAACCTTCAAGGGCCGTTCGGTAACCCTGACCAAGGACCACAAAGCCCTGCTGGCTACCGTTGCCGATAAGATGAAGAATAATCCCAACTGTAAGGTTGCCGTCATCGGTTATGGCGAATCCAGCAAGGCCGCACAACAGCTGAGCTGGGATCGGGTAAATGCCGTTATCAACTACCTCGTTGAAAAAGAAGGCGTTAACTCCGATCGGTTTATCTTCCGCTACGGTCAAAGCGGTGGCGAAGAGAACACCATCGATCTGAAGGACGGTACCGGCGAAGAAGGTCCGAACACGGTTCCTGCTCCGCACCCCAACCTCCGCAAGCGCTAAAATTTGCCCTTCGGGCGAACCGCTTCCGGCGGTTCCGGATAAGATTCTATATAAATAGTTAAGAGCGAGTCCAAAAGGCTCGCTTTTTTCATTTCTACCCTATATTTGTCCAAATACCTTAACTTTGCAGGCCTTTATGCGACTATTTACTGTCTTATTTTTGGGGATCTTTCTGTTCACTTCCTGCTCTCACTTTTCTAAAGTGATGAAAAGCAACGACTACGACTATAAATTGCGGGTGGCGGACAAGTACTATGCGGACAAGGATTATAGTCATGCCCAGCAGTTGTTCGAAGAACTTTTTCGCATTTTCAAGGGCAGCGAGCATTTCGAGGACATTTATTACAAATTCGCGTATTGCGCCTATTATCTGCGGGATTACGCGAATGCCGAAAACCTGTTCAAGGGGTTTGTAGAGAACTTCCCCAACAGTAATAAGGCCGAGGAGATGGACTATATGCGGGCGTACACCTTCTATAAACAGTCGCCAAAGGTGGACCTGGATCAGACCAATACGACAAAGACGATTGGCTTTATGCAGGCCTTTATCAATACGCACCCGGGTTCGGACAAAATAAAGGAAGCAAGCACTATCATTGACAAGTGCCGGGCGAAGCTGGAACAGAAGGAGTATAAGAGCGCGCAGTTGTACTACGACCTGGCCTATTACAAAGCCGCCGGCACGGCGCTTAACAGCCTGATGAACAGCTATCCGGACTCCGAGAAGAGTGATGAATATAAATATTTGATAATCAAGGCAGATTATCAATTCGCGCTGCAAAGCGTGGACGAAAGAAAACCGGAGCGGTTCGGTATAGTTGTTACACAATGTAATGAGTTCATCGATCGTTTTCCAGAAAGCAAACTGAGCAAGAGTGTGCAGGAGTACCTGACCATCTCCCAGAATAACATTAAATCTCTACAAAATGAGCAGGTTAAGAAGGCAAGTTAACGCAAACACTACCAACGTAGTTGAAACCAAGAACCTTACCGATATCAAGGCGAAGACCGGCAATCTGTACGAGTCTATCGCCATTATCGCGAAGAGGGCTAACCAGATCAACATCTCCCTGAAAGAGGAGCTGCACAACAAACTGGAGGAATTTGCCAGCCATACCGATAGCCTGGAGGAAATTCATGAGAACAAGGAGCAGATAGAGATCTCCAAGGCCTATGAGCGGATGCCCAACCCCGCCCTGCTGGCAACACAGGAATTCATGGATGATAAGATCTACTATCGCCGGAACGACGATGATCTTTTTAAATAATTGCCAATCGCAACGCAGGAGGGCGCCTATGGCGCCCTCTTGTTATTAAGTTATGTTACAGGGAAAAAAGATCTTACTCGGGGTAACAGGCAGCATTGCCGCCTATAAATCCTTGCTGCTGATCAGGCTCCTGATCAGGGAAGGGGCATCGGTGAGAGTGATCCAAACCCCTGCCTCCCGCGATTTTGTCACCCCGCTTTCCCTTGCAACGCTTTCCAAAAGTCCTGTTCTGTCCGATCTCTTTGCCGGTGACACCTGGGCAAACCATGTGGAACTGGGACGTTGGGCGGATGTCTTTGTCATTGCTCCCCTAAGCTGTAATACGCTTGCCAAAATGGCCATGGGGATCTGCGACAACCTGCTGTTGGCCACCTATTTGTCGGCCGTATGCCCCATCCTTGCGGCACCGGCCATGGACGAGGACATGTGGCGGCACCCCGCTACCCGGGAGAATCTGCAACGGTTACAGGGTTTTGGCAACCATATCATCCCCGTCGAAAATGGCGAACTGGCCAGCGGATTGTTTGGCGACGGCCGGATGGCCGAACCCGAAACGATCGTCGAATTCATCCGGACCGTCCTGGGGGCGATGGCAGGTGAGCTAAAAGGCGTTCCGGGGGCAACGGCGGGGGAGCTAAAAGGCAAAAAAGCCCTGGTAACGGCCGGCCCCACCTATGAAGCGATCGACCCCGTCAGGTTCATTGGTAATCATTCCTCGGGTAAAATGGGGATCGCCATTGCGGAAGAGCTTGCGTTTCGCGGCGCACGGGTGCACCTTGTCCTGGGACCCTCGTCCCAGCCGGTGAAAGGGGAGAATATTATCCTGCACCGGGTGACCTCGGCGGCCGAGATGCTGGACATCTGCGTCGCGGAATTTGCCGACGCGGAGGTCGCGGTGCTGGCGGCGGCCGTAGCCGATTACACGCCCATCGAAAGATCGCCCGAAAAGATCAAGAAGAAGGAAGATACACTGTTGCTCGAGCTTACGAAAACAAAAGACATTTTAAAGACCCTCGGCGGTCTGAAGAGACCGGGCCAGACCCTGGTCGGTTTTGCGCTGGAAACAAAGGACGGCCGGGCCTATGCTCTCGACAAGCTGCGGTCAAAGAATGCCGATCTCATCGTCCTCAACTCTCTTGCCGACGAGGGGGCCGGATTTGGCATCGATACCAACAAGGTCACCATATTTGGAAAGGATGGCACCGAGCGCAGTTTCGAAAAAAAGCCCAAGCAACAAGTGGCGAAAGATATCGTTGATACTATTGTAAACAGGTTGTATGCGTAAAAGCTATTTTCTGGTCTTAGTACTGCTGGGCGCGCTGGCGTCCCGCTCCGGTGCACAGGAGTTGCAGGCCAATGTCGCCGTTATGGCCAACAGGATCCCCTCCACCGTGGATCACAAGCAATTTCAGACCCTGCAGGCTGCCTTGTACAACTTTATCAACGGCCGAAAATGGACCAACGAAGCTTTTCAAAACAATGAGAAGATACTCTGCAATTTCCTGATCGACATCAGCAGCAGCGGAGATAACAATACTTTCCAGGCGATCCTGACGGTTCAGGCGGGCCGGCCGGTGTACAATTCCACCTATCAAAGCGCACTCATCAATTTCCGGGATGAATCCTTTGCTTTCCGGTATGTGGAGTATCAGCAGTTGGATTTTAACGAGAACCGGGTCCAGGGTTCTGAACCCTTCGCCGCCAATCTGACGGCTGAGATCGCCTACTACGTCTATATGATCCTGGCGCTCGATCTCGACACCTTCTCCCTGCGCGGCGGCGACCCTTATTTTCAAAAAGCCCTCAACATCGTCAATAATGCGCCCGATAGCCGCGATATCAACGGCTGGAAGGCTTTCGATGGCGTTCGCAACCGGTACTGGCTGATCGAGAATCTGACAAACAGCAAGTACACCCTTGTGCACGACGCTTACTACAGTTATTTCCGATCGGGTCTCGATCAGCTATACGACAAGGAGTCCGACGGACGGGCGGGCATCCTCAACGCGCTGAACATGTTGAATACCGTGAATACGGAAACGCCCAATACCATGATCATCCAGTTCTTTTTCCAGGGCAAGGCAACGGAGTTGTCCCGGATCTTTCAAAAAGCGGCCCCGGACGAGAAAGCCCGGGCGCAGGACCTGCTCGTCCGGCTGGATGTTTCCAACGCAAATAAATACAAACAGGAGCTACAATGAGAAGAGCCTGGACAGGATGGCTGATCGTTGGCTTACTGGCGGTTGGGATCGGGTGTTCGGATAAGAAAGGTGTTCCCTCCGGCGTCCTTGCGAGGGAAGATATGCAGATGGTTTTGTGGGATATGATCCAGGCCGATCAGTATGCCACTTTTTTCGCAAAAGACTCGGCGCATCTCAACCTCAAGCTGGAGAACATGCGGTTATACGAGCAGGTATTCCAACTACACCATGTCTCGCGGGAAGAGTTCGCCAGGAGTTATAAATACTATATGGCGCACCCCGAACTGACGCAGACCCTTCTCGACAGTCTCATCGCCATGGGCAACCGGATCAGGGATGAGAGTTACCGGCGGGCCGCTACCCGGCCGCCTGCCAATACTCCGCCGCTGACTACGGTCCCTGCCGCCCCTCCGGCTGCCCAGACCTCGCCGCGGACTGTCCCCACCCCTCCAACTGCCGCCCGGAAGATTGCCGACTCCTTGCGTAAAAGGGCCATTGGCCTACCGGTGACGCCGACACGACCACCGGTGAAACGGGATTAATCGTATTTTTAGGCCCAAATCACTTGCCGATGAAAAAACTCGTTGCCGGCGCCGCCGAGGCCGTCCGTGACATCCCCGACGCAGCCGTAATCATGCTTGGTGGATTCGGGCTATGTGGAATTCCGGAAAATTGTATCGCGGCGCTGAGCCAAAGCGGTGTCCGACAGCTCACCTGTATTTCGAACAATGCCGGAGTCGATGATTTTGGTCTCGGTCTTCTCCTGAAGACCCGCCAGATAAAAAAAATGATCAGTTCCTATGTGGGCGAAAATGCCGAATTCGAACGGCAGCTGCTCAACGGGGAACTGGAGGTAGACCTGATCCCGCAGGGAACCCTGGCCACCCGTATCCAGATGGCAGGGATGGGCATTCCGGCTTTTTTCACTCCCGCCGGTTATGGTACCGAGATAGCAGCTGGTAAGGAAGTACGGGTATTCGACGGTAAGCCCCATTTGATGGAGTACGCGCTGCACGCGGATTTTGCCATTGTAAAAGCCTGGAAGGGAGATACTCTGGGAAACCTGGTCTTCCGGAAGACGACCCGCAATTTTTCTACCTCGATGGCAAAGGCGGGGAATATCACCATCGCAGAAGTGGAGCAGATCGTACAACCCGGAGAATTGGACCCGGACCAGATCCATGTCCCGGGCATTTATGTCCATCGCATTTTCCAGGGCGCCAACTATGAACGGCGCATCGAGCGCAAAACCATCCGTCTGGCCGGTTCAAAATAATCTTTAGCAATCAGGAAATACCTTTTTATGGCATTGGATAAATTCGGCATCGCCAAACGGATCGCCCAGGAACTGCGGGATGGCATGTATATCAACCTGGGCATCGGTATCCCGACCCTGGTGGCCAACTATATCCCGGCGGACATTTCCATTATGCTCCAGTCGGAGAACGGGATGCTGGGGATGGGGCCCTATCCAACGGAGGAGGAGATGGATGCCGATCTGATCAACGCGGGGAAGGAGACGGTCACCATCCTCCCCGGCGGGGCCTTTTTTGACAGCGCAGAGAGCTTTGGAATGATCCGGGCGGGGAAAGTCGACCTGACCGTCCTCGGGGCAATGGAAGTGTCGGATACCGGCGATATTGCCAACTGGAAGATCCCCGGCAAGATGGTCAAGGGCATGGGTGGGGCGATGGACCTGGTGGCCAGCGCGCGGAATATCATCGTCGCCATGCAACATACCAATCCAAAGGGCGAGTCAAAGCTCCTTCCGTCCTGCACCCTCCCGCTCACGGGTGTGAAATGCGTCAGGAAGATCGTAACCGATCTGGCTGTGCTGGACCTTAGCCCGGAGGGGTTCCTGTTGTTGGAGCGGGCCCCGGGTGTGACCGTTGAAGAGATAAAGGACAAGACAGCCGGCCGCCTGGTGATCCCGGGCGAGGTAAGAGAGATGCGGATCGGGTAAGGAAGTGCGCTTATAACGCCGTCCGGGGCCGTTGCGGCGAAAATACCGCGATTGGGCAGATGATGCCGGAAGAGGTCGGCCAGCCCCGGGAAAAGCCGCATTTCAGGGTCTGGCGAGCGGCTCGCCGGCCTGCTTTAATCGATGAGGTTATTCTTGACGGCGAAAAACACCAGTCCCGCGGTGTTCTTTGCGCCAAAGCGTTCCATGAGACGATCTTTTATCGCCTCTACCGTCCGGGGGCTGACGTCGATTTTCTGAGCGATCTCCTGGGCGGTGAATTCCATGCAGATATAACGGACTACTTCTCTTTCCCTGTCATTCAACGTGATCTCCGTGTTGAGGCTGGGGATCGTCTTTGTGCGAACATGGGATTTTTTCAGCAGAATGCGGTTGACAAAGTTGTTCAGGTAATATCCTTTCGTAGCCACCTCGATAATGGCCCTTTTGATCTCGGAAGGGTCCGCGCTTTTCAGGAGATATCCATTGGCGCCGATCTCCATCATGTGGCTCACGAATCGCTCGTCTTCATACATGGTCAGGGCGATGATATGGATGGACGGGTATTGTTTGGCAATGATCTTGGTCGTTTCAATTCCGTCTTTCTGCGGCATCCGGAGGTCCATTAACACCACATCGGGCTCCGAGGCGGCAAGCCCATCCAGCAGTTCCTGGCCGTTCTCCGCTTCCTGCACAAATTTTATAGCACTGTAGGGACGTAGGGACAGAATGACACCCTTCCGGAATATCTTGTGGTCATCGGCTATTGCAACTTTAATTACTCCCATAGGTTCTTACCTAAAGATACACATAAATTCTAATCCTGTTCTATCAGCTTATCCTCTTCTTCCTTAATGAGTTCGATCGTTACTTTATAATAGGTCTGGGACATGTCCTTCTCAAAGAAGATCTTGCCGTGCAGGACCTTCAGGCGGCTTTGAATGTTCTTCAATCCTAACCCGACATTACTCTTGTTCAACTTATTAAAATCATTTTGCGTGATCCCCCGGCCATCGTGGTGCAGCCGGATAAAGAATTTATCGCCGCTGGTGTTTTGGGTCAGATGGATAAAGCTCGCGTTGCTGTGTTTGAGGATATTATTCACCAGTTCCTGGATGACGCGGAAGATGATCAGTTCATTCTCGGCCTGGAGTCGCTCCCGGTAGTCATGAAAACGCGAACTGGCGTTCATGCTGCCCGAACCGCTGATCTTCTGGAACAGATCGTTGACGGCGGATTCCAGGCCGAAATTCTTCAGGGTAGGGGGCATCAGGCTGTGAGAGATATTCCTGATCAGCTGTATGGTATCATCGATGATCTGTTTGGCGTTGTAGATGCTCTGCAGCTGGGTGGTCTTGTCGAGATTGACCAGGTTTTCGTTGAGGTACAGGCGGGCGGTAGCTAGCAGGGGGCCGGCATCGTCGTGCAGGTCCGCGGCGATCCGTTGTCTTTCCTCTTCCTGCAAGCGGATGGAGGCGTTGAGAAGAAGTTTTTGCTGATCCTGTTCCATCCGCTGCAACTTGAGCTGATAACGGATAACCTTCCGCTGGTGAAAGATGATAAAGACGATCAGGCCGATAGTAAGCGCTAACATGCCAATAGTGCCAAAGAACAGCACCAGGGATACGTTACCAGGGCTAGTGACTTCTAGGAGTATCATGAATTGGGTCGTCTCCGGGACAGGTTGGTTAGGGGTTTGGTGTATGTCGGTTTTGTATTTCTAACGAATTAAGATTCAAGGCTGTCTACCGCATAGGGATTTTTATAATGCTTCTTCATTATAAACGAGATGCAGAAGAGGATATTCTTTAACATTTCAAAGAAATTATTGATGGGCCAATAACTGGAACGCTGCTCCTCGGACAGCGCGCCGGTGTAGATAAACAGGAATAGGGTGGCGGAAAAATACAGAAAGAAGGCGATGATGACCCAGAATTTCTTATTG
>Ga0207003_1120_pt1 | contig 16781 bp, 13 predicted proteins | sample Alteio_BWMinCont_89_FD_153474 | JGI IMG/M metagenome (GOLD analysis project Ga0207003, IMG submission 153474) | Enriched cells from forest soil in Barre Woods Harvard Forest LTER site, Petersham, Massachusetts, United States -... | ecosystem: Environmental > Terrestrial > Soil > Temperate forest >...
GGCTCCCATCAGCGCTTGCAGCAACGACAGCCAAGAGCTCGAAGCGCTGGCCGCAGGCTGGTAGATCAGGCCGAACAGCATGTTTGACAGCAGATCGTTCACTGGAACTACCAGGCTGAACAACAATCCCAGGACGATTCCCGGGAGCGTCATTTTGTCGGGCAAGAGTTGGGTCTCGGCGTCGGTGAAGATCAGGCCGACGAGCAGGAATCCGAAGGTGCAGTATTTCAGCGTGGCCAGAGTGAATCCGAAACACGCGTAGCAGGCCAGAAACAGTGCGCCGGTAAGCAACTCGACTGCGAGATAGCGCGGCGAGATTGAAGCCCTGCAGTGGCGGCAGCGTCCGCGGAGAATCAGCCAGCTCAGGACGGGGACGTTGTCGTAAAAGCGGATTGGCTGCTCGCACTTGGGGCATGCCGAAACCGGACGAACCACCGACAAATCACGAGGCAAGCGATAGATACACACATTCAGGAAGCTGCCGAATGCCAGCCCCAGCGCGAAAATCGCCAATGCCAATGCAGGGTCCACCGTGTGCTTTGCCCACTCCTTGCCAGATTTACTCTGGTTTCGCCTCGATTATACGGTGCCTCGCGGGGTAGGACCCAGGTACTAAAGGTACTGTACGGAAGGACAATGGCTCTGGGCGCGACTTGAGGCCGCAGTTGGTTGTTGGGCGAAACGCTGTCTCTTTCGCGGGCTTCTCGCCCTTCAGGACGTCCTGGGTCATCTGTCGCCCTCGAGGAGCTCACGCGCGGGATTCGCGCAGAGGGTTTCGGCGTTCAGTGTCCAGCGCCTAGAAACGCGATTTGCCTGCAGGTCCGAGGCGACTTCCGCATCCTCATTAATTCTGATTCTGCCGTTTTGGTCCGCATCCCGCTTTGGGCTTCCGCTTGTTACCTAAGTACAGGCGCGGGAGACACGTTTACCCATCGCCCGGTCTCCCGTAAGTTAAAGGCTCTACCCGCGCACTCTCCCCAGGGCTCGGGTCCCTCATTTGGAGTGTGTGGATGGCTACGCCTGGAAAGCTTCAATTCGGTCTTCTGCCGGAGCGGCGAATCGACTGGCGCACGCTGGCAACCAGCTATGGCATCGAGCTGTTTCTGCTTCTGCTGCTGGTCAGCGCTGGCTTTTTCTTTCCCGACACACTGCGGCTAAGGCAGAGATACACCGTCACCGAACTGATCCCGAGACCGGATTTGAGGCCCGAAGCAGTCAAGCCGAAACCGAAGGTTCGGCGTCCGGTGGTCGTCCCCAAGGTGGAGGCGCCGCCGGTGAGTTTTCCGGCCGCGAAACTGTTTGTGCCGAAGGATGTCCGCACGCCCAAGAAGATAGAGGAAGAAAAAGCTCCGCAGCTCGAAGCTAAGTTCAAAGCTCCCGAGTTAGCGGCGCCAGTCGCGATTCCGAAAGTCGTGTATACAGGCGCGTTTGGCAGCTCAGCCGCCGCCACCGTCAGCGCGCCCATACAGAAGGTACAGACCGGGGGTTTCGGCGATCCTGAAGGTTTAAAAGGACAGGGCAAGGACAACGCCCATCTTACGGCCGCGAAGCTTGGGTCGTTTGATTTGCCCGAAGGAGCAGGCACCGGGAACGGAACGGGCGGAGCGAAGGGGATCAAGGGCACGATCGCCAGCGCGGGTTTCGGAAACGGGATTGCGCAAGGGGACAACCGCAATCGAGGCGGAGCGGTGCAGACCGCGGGATTCGGCGCGCAGGAAGTTTCGCACAACGCGACCAAGCTTGCTCAAGCGGACAGTGGCCCGGCGACCACGCAGGTAGAAATCATCTCCAAACCCAGCCCGGTTTATACCCAGGAAGCCCGGCAGCTGAAGCTGGAGGGAGAAGTTTTGCTCGAAGTGCTGTTCGGCGCAAACGGGCAATTGCACGTGAATCGCGTGGTACGCGGTTTGGGCCATGGGCTGGATGAAGCGGCCATTACTGCCGCCAATCATATTCGGTACAAGCCGGCACAGCGTCTTGGGACACCCGTGGATTCCACGGCGATCGTACATGTGGTTTTCCAGTTAGCGTATTGAGGTTTTGCAGAGACAAGTTTAGAGAGGACCAGAGTCATGCGTACTTGGAAATGGATGCTTACCGCTTTCCTGTTGATCACGCTGAGCGCGATGGCGCAGCAGACGAATGATCAATCGCCGTCATCGAGCCCTGCGCAAGCGAATGCTGGGCAATCAAATGCTGCCACGCCGCAACCCGCGACCACGGCAGCGCCGACGGCTCAACCGGCTGCCTCGCAGCCCGCCAAACCGGCTCCGGCGCAAGCTGCGGCAATGGCTCCGCCCACGACCATGGATCAAGTCGTGGATCGCGCCATCGTACGTGAACATGCGCTGATGGACATGCTGAAAAACCGCACGCCGCTGGTCGAGACCTATCTGCAGAACCTGAAGCCCGATCCGCAGCTCGGCGCTGTGCCCAGCCAGGATCACTACTTCCTGGGCCGCCTGGACCTGACAGATAGTATTGACCGGCGCGACTACTTGACCAAGGACGAGAGCTTTCAGAAAAATTTGATGGGCGGAGTCAGCAAGCTGTTCAAATTTGAATACAAGCCCATGGGCTTCTCCTGGATGATCTTCGCCGATCGCGAAGACTTCGATCGCGATCACTACGGCTTCAAGTACGTGCGCCGCGAGTTTCTGGGCGACGTGCGCTGCCTCGTCTTCGACGTGACGCCGAAGAAAGATGCGGGCAAAGGCCGCTTTCTGGGGCGCGTTTGGGTAGAAGATCAGGAGTACAACATCGTACGGCTGAACGGCACGTACGCGCCGCGGCCACGAAATGCCATGTACTTCCACATGGACAGCTGGCGGCTGAACCTGATTCCGGGCTACTGGGTTCCGGCGTACATCTACAGCGAAGAAGGCGATTTCAGCTACGGCGCGAAAGACAGAATGGCCTTCAAGGCGCAGAGCCGCATCTGGGGCTACGACCTGAAGAAAGGCTCGAAGGAGGACGAACTCACGCAGGTAAGGGTCGACTCGGTGAAGGACGAAACCCCTTCGACCGCGGATGCCTCTCCGCTCGAGGCCCAGCGCCAATGGCAGCAACAGGCTGAGGACAACGTGGTCGAGCGTCTGACCGAGTCGGGATTAGTGGCTCCGGAAGGCGAAGTCGACAAAGTCCTGCAGACCGTGGTCAACAACCTGATAGTCACAAATAACATTGAGTTGCCGCGTCCGGTGCGGACTCGGGTCATGCTGACTTCTCCGCTGGAGACTTTCAGCGTCGGCAACACCATCGTCGTAAGCCGCGGATTGGTTGATGTGCTCCCCGACGAAGCCAGCCTGGCCATGGTGCTCTCGCACGAACTAGCGCACATTGTTCTGGGACACAACCTGGGCAGCAAGTTCGCTTTCAACGACCGCATGCTGTTCACCGACGAATCCACGTATTCGAACTTTGGATTCCGCCACAATCCGGACGAAGAAACCGCAGCCGACACCAAGGCCATGGAACTGTTGAAGGCCTCGCCCTACGCGCAAAAGCTGGACGTGCCTTCATTGTTCCTCAAAGAGCTGGTGGTGCGGGCTCCGGAGCTCTCGGCATTGTTGACCGCGCACTTGGGCAACAGCTTCACCAACGAGAAGGGCGACCTCGTCCGCTTAATCGCGCTTACCACTATGGGGCCGGCTCTGGATCCGAACAAACTGGATCAGATCGCGGCGCTGCCCATGGGTGGACGCGTGAAACTAAATGCCTGGACGAACCGCGTAGAACTGGCCAAGACCGCGCCGGTGGCGATCACCTCCGCGCGCGACAAGATGCCATTTGAAGTTACTCCGTTCTTCCCGCGACTGAGCCGCCTCACCAGCGACGCCGTTCCCGGGAGCACAACCTCGGCAGCCAATACCACGCCCAGCAACTAGAACAAGCGGAACGGAGGACGGGCGTCCTCGCCCGTCTTGATTTCGAACGAGTTGATGGAAGCGCAGGCCGGGACCGGAAGCAATTCCGGAGTTCCGGCCTTCGTGTTTTCTGATGGGGTGAGAGTGCTCAGAACACCGTAGCAACAGCGGGCAATCAAGTTCTTTGAGGGATGCTATTCGTCAGAACCAGCGTAAAGGTCGACGCCGATTCCGTGGTCAAACACATACAGAATCGTCGTCTTCGAAACACCCGAGTAATTCATCCAGCAATTTTTGCGTGGAGGCGGCCCCCTCCACAAATGGAATTGAGTCGGAATCAGAGAGTTCTTGTGCCTGATCGAGGGTCAGGGTTGCTTCGAGTTCTTCTACCACGTTCATTCACGACTCCGCTTGCTTTGAAGTTGACATGCCACGCCTCGATTATGTCGGAAGGTACTTACTTTCGATAGATTACCAACGGTCGTGACATTCTTTGAAACTTCCTTTTTGAACCTTTGTGTCCATTGTGGTTCATGCCGTTGACTTTTCCGGACGACGAGCCAAAAAACCTCAACCACAAAGGACACGAAGGTACACGAAGGAATGCGGGAGCGTTGTTAGTCTTGACTCTTCCCTTTGCCCGGCAGCCCTGCCGGGTTCTCGTGGGTGCGTTCTCTGAAGCCGCCTCTCAATCCACTCGCTAGGTGCACGCTCGACTCGCCAAATTTGTCGCGTAAGCGGTCGGCGGCTGAGAGGGCTTGCTGCCAGCGTTGACGGCGGCTGCCTTCCAGTAGATCGTCCTGCTTCGATTCGTTCTCGAATGACGACGCATGCACTCCCAGCAAGCGCACTTGAGATCCCCTGCGCCAGTTCTTTCGGAATAACGCGCGGGCCTGCTCGAAGATTTCGGTGTCGAGCTGGGTGGGAGCGGGCAGGCTATGAGCCCGCGTGATGGTGGTGAAGTCTTTGTAGCGCAGTTTGAGTTGAATGGTGCGCGCGTGCAATCGGTTTTCCCGCAGACGTCGGCCTACCATCTCGGAGAGCCGCATCAAGGTGGACTCGATCTGCTCGGGATCGGCAGTGTCCTCGTTGTAGGTGTGTTCGTGGCTGATCGACTTGGCATCGGTATCGGCCCCAACCTCAGTATCGAACCATCCACCGGCATCTTCTCCGCGCGCTTTGCCGGCCATTGCGGTGCCCCACTTGCCAAACATGTTCTCAAGCCCTTCCGCTTGGAAACGCGCCAGGTCGCCCACGGTTCGGATACCCATCAACTTCAGATCCTTCTCCATCACCTTGCCAATGCCCGGAATATCGCGGACGTCCAGCGGCGCCAGCAGGCTTGCTTCTTCTCCGGGAAGGACCCAGAGGATCCCGTTCGGCTTAGCCTTGGCCGAAGCGACCTTCGCAACCAGCCGCGTGCGGCCGATGCCGATTGAACAGTTGAGCCGGGTTTCGTCCTTGATTTTCTTATGCAGGCTATGGGCGCCGCGCAAAGGCGGCCCATGCAGCCGCGCCGTGCCGGTCATGTCGAGATAGGCTTCGTCAATCGAGGCCATCTCGACCAGCGGCGAGAAAGAAGTCAGCACGCGATAGACTTTCTCCGAGCACTCTCGATAGCGCTCCGGATGTCCATTCACGAAGATGGCGGACGGACAGAGCTTGGCCGCGGTCCGGAGCGGCATGGCCGAGTGCACGCCGAATTTGCGGGCTTCGTACGATGCCGCCGAAACCACGCCGCGCTCGTCGCGCTGACCCCCAACGACGACAGCTTTGCCTTTGAGCGAGGGATCGAACAACTCTTCCACCGAGACGAAGAAAGCGTCCATATCTACGTGGAAGATCGTTTTGACAGGCGCGGACATAGAAGGTTGCAGGATTTAATGGAAGAATTGTACCAGCGAAGATTCGTCGAAGGAATGGCCGGGCGATGGCTCGTATTCATTCACGATGATGACAACTGAACGAGCACTGACGAATCGAGATCAGGCGACTGAACTCCTGGCACCTCAAGATCCGGCATGGGGGTGCCCGCAAAGAGGTGCCGGCAAGGCTTGGCCATCCATCGCGTCCAGCGCCCGGACCATGTGACCCGCGCGCTGTCCGTGGCGATGCCGGTATCCGCATACATCATCCTATAGATTCTGGAGATCAGCACAAATGCCAACCGGGCCCGGCTCGACTTGATGAAGCTGGAGCGCTTCCAAATCGCACCCCAGCTGTAGAAACTGTCCCAAACGCCTTGCGTTCGGGAGCGGATTTCTTCGCCCGACATTACCGGATGTTCCCAGTATAGCTTCGGACGAAGCGCCTGAGGGATGAGCCAGCGCCGGGTGAGCGGAATTCCTGCAATGGTTGGCGGGTTATCGCCCAGCGTTTTTTCCCAACGGTTGAAATCTACGGTCCCGGGATAGGGGCTCAACATTACGAATTGCGCGAATGTGCATTCGGCGCTGATGGCAGCAGCTGCGGTCGCTGCGAAAGTTTCTGGACGGTCGCTGGGAAGGCCAAAAATGAAAGAGCCGAGCACGTGCACGCCGTGGCGCTTGAACGTCCGAAGTTGCTCGGTCAGGCTGTCGCCCGCCAGATTGAAATCCTTGTAGACATCCTTCAATCCTTCCGGAGTGACGGATTCCACTCCAACCAGCGCGCCCTTGATTCGCGCGGCTTTCATGGCATCGAGAAATTCCACATCTTCGGCGGCTTCCATCGTAATCTGGGTGAAGAAAATCATGTCATCCGGGAGTTGGGCCAGACGAGACATCAACTCGAAGCGCTCCGCGCGTATCGATTTCAGTTCATTCAGCCGAACAGTATTGTTTTGTTGCGTCGCCAAGCTAAGATCGGTGAGGGTGACCGGATAGAAGTTATCGTCCGCCAGCGCAATGAAACGAAACCCAAGACGGCGCAACTGCACAATTTCCGCGATTACGACGTCGGACGCCCGCTGGCGGGGCCGCTGGCCATCGGTGCGCCAGACCGAGCAAAAAGAACAATGCTTGGGGCAGCCGCGAACCGTTTGCACCGAAGCCCACATGTAACGGTTGCGGGGAATCAGGTCCCAGCGCGCGGCCACGAAATCACTGGCTTCGATCTGGCCTCCGACATAGACAGGCTTGGGAACGCCCTCGCGGCAATCCGCCAGCGCTTTTCCCCAGGCGATGTCGCCGTCACCCTTCACCACCGAATGCGCTCCTCCCAACTCAAGTGCTTCCTCGGGAAAGAGGGTGGCGTGAATTCCGCCGAAAATTACAAACGCTCCCCGGCTGCGCGCCAGCTTGCCGATCTCGTAACCACGCAACGCGTTCGCGGTATGAATGCCAATACCGACCGCGTCTCCGGCCTGAATCGACTCGGGACGCAACTGCGATAGCGTTTCATCCACCAGGATAGGATCGCCGAAGGTCTTCGGAGTGGCCGCCGCCAACACGTACTGCCAGCGCGGAGTGATGACCGCCGTTCCAAATGACACACTGCTCGGATTAATCAGGTGAACCTTCACGCAGGAGCCTCCTTCGGCATCGATTGCCCTCGAGCAGTCGCGATGCGCTACCTCGTTGCTGCACGAATTGCCAGGCTCCGCGTCATTTCATTCACTCTGAAAGGCGCGGCATTTAGATGTGGCAGGGAGTGGGAGCGGATGGTCGATCTACTCTCTCGGCCTGAAAGAAACCCACAAGATTGGAAAGCACCGCAAGACAGGTCAAAAATAGCGGCAGTTTGCAGCTTAACGGACGGGTGTTCTCGTTGTCAAGATTCGTGACAACTATTTGTCACTCTCAATGACATACAGATTTCCCATTCTTGGACACGGCGCAACAGCTTTCACCCCAATCGCAGGCGGAGGGCCTACACCGCCGTCAGCACGGAATGCTGAATGGTCCGCGCCTGCCGCACTCGTTCGTAGATGCGAACGTACTCTTTGGCCGAAGCGTTCCAGGAGAAGTCTTTATTCATGCCGTTGCGCATGAGCGTCTGCCAGGAGGATGGATCGCGGAAGGCTTTCAGCGCCTCTTTGATGGTCAGCAACAGCGCTTCGCCGCTGTAGTCGGTGAACTTGAAGCCGGTGCCCTTGCCGGTGCGCGCATCCCAGGGCTCGATGGTGTCGTCGAGTCCGCCGGTGGCGCGCACAATGGGCACGGTACCGTACTTCAAACTGTAGATCTGGTTCAGCCCGCAAGGTTCATATTTTGAAGGCATGAGGAACATGTCACTGCCGGCTTCGATCTTATGCGCCACTGAGTTGTCGTAGGCGATCTTGATCGCGATCTTTTGCGGAAACTGCTTCTGCATGCGGGCAAACATTTCTTCGTATTGCTTGTCGCCATTGCCCAGCGCTACCACGATCATCTGCTCGCGCGCCAGGCGATCCATGATTTGCGCGATCAAATCAAATCCCTTCTGGGCGGCGAAACGGGAGACGATTCCGATCACCGGCAAACTCATATCCGGATTGGTGACACCGAAAGCTGCAAGCAGATCCTGTTTGCACTTGGCTTTACCCGACAAATCTTCGGGTGAGTACTTGGCGGCAATGAATTTGTCGGCCTGCGGACTCCACTCATCGTAGTCCACGCCGTTGAGAATTCCGGTGACGGTCGATGCCCGGTCGCGCAGCACGCCTTCCAACCCAAAGCCGAATTCCGCAGTCTGGATCTCCTGGCTGTACTTGCGGCTCACGGTGGTAATGAAATCGGCATACACCAGCGCGCCTTTGAGGAAATTCACCTGCCCAAAGAATTCCATCTTGTCGATGGCCAGCAGGTCCCAAGGCAGGGTAAGCAGCGGCAAAGTATCGGGCGGAAACAGGCCCTGGTAGCCCATGTTATGAATCGTGAAGACGGTGGCCACGTCGCGGAAAGCGGGGTCTTCAGCATATTGTGTGCGCAGCAGGACCGGTATCAGCGCCGCTTGCCAGTCATGACAGTGGAAAACATTGGGGAGTCCGACAATCTTGGAAGCTTCAAGCACGGCCCGGGAGAACAGCGCAAAACGCTCGGCGTTGTCGGGATAGTCGCCGGCGGAGGTTCCATAGAGCGCCTCGCGATCGAAATACGGCGGATAGTCCACAAAAAAGAAGTGCACACCCGAATGACTGCCGCCAGTCACGACCGAACAGAATCGGTAGTGGTCATCAAAAGGCACGGTAATACTGCGGACCGCCGTCTGTGCATCGGCAAGCTTGGTCTGGCGATAGCGGGGGACGTACACGCTGACCTGGTGTCCGGCAGCAACCAGAGCTCGCGGCAAGGCGCCCACGACGTCAGCGAGTCCACCGGTCTTAGAAAAAGGAACGCACTCTGAGGCAGCAAAAGCAATATGCATGAGAACTATCCTCCAAATTCTGGGCCCCGGCTTCGGCGCACGTTATGATAGAAAGGCGCCGTCGCTGCACGCCACTCTGCGCAGCAAAACTTGCGGGGTGAATGTCCAGTGTAGTCGCCTGAAAGAAAGAGGGTCAATGTGCCTAAAGTATCTGCTGCGCGTCCGACGCCCAGAACTCCCAAATTGGGGCAGCATTTTCTCGCCGACCCCGCAGCCGCAGTACGGATTGCCGAGGCCTTCGGCGATCTCTCCCAGAGCACGGTACTCGAAATCGGGGCCGGGCGCGGGGCTCTGACTTCCCTGCTCGCCCGGCGAGCCCGCCGGCTCATCGCCATCGAACTGGATCGCGTTCTGGCCGCCCAGCTGCGCATGAAGTTTTCGCTGACCCCGAATGTCGAGATTATCGAAGGCGACATCCTCGCCATCGATTTCGACACCTTGTTCGGGCCCAAACCCGGCAGCACGCGTCCGGGAATGAACCACCAACCGGAACCCGCGCGCGTGGTCGGCAACCTTCCTTATTTCATCACTTCGGACATCCTGCTGCGCCTGTTCGCCTACCGGAGATACTTTGAGACCATCGTGCTCATGGTGCAGCGCGAAGTCGGGGACCGGCTGGCGGCCCGCCCCGGAACCAGCGAGTATGGCCTGCTTTCAGCCACCGCTCAGCTCTATGCCAGGGTCGAGAAACTGTTTACTCTTCCCCCGGAAGCGTTTTCGCCGCCGCCCAAAGTACACTCGACGGTGGTGCGGCTTACGATTGCTTCTCGTATCGAAGGCTTAGGTGTACCGGAGACAGGCTTCATCGATTTTCTACGAAAGTCCTTTGGGCAGAAGCGGAAGACACTCTGGAACAATCTGAAGTCGGATTACCCAGCCGCAGCTCTGCGAGAAGCCCTGGAGAAATCCGGAGTAAAACCAACGGTGCGAGCCGAGGTGTTGTCATTAGAAAAAAGCGCAGGATTGTTTCGAGCCTTGCTTGAAACGGCAGGTTCGTGATTTCCTTTGTGTACCTTAGTGTCCTTTGTGGTAATCGCTTTTTCTGCACCACGGAGGAAAATGCAAATGCATACGACAGTTCGCCACCCCGCGGTAGCCGGACGCTTTTACCCCCGCGACCGCGATACCCTGCGCGAGGAAGTGCAGTCTTATCTTTCGGCTCAAGCGGCGGCTCCCGCCATGGGATGCCTCGTCCCGCATGCCGGATATATATACTCCGGGGCAGTCGCGGGAGCGGTGTTCGCCAATCTGGACCTGTCGCAGCGTTGTATCGTACTCTGCCCTAACCACACGGGCAAGGGACGTCCGCTCGCCATCATGAGCAGCGGCTCGTGGGAAACGCCGCTGGGCTCGGTGCCCATCGACTCCCATCTCGCCGAGGCTCTGAAGGAGACATTTCCCACGCTGACCGAGGACGAGAATGCCCATCGCAGCGAGCACGCTATCGAGGTCGAACTGCCTTTCCTCCAGACGCTCCGTCCCGATGTTGCCTTCGTGCCAATAGCTATAGGCACGGGGGAGTTCGAGGTTCTCGAAAAACTGGGCGAGGCCATCGCCAACACAGTCCAATCGCAGGCCGAAAGAATCCTGATCGTAGCCTCGAGCGACATGAACCATTACGAAAACGACGCTCTCACTCGGATAAAAGACCACAAGGCGATCGAGCGAATGCTGGCGCTCGATGCCCGCGCCCTGTTCGACGTCGTAACGCGGGAAAAAATAAGCATGTGCGGCTTCGGCCCAGCCGTCGCAATGCTAACTGCCACCAAGTGCCTGGGCGCAACCTCCGCTGAACTGATCAAGTATGCCACCTCCGGAGACGTCTCCGGCGACCGTGATATGGTGGTCGGCTACGCCGGCATAATAGTGCGGTGAAATCGCTCTATCGGCACGATCCCGGTACGGACAGCCACTGATGGCATCTTCCAAGTCAGCTAAGCGACAACACTTCGAGTCAATTTGGAAACTGGGCGGCCTGAAGCCCTGGCAACTCGTGAAAAATGTGGCTCGCGGGATCGATGAAGATGATCTTCTGGGCCACGCGTCCGGACTGGCGTTCAATTTCCTGCTGGCTCTTTTCCCCCTCATGCTTTTCCTGCTGGCCTTATTTGGACTCTTTACTTCGCGGACCTCTCAACTGCAAAACGGACTGCTGACTTACTTTGGGCATTTACTTCCACCGCAGGCGTTCCAACTGCTGAAGACAGCAATCAACGAGCTGGCCATGAGCACGGGTAGCGGAAAGCTTACTCTTAGCATCGTGGTCGCCCTGTGGTTTGCCTCCGGGGGAGTAGATTCGATGATCTCTACTCTGAATGTCGTCTACAGAGTTCGGGGAACCCGTTCTTGGGTTCAGGCTCGGGCAATCGCACTCGTCTTGACTCTCGCGATCTCGATTCTTCTTCTCTCGGCGTTAGTCATGGTGCTCGCGGGTGGGCATCTGGGCAACTGGGTGGGGACCAAACTCCATCTGTCATCGACAATCTTAATCTTTTTGAAAGCTCTTCAGTGGCCGGTCGCCTTGGCCTTCGTGATCGTATCGTTTTCGGTAATTTATTCCTTTGGACCGGATCTGCACCAACCGCATTGGCACTGGATTACCCCGGGTTCCGTATTCGGCGTTTTTCTATGGTTGGCCGCATCGGCAGGGTTTCGCGCCTACTTGCATTTCTTCAATACATTCGGCTCGACCTATGGATCTCTCGGAGCGGTGATGATTCTGCTAGTTTGGCTGTACGTGACCGGATTGGCGTTTCTGATCGGAGGGGCTATCAACGCCGAGGTCGAGCGCGTACTCAAAGTGCCGCAAGCCGGAGTTTCCGCGGCGCCCATCTGAGGTTCGATTGGCGACATGCCGGGTGGAGTAGAATTCTCCGAAGTTCACTCCCAGCCTCAGGAGGATTGCCTTCATGTGCGCGCGCGTCTCCAGCGGAGATCCCAGCCCCCGCCTGAGCGCCTGGATCGTCGCCACGATGCTGGCGATGGTCGTGGTCCCAGGCGCGATCACCCTGCACACGGTTAACTCTCCAGGCACTCTGCAAGTGTTGCGTTCCAACCCGACCCCGCATGGCTATACGTGGAGCCTGCTGCTCTTCATCGTCCCCATTGTGGTGATTGGCTTCTGGTTCCTGCCCGACGAAGGCGTGGAAATTCCGCGGCGGGCTTTCTGGTGGACGATTGGGATTCTCGTTCCTGTTGGTTTCGGACTGGATTTTTTCTTCGCCTACCGCTTCTTCGTTTTCCTCAACGCAGGGGCGACCTTGGGGATCGGAGCTCCCGCCTTGGGCGCCCCGGTTCCGGTCGAGGAGTACATCTTCTACTTCACCGGATTCCTCTGCATGTTGCTGCTCTATGTCTGGTTGGATGAATACTGGATCGCCGCCTACAACGTTCCTGACTACCCGGGCGAATCGAAGAAACTTCTTCGCCTTTTTCAGTTCCACCCGACGTCCGCAATCGTCGGCGTCATCCTGATCGTAATGGCCTTGGTCTACAAGAAGATGTTCTCACCGGTTCCAGAAGGTTTCCCGGGTTACTTTACTGTGCTCGTGGTTGGAGGTTTCATTCCCGCGGTCAGCTTCTTTCCGACGGCTCGGCCATTCATCAATTGGCGAGCCTTCAGCCTGACGCTTTTCTTTCTCCTGCTGGTGAGTATGCTCTGGGAGGCAACGCTGGCCGTGCCCTACCAGTGGTGGGGCTACCGGCCTGAACAAATGATGGGCTTGTCGATCGGGGCCTGGGCCAGCTTGCCGGTCGAGGCCGTTTGCGTCTGGATTGCAGTCACCTACGGCACGGTGATTGTGTTCGAGATTTTCAAGCTATGGCAAGCCTCGGGCAAAACAGCGAAACATGCGTTCCTGGGCCGGAAGTGAAGTTCTTCGCTCGGACCTCCGGGGACGGAGGCGTCCGGGCCTACGTGGTATCGCGAAAGCTCGAGTATGCAAGCGTTACTCATCGGCCGAATTGGACGTAGCCACTTCTTCCGGCTCGTCGTAATCTCCGGCTAAGCTGAAATCGTTATGTCCGAAGTCATCGTTCTCACCGGGGACACCCGATTGCTTCTCCAACTTTCTCTGCTGCCTTTTTTCTAGTTTTTCGCGCTGCTTGTCCTGACGTGAGCGCTCCTTCTGGCGTTTGTTAAAGCTTGAACGACTTCGACCAGCCATACCTACCTCCAGGGATGATTTTGCGGGCTGCGATTCATCCGGCGCACCTTCAGTTCCGGCCATCACAAATTATTGTGCGACTGGCTCGGGACGAATGGCGGATTTCACCTGCTTGCCCGCTGGTTTAATTTTGGCAGCCTCGGCCTGGAGCAGCGCTTGAGCTCGCAACCGGCGTTGAATGTTCTGCTTCCGTTCACGATGGGCTCTGGACTTATCTCCATTGATCAATGACATTGATGCCTCCGTTAGACCCAGACTCTTGAGTCTTCTCAATCGCGAAGGCGCAGGGCTGGTTGCGATAATCTTCGTGGTTAAGGTCTGACTTAAGTATACGCGATTTATTCCGCAGCCGAGAACATTACCTAGGGCGCACGCGTCCGAGCATTTGATTTGACAACGCAACCATCTCCTATTGACATTCTATAGATCGGCTGCTAACGTCTGCTGATACAGAACGTCTATAGGAGCATGGAAATGGCCCCAGACCAAACACCGCTTCTGCAAGGCACCCTCGACCTGCTGATCTTGAAGTCGTTGGCCCTGCAGGAGATGCATGGGCTCGGTATCGCCAAGCGAGTAGAGCAGATCACCCGGGAGACTTTTCAGGTGAAACCAGGATCGTTGTTCCCCGCCCTGCACCGCATGGAAGAGGAAGGCTGGATCGTTTCCTCCTGGGGAGAATCCGAGAACAACCGCCGGGCCAAGTACTACCGGCTCACTAGAGCGGGGCGGCGGCAGCTCGAAACCGAGACCGAGCGTTGGGGCCGGATTTCTCTGGCCATTGCCCAGGCGCTCGAAACTTCGTAAGAAGGAAACTACATCATGCGATGGCTTTCGCGATTAGCCAGCCTGTTTCGCAACCTGTCCCACAAACAGGAGAACGAGCAGGATCTCGACCAGGAAGTCTCTTCTTACCTCGACCTGCTGACCGAGGAGAATATTCAGAGCGGGATGGCTCCGGAAGCCGCGCGTCGCGCCGCCAGACTCGAACTTGGCGGAGTGGAACAGGTGAAGGAGCAAGTGCGCGAGGTGCGTGCCGGGATCTGGCTGGAAACCGTCTTGCAGGACGCGCGCTACGGAGCGCGTATGCTACGCCATAATCCCGGATTTTCCCTGCTGGTGGTGCTGACACTGGCGTTGGGCATCGGCGCGAACACCGCGATCTTCAGCGTGGTGTACGGCGTGTTGCTGCGGCCACTTCCCTATTCGCACGGCGGACAGCTTGTGGTTGTGCATCAACACGCCCGCGAGCAAACAGCGGACATTCCGTTTTCCTACAAGGAACTGGTGGACTATCGCGAGCAGACCAGGACGCTTGATGCGGTGGTGGAATATCACAGCATGGACTTTTTGCTGCTGGGCGATGACAGCGCGGAGCGAGTCAAAACCGCCGTAGTCTCGGCGAATTTCTTCGATGTTCTGGGAGTAAAACCATTGCTCGGCCGGACCTTTCTGGCCGGCGACGAGTCGCAAAACGCGGACGCGGTCCTGGTGCTCAGTTATCAATACTGGCAGATCCATCAGGGTGGCGACCCGAATATCGTCGGCAAAGTTTTTCATATGAACAACCGTCCGCACACCGTTATTGGCGTGTTGCCGCCGGTGCCGCAATATCCCGCGGAGAACGACGTTTATATGCCGACGTCGCAATGCCCGTTCCGCTCGTCCCAGGCTTTCATGGGCAATCGCAAGGCCCGCATGATGACGGTTTTCGGGCGGCTTAAACCCGACGTTGCGCTCGCAGCCGCGCAAGCCGACCTTTCCATGATCGCGAGCCGGATTGAGAGCGTCAATCCTGATGTCTATCCGAAGGGAGACGGCTACGGGGTAGCCGTGGCGCCCTTACGAGAAGACCTGACGCGCCGGGCCCGGACTACGCTGCTGGTCCTGCTGGGCGCGGCCGGTTTCGTGTTGCTGATTGCCTGCGCCAACGTTGCCAATCTGATGCTTGCCCGTCTTCTCAAACGTGAGCGCGAATTAGCTGTGCGCAGCGCCTTGGGTGCGACCCGAGCTCGCCTGGTGCGCCAACTGCTCACGGAGACAATCTTACTTTCGCTGACAGGCGGGTTGTTGGGATTGGAACTGGCCTATCCCACGCTGTCGCTGCTAGTCAAGTTCGCGGCGCGCTTCACCACGCGGGCTCACGAAGTGCGCATCGACGGCGTGGTACTTGCCTTCACCCTGGGAGTGTCCGTTCTATCGGGGCTTGTGTTCGGCTTTGCACCAGCGCTTTCCTCAAGAGAGCGCGTGTCCGATGCTCTCAAACAAGGCAGCGGGCAGGCCACCAGTAGCCAGGGACGCCAGCGCCTGCGGGCAGGGCTGGTGGTGCTGCAGATCGCCGTGTCGTTCATGCTTTTGATCGGCGCCGGACTGATGATTCGCAGTTTCGAGAAGCTGTTGAGCGTGGATCCCGGATTCAGTCCCGAGCGCGTTCTTACGCTGAACCTCAGTCCTAATTTTTCCCGCTATACGCAAACCGCGCAATTCGTAACTCTGCAGGACAACATCCTGCGCAGCGTGCGAGCGGTCGGTGGCGTCGAGTCCGCTGCACTCGGTTCAAACTTCCCCTTCAGCCCACTGGCGCTGACGAGTGGGCCGGGGAGTGTGAACTTTGATATCGAGGGACGGCCGGTGTCGAGCGGTGATTTGCAGCCGCGATTGGATGCGAACGCAGCCAGTCCCGGATACTTTGAGACCATCCGACAGCCGCTCCTGCGGGGGAGGATGTTCGCCGACCATGATAACGCGAATGCGATGAAAGTCGTGATCATCAACCAGGCCATGGCGCTGCACCGCTTTGCGTCCGAGGACGCCGTGGGCAAGCGAATCAGTTTCGACCAAGGAAAGACCTGGATCACGATCGTCGGCATTGTCGGAGACGCGCGCGAATACGGACTTGACCACATCGTCGGAGACGAAGTTTATTTGCCGGTCGATCAAACCGGATTTGCCGGAAGCCTGCTGGTGCGAACCGCGCTCGATCCGATGAGCATGGCGCCTTTGATTCGCAAGGCCCTTCACGATGTAGATCCGCAGCTGGCAGTGGATCAGGTGCAAACGATCGAGAGCCTGCAACACGAGTCCGTCGCTTCCCCGCGTATCACGACAATTCTCCTGGGCATTTTTGCGGGCCTGGCCCTGGTGATCAGCGCCAGCGGCATCGCCGGCATCATGGCGTTGACGGTCAGCCAGCGGACGCGCGAACTGGGAATCCGCATGGCGCTGGGGCAGTCTAAGAGTTCGGTGGTCCGCATGGTGGTCCGCCAGGGGCTGATCGTGGCTTTGGCCGGAACCGCATTGGGGCTGATCGGCGCGACGGTATTAGGACGCATGCTTTCGTCGCTGCTGTTTGCCACGAGCCCAACCGACATATTTACATTTGCTGGCGTCTCGCTGTTGTTTATTGGGGTTGCGGGGTTGGCCT
>Ga0207003_1121_pt1 | contig 16776 bp, 15 predicted proteins | sample Alteio_BWMinCont_89_FD_153474 | JGI IMG/M metagenome (GOLD analysis project Ga0207003, IMG submission 153474) | Enriched cells from forest soil in Barre Woods Harvard Forest LTER site, Petersham, Massachusetts, United States -... | ecosystem: Environmental > Terrestrial > Soil > Temperate forest >...
CGGACAACCAGCTCCATCATAAAACACGCTTCACTTCCCCCGATTGATTCAATGAAACGGTTTTCAGAAAATGATATTGATGTGTTAATTGAAACGTATCGAAATGCACAAGACGTTGTTGAAATGATGACACGGATGCGCAGACATGGTCAGACAGAAGCATCGACTGAAATGGAAATTGACTGGAACTATTTATTGTTGACAACCAACGCAGGGAATTCAGAAAAACAGGCGACAGCGTACGGATACATAGTCAAAGCCATGCAGTTGCTGGATGGAACTTCTTTCCCTGTTGACAATACACGTGTGAAAGTCAACGCTACCGTATTTAATGCGGGAATTAACGAGTGGGCCGAATGGCATGTGGGAAGCAAAAAAGATACTCAACGTGTTGAAAACCGCAGAGCTTATGTTCAATCTACGAATGCATTGGCCGCAGTGTGCCAGTTACTCGATGGGGATGGAACGTTGCCTCTTAAGGAAAAAGCGGCATGCCTTGCCTTGCGAAGAGTTATTGCCCAAGACAACACTGATCTTTTAGCTAGAATACAAACAGAAAAAAACACATATTCCCGAGCTGATCTAGCGCTCACAGAAGTTAATAAACTTCATGACTACGCACAAATGATGAAGGAGAAGCTCGAGGCAAATGTTTCAGGAGACATTTCTGCAAGAATAGAATTAGATTTTCCGACACTGATTCGAATTCACAAATGGTATAAAGATAAAATCGACTCTTTTAAACCTCGAGGAGACCGTCACTTACAACAGTTACAAAAGTACGAGGCTAGCCTAAAACGAGTCAAAGCATGGATTGGCGAATATGCTTACCGCGTGAAAGAAAAAAATAAAAAAATTCGCAACAGCACTCGTGAGATTGAAAAAAATAGAGAACAACATTGGAAGCAAAATCAAGGAACCATTTTGTCTGCGATCGAAATATTAAAAAACTCCCAAGCAATAAAAGAACTAGGCCAGCAGATGCTGAGTGACTCTGTTGATGCCAAAACGAAAAAGCAAGCTACTGATCAAGCGCTGGCTCTAGCGGCTCTTGTCTACAAGGCCTACATGGATGATTTGTATTATTCTAGAAAAGGACCCCGTTTTTTAAATTGGAGAAAATATCGCGAACCCAAAAATGCTGCCCTTTTTAACAGTTATTTCGCAGCCTATCAGCGATTGACTGGTATGCAGGCCAGCGGAGGGTGCAAGAGCGCAAATGATAGAACCTTGATCCTCAGATTACTTCTGGCAGCGATGGAAGGACGAAATCCGAGAGAAGTGATTCCACCCGATTGTCATAATGATCCAGAGGAATATAACGCACTGATCAAAAAAATGAGTGACAATGCTATGTCCAATTCAGCCATACACTCCTGTGCGACTGATACCCGAGGCGGCACACCCAAGGTCGATGCCAGCAAGTTCCCTTATTTGAAGGGCATTGTCAACATAGCAGCCATTAGCCGCTTTGGTCGATATGCGGCTCATAAGATTGCAGGCTCGTGGGAGGCAATTCGAAAAATGGGACTGTTTGCGAAAGGCGCGAAGCGGGAGCAAGGTCCCGATATCACAGATCTTCACCACCCGCAATTACGTCTTTGACGACCGCTTCCGCTCATGCTCTTTCAAGAATTTTTTACGCACTCGAATACTGCCCGGCGTGACTTCTACCAACTCATCATCATCAATAAATTCCAGCGCCTGTTCCAACGACATTTGAATATGCGGCGTTAACAAAATATTTTCATCCGACCCCGCCGCGCGAATGTTCGTTAATTGTTTTGCCTTGCACACATTCACGACCAAATCATTGTCACGTGTATGCACACCGACAATCATCCCTTCATACACTTCCGTCTGCGGGCCCATAATCATCCGACCGCGTTCTTGCAAATTCCACAATGCATAAGCCAACGCTGTTCCTGCTTGGTTCGAAATCAACACACCATTTTTACGTTGTGCAAATTCGCCTTTGACCGCAGGCCCATAATGACTAAACACATGATGCAACAATCCCGTTCCCGATGTCATTGTTAAAAATTCATTGTGAAAACCGATGAGCGCACGCGCAGGAATCACATAATCCAGACGCACACGACCTTTATCATCCGTCACCATATTTTTGAGATCACCGCGACGACTACCGAGAATTTCCATAATCGCACCTTGATGCGTAGTTTCGATATCCACGGTCATTGTTTCATACGGCTCTTGCAATTCGCCCTCTATCATTTTCGTGATGACTTCAGGACGCGATACTGCCAATTCATAACCTTCGCGACGCATATTTTCAATCAAAATGGAAAGATGTAATTCACCCCGCCCAGAGACTTTAAATTTATCCGGATCGGCCGTATCTTCCACGCGTAGCGCGACATTGTGTAATAACTCTTGCTCAAGACGCTCGCGTATTTTGCGACTGGTGACGTACTTCCCTTCACGGCCTGCAAACGGAGAAGTATTGACCTGAAATGTCATGCTCACGGTAGGTTCATCCACGCTCAGAGGTGGCAGTGCTTCGACATTCGCCGGATCACACAGCGTATCGGAAATTTTCAGCGCATCGATACCGGTAATTGCCACGATATCCCCTGCATTCGCCATAGCAACTTCACTGCGCTCTAATCCTAAATATTCCAACACTTGTAAAATACGACCTTGACGTGTTTTCCCTTCTCGATCAATCACAGTGACCGGCATATTTGTTTTTGCCTGACCGCGTTTAATACGACCGATACCAATCATGCCCACATAACTGGAATAATCCAGCGTACTGATTTGCATTTGGAAGGAGCCCTGTGGATCGACATCTGGTGCAGGAACACGATTGACGATGGTTTCAAATAGCGGCTTCATGTCCGTTGATTCATCGGTGAGATTGAGTTTTGCATAACCTATCAAGGCAGAGGTATAAACAATCGGAAAATCGAGTTGTTTATCGGTCGCGCCCAAGCGATCGAACAAATCAAACACTTGATCGACAACCCAATCAGGCCTTGCGCCAGGGCGGTCAATTTTATTCACGACGACGATGGGATTTAATCCCTGCGCAAAGGCTTTTTGCGTCACAAATCGGGTTTGCGGCATGGGCCCATCGACAGCATCCACAAGCAACAATACCGAATCGACCATCGATAAAATACGTTCGACTTCGCCACCGAAATCAGCGTGTCCCGGGGTGTCTACAATGTTGATGCGATAATCGCCCCAGATGAGTGCGGTGTTTTTCGCGAGAATGGTAATACCGCGTTCGCGCTCGAGATCGTTGCTGTCCATGACCCGTTCTGTATGCGAGGTTTTTTTCGATAAACTGGCAGTTTGTTGTAGTAATTTGTCGACCAATGTTGTTTTGCCGTGATCAACGTGCGCGATAATCGCGATATTTCGTAATTGTTCTGACACGATCCCGCTCCTAGCTTGATTAAAAGGGTCACATTTTAACTAAATTGACAGGTTTTAGCTAATGTATTTAACAGAGCCGCGACCGTTAGGGAGCGGTGCTTTTATTTTTACTCATCAAAATTTATCGAAAAAAGCACCGCTCCCTAACGGTCGCGGCTCTGTTGCACAGATGTCTTAGTTGACGCCAATCCTTCATACGCTACAATACGCCGACTTGGATCAAAGGGAGTATCTGGCATGCTGGCGGCAATCAAAAAAATGATAGAGGAACACCACGTGGAGTTCGTGGATTTACGGTTTTGCGACCTGAGAGGGAAAGAACACCACATCACCATTCCAAAAAATAAAGTCGATGATGCTTTATTCCAACACGGCAAAGTGTTCGACGGTTCATCCATCGCTGGCTGGAGCATGATTAACAAATCGGATTTAGTGTTAAAACCCGATGCGAGCACAGCTGTATTAGATCCTTTTTGTGAAATTCCCACGATCAATATTCGCTGCGATGTTATCGATCCAACGACACAGCATGCGTATGCACGCGATCCTCGCGCAGTCGCAAAACGCGCAGAATCTTACTTGAAAGAGTCGGGCATTGCAGACATTTGTTATTTTGGCCAGGAAGTCGAATTTTTTATTTTTGATGATGTGCGTTGGAATATTTCGATGAATCATTGTTTTTATGAATTGAATTCAGCGGAAGGCGATTGGAATACGGGCACTGCCATGCCAGAAGGAAATTTAGGGCATCGTCCACGCATCAAGGGCGGTTATTTTCCTGTTCCGCCTGTGGATTCATCACATGATTTGCGTTCCACCATGTGTCAAACCTTGATGGCTGTGGGACTCATTCCTGAAGTGCATCATCATGAAGTTGCGACCAGCAATCAAAATGAAATCACAACACGCTACAATACCTTGCTTGTCAAAGCCGATGAAATGTTGGTTTTTAAATATGTTTTACACAATGTTGCGCATTCATTCGGAAAAACTATTACGTTTATGCCCAAGCCTCTCGTCGGTGATAACGGCAGTGGTTTGCATTGCCATCAATCGTTAGCGACAAAAGATAAAAATCTTTTTGCAGGTGATGAGTATGCAGGGCTCTCTACAATGGCACTGTATTACATTGGCGGTATCATTAAACATGCGCGCGCACTCAATGCATTTACTAATCCCGCAACGAATAGTTACAAGCGGTTAGTGCCTGGTTTTGAAGCGCCGGTGACAATGGTGTATTCCGAAAGTAATCGTTCAGCCGGTATTCGTATTCCATTTGTGTTTAGCGAAAAAGAAAAACGCATTGAAGTGCGTTTTCCAGATGCGCTCGCGAATCCTTATTTGGCTTTTTCTGCAATGTTAATGGCAGGATTAGATGGTATTAAAAATAAAATTCATCCAGGCGATGCAGTCGATGAAGATATTTATCATTTGCCGCCCGAAAAAATAGATGCATTGCCCAGCTTGTGTTCGTCATTAGAACAAGCATTGCATGCGCTCGAAACTGACCATGAGTTTTTGCTCGCGGGCGATGTGTTCAGTCGGGATTTGATTAAAGCGTACATCCATATCAAACGTGAAGAAGTCACTCGATTGAATATGACGACGCATCCAGTCGAGTTTGATTTGTATTTTAGTGGTTAGTATGAAAATCGCCACTTGGAATGTGAATTCGTTGCGTGTGCGATTGCCACAAGTGTTGGAATGGTTGGCTGCCACGCAACCCGATTTGCTCGCGCTACAAGAATTAAAAATGCCGACGGAAGATTTTCCTTTTGACGAATTAAAAAAAGCGGGCTACGAAGCCATCGTCAATGGACAAAAAACCTATAACGGCGTTGCGATATTGTATCGCAATGTTGTGCCTGAAAATGTGGTGATAGATTTCCCTGAGCTGCAAGATCCTCAACGACGCGTAGTTGCAGCGACGTTTAATGGTGTGCGTTTATTAAATCTCTATGTGCCGAATGGCGAAAGTGTCGAGTCAGCAAAATATCAATATAAATTAAATTGGCTCGAGCATTTAAAACTTTTTTTGCAAAATGAAATCAAACAATATCCGAAAATGATTGTAGTGGGTGATTTTAACATCGCGCCGCACAATGAAGATGTTCATGATCCAGTTGGATTAGCAGGCAGAATATTATTGAGTGAACCTGAGCGTGCTGCATTTCAAAATATTCTGCAGATTGGATTTCAAGATTGTTTTCGTTTACACATACAACCCGAAAAAAGTTTTAGTTGGTGGGATTATCGACTCAATGCGTTTAAGCGCAATTTGGGATTGCGTATCGATCTTATTCTGGCAAGTCATGAATTAGCCAAACAATGTCAGCGATGTGTGATTGATAAAACCCCGCGCGGTTGGGAACGTCCGACGGATCATGCGCCGGTGGTGGCGGAGTTTGAAAACAACAAAGGGTAAGTATGGACATTTTGACTGCTTCACTTTGCAATTTTTCCAATTCCATTTGATCTAATTAGTCGCTGGCGCGAAATTAAAAATTGTTTTTTTGTAGGGTGGATTAGCCCCGCAACAAGTGCGGGGCTAATCCACCCTACATTTTAATTTCGCGCCAGCGACCAATTACCGCACGGGCGCAGAATATTTTCCCATGTGTTTAGCAGTTTTAATCATTTTACGAAACGCTTTATGTAAGGGATTGATCACTAAATTAAATTCTTCAGGCACTAAAACAGAAGGCAGTGCTAGAGCAACAAATTTTTCAGATGAAAATAAATATTTTTCAGAAAAATCTCTTGTTACATCGGTTGCAGGTGTTGTGTTCCATTCGGTGGGCAAGTGTTTGGGTGTAAATTTTTTAATGAATTCTGCAGGGACTTCGATCGAGTATCGATAATAATTAAAACCGGATACGGATAATCCATGATGCGACAACCATTCCAGCGTGCACAGAGAAATTGACTCTGAGCAGTAGATGACTTTTCTGCCCAAGTGATTCCATCGAGCTGCGGTGAACAAACCACCGTCTCCAGAAAATACGTTTTCTATTTGTTGAATTTGCGAAGCTCTGTACCACTTAGGCATACATACCGTACTTAATTTGTAATAGAGCTTGCTCAACGAGGCGATGCCCTATTTCCGTATCCAATAAATTAATGGGTGCCTCGTTACCGAGGGAGGGAACCTCTCTGTAAATCCAATGTTTAGCTTCAGTTTTACCTAATATGTCAGAAGCTATTTTTAAGATAGTGATCAGTCTAATAAATTTTTCCGTGGTACGACTATCGAGCGGCTGCCGATCTTTTTTCTTTGAAAAATAGGTCGAGGAGGGAATATCCAGTCTTTCCAAAATATCTTTTATGGGAAGTTTTTCTTCCACTAAAAAAGATTCAATCGTCTCAGTGCTCACGCCACATCTGACAAGATGGATTTCCTTGAGGGGATCTTTTAAATCATTCAATAAGTTTTGTGCTGGAAGGGTCATGGCGTGCGTCCTCGATTGTTAATTTTATTATCACTCCAAATTAGTAGTTAATCAAGTCTTATTCTGTACCAGTTATCACCCGGATAATTGCCTAGGAGCGTCTATACTTAAACATAACTAAATTAATAAATACGATGAGTGGTTTATGCCTAATCCTAATCCTCTAGAACAGAAGGAAGAATTCCCTTTAAACATAACGGAGCAGATGCCAGAAATGGGATACCTCAACAGTCCAGGAGGGGTTTGTCGTGGTCTCGCTATGATGGCAGAGAGAGCGCGTCGTTATGGTGAATATGCCAAATTCAAAGAGAGAAATGAGTATCTTAAGACATTAAAAAGAGGTGAACTCAAGATAGGTGTGCGAAATGCACAAAACAGAAAAAGAAAAATTGATCAAGTGCAAAGGAAAAACAGTAAGAAGAAAGATAAGACTAAAGGTGACACGCGACTGCCTCCACCATTAACGCAAGAAGAAGAAATTTTACTGAGTATTGAACCGTTCTTTTTTCAAGTAGCCGCCTATTTTCAACCTAAAGATATTGAAAAATTTTTGGGTGCATCAGGTTCTTCTTTGACCCAACTGGATTTCGAAAAACTAGAAACGCTCATGTATGGGAGTGTAGAAGAAGGAAACGAAAAAGAAGAAGGGACTTTACGACTATCCGCTCCTCATAAATATTTCCTAAGCACAGTGCTGCCAGACAGTGATTACTTCTATGAATTTTTGCAAAAGATCAAGCAGTCTCCTGTATCAACGGGTTTATTGATTCAATCCCCAGACCATGTTGTTCATCTTTTTTATGATAGTGAGCAACAAAAATGGTTTTTTACCAATCATTCAACATTATCAGAATTTACAGATGAGCGTGCATTAGTCGAGTCTCTTATCGGTAGTTTTACAACGAATGGAGTAGCTCATCTTTCTATCGATGTATTTGCGGACGGTGAAGACTCGGAGAATAAAAAGACCTTGGTGTCGGATTTAAAAAAAATCAGTAAGGAATCGTTAGATTCATTAAGTCATCGTAATCAGCTTTTTGCCAAAAGCAGCAAAGGGACTACATCTTTGCAAGTAGCGGCACAAAATAATCATGTTGATGCAGTCAGGTTGTTGTTGCAGCAACCTGATAACAGTGCCGCACTGAATGAAGGGGATCATTCTGATGTCACAGCACTGTACCACGCAGCGTGTTTCGGTCATTTGAATATTGTGAACATGTTGTTGGAACACAATGGCATCGATATTAACAAACCTAATCGTTATGGATCCTCCCCTTTGTTTGTAGCAGCATACAAGGGACATGCAGAAATCGTAAAAGCTTTTTGGAAAAAAGACCCCAGTCTATTGAATAAGTCAGATGAAAAAAACCCCACGCCCTTGTGGGAAGCCGCTATGCGAGAAGGGCATTGGCATGTTGTAGACGTGATGTGGACAGCCCTCAAAGAAAAAGCAGCGGATCCTGCGAATCAATCTGTGCTATTAAATGCATTAAAAACACAATTCATTTCACTGCTCGATGCAAAAAGAAATGGAAAACCCACTTCGAGTTTTGATCAACATCAAAAAATATTTTTTACTGAATTATTTGTACTGCTGGTAGAAGATCGTCTCACGCTCGATAGTTTGATGGATAAATTAGTTTTGTATGAGCCGCGAGACTTATTTAATAAATCGGGATTTTTTAGGAGCCGCTCCAAGAGTGAATCGACTAAATTGGTTTCTTCATTATTTTCTGCGCTAGGTTATCCGTTGGCAGATCATACGTTGGAAAATATCGTGCATAGTCGCACTTCAAAAATTCGAGATACACTTAAAAAACAAGCCTTGGATCACATGTTATCTGCGTGGGAAAAAAATCCTCAAAGTGTTGCATATAACCGACTGGCTCATGAAATAAGAAATGCATTTGGATTGACTCAATACGAAACTCCGCTCACAGACGCGCAACCAAAAGAATTGATGCTTAAATTAATTGAGGTACAAGAAAAATATCCTACATTTTCTCCGAATGTCATCAATGAAATGAATGTTAAATTCGCGCAAGATGTTTTTTACCAAGAAGAGGTCAAAAAATTTATTGCAGCAGATTTCAAAAAAGAAAAAGATTATAGCGAACGCGCATTACAAATTGTATTCCTCAATTTAAATTCCCAGCTTGCAATCAATGCCATGCTCGATCCCAATCAAAAAATCGATTTTTTTAATTTGAATAAAGCAACACAAGCGACGGTTTTGAAAGCGCTGCAAAATGAAGTTCAAACAAACGGTGCGCAGGCTGAACAGGCGAAAGCTCGATTGGAAAAAACAAACGAAGCGGCTGTAGCAAAGCAACCTGTTGCGAAAGCTGTAAATCAAAAAATAATAGCTTATTTAAAAACAGGTCCCAGCGGTTACAAGAGGGAATTTTTTGATAACGTGAAAAGCGAGATCGATAAAAATCAGATGACCATTGGTCGATTAGCTCTTTTATTGAAACATGCAGATAGAAAGCAATTGTTTAGCCGGAGATTGGGCGGTGCACACAGTTCAAAGGCCATCAAATGTATCGTCGAAATATATGAAAAAACCACCGGCGAAAAGGTGAGTAAAGAAGAATTAAAAAAATTAATAAAAGAAGGCGCTCTGCCAGAACGGTTTCACGCGCAGGCTGTTGTTAGTTCGCAAAATTTAAAACATGCCGAACAACCTCGGGCGGCAATGGCAGGATCGCAGAGAAGCGCAGCACCTGCGTCTAAAAATCACGGTTCACCTTCAGGTGTTCAGCCAGCGTAGCCGAGCTGCAAGTGTTCCAGCAGAGGTTTCGGCGGGTTCATCGCAACAATCACGACGTTATAGTCGATAGTAGGGGGTTGCAGAAATGCTATATACTTATTCTTGTGGCAGATCAAAATGGTTAATAACGACTATGTACTATTTGAAAAAAGTTTTTTTAGGTGTGGGGTGTATTTTCCTGTTTCAGGCCGTTCCTGTTTTGGCCGTAAACAGCACTTCAATTGTACCTATTTCAACTTCTCCTTCTATTGTCTATGGGGTTGTGCTTGCTGAAGGAACTTATAGTGCTTACCTTAGTCCAAGCGATCAGAGATCTTATACGACTAGCGGTAGATGTCCGACCGGTTCGAATCCCCAGGCTCGGGTTTCGTTACAGCAGACGGCTTATGTCAGTGATGACAATACCAAAATGATCCGATTAGCCTATACTTTCAATAACTATGTTATCAACGTCGTTGAAGCCTATATGTATACAGGGTCGGGGTATAAGCCAGTAGATTTTAATTGGATAATCTACTGTACTCCAGGTTAATTCGTATCTCCATTGGCCAGTCCTGCCCCTCTTGATTCATCTTTGGCTCTCCGCTATGATGGCCAACTAATTCGCTCAGCTTGTTAAGAGGTTTTTATGACAGAACATCCAGAATATAACGAAATAACAGTCACTTGTGCTTGTGGCAATAGCTTTGAAACACGTTCAACAGCAGGTAAAAACCTTGTGCTGGATGTTTGTGCCAAATGCCACCCATTCTACACTGGAAAACAAAAAATCGTTGATACCGGTGGCCGCGTCGATCGCTTCAGACGACGGTATAATCGTGAGTCCACTATCCAGACCGATCAGCAAACTAAGTAATCCTTAATTTTATGGCAGCGGCTTACAGGGGTGAGTCACCCTATGTTATTGTATTTTTTGAAATAATGGGAAAGCTTGCAGCATGACAACTGATTTACGTGAAGCAGCACTTGAATACCATTCCTGTCCCTTGCCGGGTAAAATTGAAGTCCTTTCTACCAAGCCCACCCTGACTCAGCGTGATTTGGCTCTCTGTTACACCCCTGGAGTGGCTGAACCCGTCAAAGAAATTGCAGCCGATCCAGCGACGGCCTATCGCTATACCAGCAAAGGCAATTTAGTGGGAGTGATCACCAATGGTACGGCGGTGCTGGGTTTGGGAAATGTCGGCGCACTGGCGAGCAAACCGGTCATGGAAGGAAAAGGGGTCCTCTTCAAACGGTTTGCTGGAATCGATGTATTTGATATTGAAATTGACTGCGAAGATCCTCACCAATTTATTGAAACCGTTATCCGTATTGCACCCACATTTGGCGCCATTAATTTAGAAGATATCAAAGCCCCTGAATGTTTCGAAATTGAAAAAATCCTCAAAGAAAAATTATCTATCCCTGTCTTTCACGATGATCAACACGGCACTGCGATTGTCATCGCTGCCGGATTATTAAATGCCCTGGAATTACAAAACAAACAATTGAGCGACGTCACGATCGTTTGTGCCGGTGCAGGTTCTGCAGGCATCGCTGCGATGCACTTATTAACAAAATTGGGCGCAAAGCGTTCTAACATGCTGATGGTCGATCGCGCAGGCGTGATTCATTCGGATCGAAAAGATTTGAATTCCTACAAGCAAGCCTTCGCTGTTCAAACCGATAAATATACTTTGCTGGATGCACTGACCGGTGCCGATGTTTTTATCGGTGTATCGGGCCCAGGACTGATGACTCCCGACATGTTGCAAGCAATGGCAGAGAAGCCTATTGTATTTGCATTATCTAATCCCACACCGGAAATCATGCCCGAAGTGGCTCATCAGGTACGACAGGATTTGGTGATGGCAACAGGACGCAGCGACTATCCTAATCAAGTGAATAATGCGCTTTGTTTTCCCTACATTTTTCGAGGGGCGTTGGACGTGCGTGCCTCATGCATTAATGAAGCAATGCAATTAGCAGCAGTCCATGCGATTAGAGATTTGGTTCATGATCCTGTTCCAGAGAGTGTATTAACAGCGTATTCTCAAAAAGATCCCCTTGTATTTGGTCCCGACTATCTCTTACCAAAACTGATGGACCCACGATTAAAAGAACGAGTATCAACAGCAGTAGCCCAAGCCGCTATCCACTCAGGCGTTTCTCTTGCCTCACTTGGCGCTACGGTTTTATCTGAGAAATCATACTTAGGAGGTTGCAGTGATAACTAGAACATTAAAGGCGACATTTATTCCATGGCTTGTCTGCGCACTGGGCGCATTATTTTACAGTTACGAATATTTGTTGCGGATGTCGCCGAGTGTGATGGCAGAGAATTTAATGCGTTCGTATCATTTGACCGGCGCGCAGTATGGTTATTTATCGGGATCGTATTATTACTACTCTTATGTTGCAATGCAGGTGCTGGTCGGTGTGACATTAGATCGGTTTGGACCTAGACGATTATTAACGTTTGCCTGTTTTTTATGTGCGGCAGGCGCTTATTTATTTGCTTGCAGTGATCATCTCTCTGTCGCAATGATTGGTCGCTTCCTGATTGGTTTAGGCTCTGCATTTGCATTTGTGGGCGCAGCAAAACTCGCGACGATTTGGTTGCAGCCGCGTTATTTTGCCTTGATGTCAGGCATTATTTTTTGTTTAGGAATGGTGGGCGCCGCGTTTGGTGATATCGTTCTTCGTGTGATTGTTGATGCGCAAGGCTGGCAAAGCGCCATGATCTCTGCTGCTGTTGGCGGTATTATATTGACAGCGATTATCTGGTTTGTCGTTCGTGATGTGAATCCTTATTTTGAAAATCATCATCTTCATCATACCTCCAATATATCCAGTATGCTTTCTGGATTAAAGCAAGCGTTTAAGAATCCTCAAATATGGTTATGCGGTATCGTGGGATGTTTGTTTTATTTATTTTTGTCGGCATTTGCTGAATTATGGGGCCCTGCGTATTTAGCACAAGCGCATGGAATAGATCGCATACATGCAGCGAATGCTAATTCGATGGTCTTTATTGGTTGTGCCATTGGCGCACCGCTCTGGGGAATTTTTTCTGATTTTCTCTGCTTACGTCGCGTGCCTCTTATGATTGGATCCATTGTAGCAGCGGTTGCATTTTGCATTTTACTATACGCTCAATCGCTTCCTGTGGTTGCTATCTATATTCTTTTATTTATATTTGGCTTTTTCTCCAGCGTGCAAATTCTTGTTTTTGCGATTGCGCGTGAAATGACTCCCATTAAAATTTCAGGAACAGCGATTGGTCTCGTCAATATGCTTGTCATGATTGGGGGTATTGTATTTCCACCGGCGATTGGAAAAATCCTGGATATGAACTGGGCTGGTACGATGATCGATGGCGCTCGAGTGTATTCTTCCCATGCGTACACATTAGCGATGAGTTTGTTGCCGCTCGGTATGCTTATCGGTCTCTTATTTACCTTGTGTATGCGCGAAACGCATTGTGAAATTATAGCTGAGAGTGAGTAGTCTCGCTCCGTCCATTGTAGCGGGGCAACTTCATGCCGTCATTGCGAGCGCAGCGAAGCAATCCAGAAAGACAGATCGAAAGTCCCCTGGATTGCTCGTTGCGCTCACAATGACGACCCTAGTGGCGAGCGGTTTTATCATAAAAATATTTAATTTTTGGATCATTCGGGCGAAGTTGATAAGCTTTGCCCAACGCTTTTTTCGCTTCATCGTAATCTTGATCAGCAAAATATAATTTTCCTAAAATAAACCATCCTTCTGCATCGTCAGGATTGTTTGCTAACTTTGTTTTGATTCGGTGAATCATCCCAGCAAAACCACCGAGTTGATTTATTTCTTGTTGCAGCTGATAGTGCGCTTTTCCCTGAGTGAGCCATTGTTTCAATGCAGGTTGATTGCTGCTCCATTGATATAAACCGAGTGAAAATAAAGTCACAAATAGTGTAGAGAATAAAAAATATTTTGATGAAACAGTTTGTGTCGTGATGAATGGAATGGAAAGTAATCCTATTCCAGTCATCAGCATTAGGACGAGCAAGCTATATAATAAATATATCATTTGATTTCTCTCTGCTAGAATTTGTTTAATGTGCCATGGCCTTTATCGGAGCGTCATCCCGCGACGCTTTTTAAGCGGGACCCAGCGACTTTCGTGAATTTTATTCGAAAAATAACTCAAAAAAGTCGCTGGGTCCCGCTTAAAAAGCGTCGCGGGATGACGTTTCGGTGGAGGCCGTATTAAACTTTGTCCTCGAAATTATTGCTACGTGTGGAAGTGGCAGTCTTGCGAATGTAAAACAACAAACACACGATCCCCACCAACAAAAACACCAACGGCCCCAACCATAATCCCCACGTTGCCGCAACAAACGGCGGTCGATATAAAATAAAATTCCCATACCGCTCAACTAAATAATCAATGATTTGTTTGTCTGACTGCCCTTGTTGAATATGTTGATAAATTTGTTGTCGCAAATCAACAGCCAGTGCCGCATTCGATTCCGCTAAATTTTGATTTTGACAAACGAGACAGCGCAATTGTGAGGTGAGAGCTGCGAAACGATTTTGCTCCACCGGTGTTTCGAATGGATAAAAATCATCGGCGGCGAATAAATGCAATGGAATGCACAAAATGAAAATGATTATTATTTTTTTCATATCGGTTCATTCCGTAATTGTGCAATGAGCGGTTTCAATTTTTTTTCCCATGAATCAGTATCAATCGGCCCAATTTGTTTGTATCGAATCATTCCTTTTTTATCGAGAACAAATGTTTCAGGTGTCCCATACACTCCCCAATCAATCGCAACGGTTCCAGCGTAATCGACAGCGATCATTTGATAAGGATTTCCGCGTTGAGCTAACCATTTTTTTGCAGCATCCACATCGTCTTTATAATCCAAACCCAAAAAGAAAACATGCTCGTTTTGCGCAAGTTCCAGCAAAGCATTATGTTCTTCAGCGCATGCTTCACACCATGTTGCCCAGACGTTTACAAGGGTGACATGTCCCATCAAATCTTCATTGGTGACTATTTTTTTTTCGTCAAATAAAGTAGGTAATGCAAAATGCGGCAGCGGTTTGTTAATGAGCGGCGAAGGAACTTGAGCGGGATTCAACTTCAATCCTCGCCACAATATTAAAATAATCATCGCAAAAATAATTAACGGCAAAGTAAAATAAATTTTTTTAAGTAAATTCATTTCTTCCTCGCCAATAAGAGAATAGCGACAATAACCCGCCTAAAAATAATAAAAATCCACCCGCCCAAATCCATCGAACCATCGGTTTATAGTAAATACGAACTGACCATGCGCCATCAGAAAATCCATTACCCAACGCGAGATACAAATCGCGAAATGGATTCACTAAAATACCTGGTTTACTTAACACTTCATGATTGCTCTTATAAATGCGCTGTTCAGCTTCCAATGGCAACGGCATATCATTATTTTTTTGCACGTCAAAAGTTGCAGTAATCGCATCATAATTCGCACCATGCGTTTCATCAATATTTCTAAAGGTGAATGAATAATTCGCGAGAGAAACACTTTCTCCCGGCGATATTTTCAGTTGTCGCTCACTGCTATACGATTTATTCACTGTGACACCTAATGCGATGATCGCGATACCGATATGCGCTGTGATCATCGAAAGCGATCGCAAATTTATTTTTTTTTGTAAAGAGTAAGCGTATTGCAGCGTTGACAATATAATCCACACACTTAAAAGGATTCCTAAAAAAGCAAGCCCATGCCATTCGAAACCCAGAGAGTAGGGAGCAATCGCCGCAATCAATCCGCTCAACAAAAAAATTACACCTAATTTTTTTTCTGTTTTTTTTGCAGTCATTTTCCCCCAGGGAATATGCGGAGCGAGTCCCATCAATAACAATAAAGGCAATACAATGGGCATAAAAACCGTATTGAAATACGGTTCACCGACTGAAATTTTTCCCGCATTCAGTGCATCCAAAATAATGGGATACAATGTCCCGAGCGTAATCGTGAAAACAGCAGTGAGTAATAAAATGCTGTTGAACAGCAAAAAAGTTTCACGCGAAAATAATGTAAACTCGGGCGGTTGATAAAAATGCTTGATGCGCGTTCCGTATAATAAAAATGCCCCGCCGATAATCAGTGCGAGATAACACAAGAGAAAAATTCCGCGCGTGGGATCATTTGCAAAAGCATGCACAGAGACCAGCACGCCCGAGCGGACGAGAAAAGTGCCGAGCAAACTGAGTGTAAAAGTGAGAATCGCCAACAATAATGTCCAGCCTTTAAAAGATTGACGTTTTTCGCTGACAACTAAGCTGTGCAATAATGCAGTGGCAGATAACCACGGTAACAAAGAAGCATTTTCGACGGGATCCCAAAACCACCAGCCACCCCAACCCAATTCACGGTATGCCCACCAACTTCCCAACACAATGCCGAGACTTAAAAAGGACCAAGGCAATACAATCCAGGGCCGACAGGCGTGCGCCCATTCTTTGCTGCAATTTCCCTCGATTAATGCAGCCATTGCAAAAGCAAATCCAATCGCAAATCCAACGTATCCCAAATACAACATGGGCGGATGAAAGATGAGACCGGGATCTTGCAAAATCGGAGTAAGATCATTTCCCTCAATCGGCGCGCTGGGAAAGTCACGTTGAAATGGATTCGATGTGAGTAATAAAAATAAAATAAATCCGCAGTTAAGTAATCCTAAAATCATCATGATGTGAGAGCGGGAACGTTCAGATAATTTTTTATCGCCGAATAAAATAAAGGCGACTGTCCATGCAGCTAAAATCAGACACCACAACAATAGAGAGCCTTCGTGTCCGCCCCAGGCGGCACCGATGCGATACAGAAACGGTAATAAAGCGTGTGAGTGTTCGCGAACATACATGACTGTAATGTCGTTCGTCATAAAACTGGCGATTAAACACAACATCGCCATGCTTAAAAAAATGAATTGGCTGATGGCAGTTGTCATGGCGAGTTTATTGCGTATGAATCGCGCGAATAAAGGCGTGCCTGCTTGCAGGATTGCAAAGCAGAGTGCAAGAATAATCGCAAAGTGGCCAAGTTCAGGGATCATTTTTTTCCTTCATATCTTTTTGTGTACGAAAAAATTGTTTAGCAGGCCTTCCTCCGCAGGGGGAAG
>Ga0207003_1122_pt1 | contig 16667 bp, 17 predicted proteins | sample Alteio_BWMinCont_89_FD_153474 | JGI IMG/M metagenome (GOLD analysis project Ga0207003, IMG submission 153474) | Enriched cells from forest soil in Barre Woods Harvard Forest LTER site, Petersham, Massachusetts, United States -... | ecosystem: Environmental > Terrestrial > Soil > Temperate forest >...
TCGAATTTTAGAAGCGCCTGGGATCTCCCGGCTATATCTCCGATTCAATTACTCTAATAATGATTTTTCTAAAGACATGCAGGAATTTGTCGAAAACGACATGAAGAATTCAAATGTGGGTGAATTTCGGATCAACGCTGTACAAAAACCGGGAAACCCCATAGATATTAACAAAAGCCAAATACTTGCTGGCGGTCTGGAAGCATCCAAATCTAATGGAGAGGCAGACGCAACAATCATCGATGCAAATGGTCACAAAGAGAGATTGAAAACAAAAGACATGCCGCGAAAGCTTGTGATCGAATCGACAAAAGATGACCAAATAAATACCCTGGTCAACAGGATTTCAGATGAATTCCGAGAAGCCTAATACCCGACACACCAAAGAAACTATCCAACAAGGTTTCTTGTTGGACTTCAAAGGTATTTTCACTATTGCAGAATTCAAAAAGAGGCCCTTCAAACCACTCACTTTTAAAATTGCTGGATTAGCCTGGGTCATTTTCTCGGTCTGGACATTTTACTGGAAGATTCCCATTTACGACGTAGTTGTCGATATGGTAAATAACCTGATCATTTGGATACCATGTATCCTAGGATTTACCATAGGAGGGTTCGCCTTCTTGATTGGATTTATTCAACCTAGCCTAATGCAAAAGATTTCCGAACCTAGACAAAATTCTCCGTTTAGCCTCTTTCAAGTAGCCAGTGCATCTTTCGCTTGCAACATTATTATCCAGTCGCTCACATTAGCAGTTGCATTCACAGCCCACTTTATCATGTTGTTGGATTCGAAAAACAAATCACTTATTCCTTATCCAGACTTATATATTAAGATAGTAAATATAGGGGCATTTCTTTTGATTGGCTTTTCATTTGCCTTATCTCTTGCAGTCACTGTCCAGATTGTCCTAAATATCTTCAATTTTTCACAACTTCATCACTATAATACTAATAAGGAAAAACTAGATCAGAAAAACACCCCGGCCTCTCCCGAGGAAGGAGTCTAATCAGAGAGTCAGGAAAATCGGTCTCCCTCCAGCCCCTTCGGCAAGAACACGTGCCAGGCTCGGACACCCTGTTTGCTCCGCAGGCTCCGCAACAGAGTGTCCGCCTGCATGCTGGATCCTCGCTCCGCTCCTTCGTCGCTGCGCTGCGGTCCACATGCAGGTCCGCTTCTCTGGCACGGTTCTTTCGCTTCAGGGGCCTCCGGTCGGGCAGCTCCCGTGTCCGCGCCGATCAGGCGCTGCGATCGCATAAGCTGCGGGGTCTGTAGTACGCTTCGCTCCTCAGCCCTCCTCGCTCACGCGACCGCAGTGCGCTCCGCCGCCTCATCTGCCGCGTCCACCCGCTGCCTCATTTCGTCCGCCACCTGCCAGTGCCCGGCAGCCCGTCTAATAATTTGGCCTCCGCCGGGCTTCGGCCCAACAACCAAGGCCGACCGCGGGTAGCTGCGCGTCGCCCTCCTGGCGTCGGGCTTCCCCGCGCAGCACTGCCGGGCACGTGGCGGCGGTGGCGGCCCTGTCCCGTCCGCTCGTCGTTCCTCCTCGCTTCCGTCCCAGGCTCGCCGTGATACTGCGACGATCGTTTCCGACGAATAAAGAAAGCTGCCGCCGGCGATCAACGGCAGGACATACCTCAACCATAGTTCGCCGTTGGCACCCCTGCGGGGACAAGATGCAAGGTAAGTTGGCGGCATCTTGTCCCCCGCAGGGGCATGATCTCATTTCCCTAAAGACCGGCGCAGGACAGCTACCGCTCGCCCTTCGCCCTCTCGCTCCCCTTCCTGCCTTCGCGGCCTTCGCCGGCTCATGCCGCTTCGGCCCAGGTCGGTCCGCTGGTGCGGGGCTACACGACAGCCCTCCTGCGCCAACAATCTCCAAGACCCTAAGGCCAGCGTGCAGCCCTCAAGACAGGTTCGCACATTTGCTTCGCTACCCTAAGCAAATGTCCCGCGCTTTGCGCGTGTGTACACATTTTGACCGCTGCACCACCCGCGCGCATTTCTGAGGCGCCGGCTTCCATGACTCTCCAGCGATCTGCGCCAGGACATATTGCCTAAAGATCATTTTTGAGAAGTCTGACCCGGCGAGGGATTGAAAAATACCCCGCAAAGGTCGGCTCCTGGCCGGCCTCACCAAGGAACTACGGCATAAAACGGCGCAGTACAAATCCTCATCATCGGGGTCCGCTTGGGCAGCAACGATGAGTCATCCACATCTCCCGCAGCATTTATTCCGTTCCTCCTTGGCATTCGGCCAGCCACCCCGCCGGGGCCGTCGGTTTAATTTTTCAATCACCTCAAATCAAAAGAAAATGAAAAAGAAACCGACGATGAAAGAACAGGCGGCGATGGTCAACAGCCTTTGCGTCAAGACCTACATGGATATTTTAGGGTATCCTGGCGGCATTGTCGAACGTCACGGACTAGCCATCTTTAACTCCCCGTTCGATGAGGCAGGCCGGCTATATGTCGAAAAGCAGTCGAATAAATTCCGGTTAAGTCACGGTAGGCTTAAGGGCGGTGTACTGGATCTCGCGTGCGCCATATTCAAGGAAACCAAGTCGAAAATCCTCAGGAACATTGCGCTCTACAGGATCGATATCCTGATGAGCAAATGCGGTTCCCGATCTGGTGCGATCTGGTAGACCGGCATTCCCTCCGTATCCTTACCGACAATCCGATGTCGTCAGGTGCATATGGCGCCTGCGCGACTTATTATCAGCTTCCTCTGAGCGACTCGAACGCCCATCGCCTGGTTCGTAGCCAGGAATTCTATCCTTTGAACTAAGAGGAATAAATGTGCCGATAGCAGGGGTCGAACCTGCACGCATTGCTGCACCGGTTTCTAAGACCGGTATGTCTCCCAGTTCCATCATATCGGCATGGGGTGACTACGGGAATCGAACCCTGTCCTCCAGGTTCACAGCCTGGCGCTCTACCAATAAGCTATAGCCACAGTTGCCTCTACTCGAATCGAACGAATATATTCCGGGTCAAAGCCGGACGCACTAGCCGTTGTGCTAAGAGGCAATAGTCGGGTAGGCTGGATTCGAACCAGCGATTACGTGCTTCCAAGGCACGGGAGGACGACCTGACTCCTCTACTACCCGAAAAGAAAAAGCCCCGGCAAATTGCCAGGGCTGCTCAAAATCATTCAGATATGTGCTATCACATACATGTACGACCGAACAGCCCGTGTCGGGGGTGCTGGAGTCGCAGTTGATGTATGTTTAAGATGTTCATTTTACAAACCTACAGGGCGATTTTTCCTGTTGGAACGCAAAGGTTAGCAATTCTTTTCGAATCTCCAAATGAATTGCCAAACTATTGAGATATTCTCAAGCCTCGAAATCGACACTCAGCTGATTCACCTCTTTACCATCTCATTTGCCAAAAAGTCGAAGCCTTCAAGTCAATGTATTTGAAAGTTTTGTTTATTGCCAGTTTCACCAGATATTAAAAATCACTTATTTTCATAGACTGCCTAATTCAAGTACGATGTGTCGAGTTTCAGCACCATCGACACTTGTCTGACGGTTGCTAGTGATTTTGCTGTTGTTGCTGTTGTTGCTGTTGTTGCTGCTGTTGCTGTTGACCGCTGGATTGTGTTTTTATGGTAGTAGTACCGGAGGGGTCGATTTTGTTCAGGATATCAAAAACAGAACAGGTTGTGCCGTCGGCTCTTTTGATCGCAACAATTTGTGGATAAAGGCGGGTATCAGTGTCATAGATTTTTGATTTGATAGCTGAAAGGGATTGAAGGGCTGTTTGGATGGACGCTTCGCTAATATCAACTGGCAGAGTTATCAGGTCGGTGATTTTTGAGGATTCCATACCAATGACGTCGACGCTCAGTTGGCCGGCAAGTTGATTGGTTTTGGCAGCAAGACCAAGGCCGAATAGTGAACTTACGTTAACGCCTGCAGTAAAGGTGGTGATCTGAGCTGTGATTCTCATGCCGACTCCGACTTTTGTGAATCCGGCGCACGTTGCACCGTCATTATTGATGACTTTCAGGGTGGTAAATTTGCAATAATCAAGAGTGACGGTATACGAACCGCTTTCTGCAGTGATGGAGGCAGGGCCAAACGAAGCGTTAGCTGAGTTGTCGTTTTTGCGCACGGTGGCGTAGACCGCCTCGTTTGGTAGAAATTGTAGAACACTACTTTTTTCTGTAGCGAGTTCTTTGATGGTTGTTTTTTTAAATTGTTTGGTCGTTTGATCATAAATAGTGACGCTTTGCTCGAATTCCAGAGGCGAGACAGGTATGTAGTCTTTAAATTGCGATTCAAGAAGAAACGTGCCTAATTGGGGTTTTTTATTTCTTTTCTGACCGAATGTCGGTGCGAAGATGATTAGAGCAAGCAGGAGAGTAAAACTTTTCTTCATATTGCTTTTTTAAATATCACTATTGTTATGGTGAATTTCTCGAATGCTCTATCTGGGGATAAAGACCGCGCTGATGTAAGAAGAGAGGCCTCGGAAAAGATAGGAATTATTACGATCGAATGAAAAAGGAGAGTTGTTAATGGCACTAAATACCGTTCTTTAACGGTATTTAGTAGACTCTCTTGGTAGTGCCAGAAAAGATTTTATCTTATGAGTTAAGTAGTATATCGATCCTATGACATCCGATCAAAATCGGTTTTAGCATTGCCGTACTCGGCCAATGTCCGAACGATAAGTCGCATGAAGTCGTGGATAAAATGGCCTCGGCCGGTATACTTAAGCATGTGGACAATATCCTCTCAGGCAAATTGGATGTGAAATCGATCATCTCGATGAGTTTTTTTCCCGACAATATTGTAAAATATCTTCGGCGTAATACCCATCAGCTCGGCGGTCCCAGCAGGATCGCTTTAAAACCGAAATCTTCAAGTCAATACTTGCTTTTTCTCGTACCTTTATAAAGCCAGATTTACCCGAATAAATCCGAGTAAAATTCGCCCAGCTCTTTGCTTTCAGATCGACAAAACGATCGACAAAATATTCAACATATTGAATATCAATACAGCTAAGAAATCCTGACGGGGTCACGAAAAGGCAAACCAAAGAAAGCCGAAACCCAGCAAATCATTGATTCTGCTGGGTTTTTTGTTTTGCGGGATCGTCAAATCATTCACTATTTCGTAAAACATTGGTGACCTATTCGGTGAACTGGTCACCAATTGGCGAAAACAGTTCACCAGAATCTGCCCAAAGCCACGCCCAGCCTAAATTGTAGCACAATATTAGGATCAAAATGGTTTAAAATCTTCCAGGATTCAAACCCGAAATCGTAGTTTGCATATACCTCATCACTGGATCATTTTTAAACATTCAAAATTGATCACGATGGACCAGAAACACAGTTTTTCATTACTAGCGATCAATCGCAAGAACAAGCAAACCAAAAATGGCGAAGTGCCGGTGTATCTGCGGATAACCTGCGACAGCAGGCGCATTGAAGTCTCCGTTAAAATATCGCTAGACCCTACAAAATGGAATTCCGCCAAGGGCCGCGTGAAGGGGAACACCGAAGAAGCCAGGCGCCTGAACCAAAGCATCGAAACCTTCGAACATCGCGCCAGGGAGATCTACAACAAGTTCATCCTGGTTGGCAAGATCATTACAGCAGACGCCATCAAGAACGAGCTCATCGTTCCCGCTGCCGGTCAGCACTGCCTGGTCGCCGAAATTGAAAAATTTGTCGTCAGCATCGAGGGGCGGACCTTCCAACGCCTGCCTGAGCCAGGCCGGGGAATTATCGACTTTTCCGTTCTGCGGCGTGCCTCTCCATCCAAACTTGGTGGCAATGACAACATGCTTGCGGTGAGGGACAAGTACGTTTGCAATTAAAGCTTCATTGTCTCCGTAGGCATCGGAAGAGTCCCAAAAGTTGACGCCCAACTACAGGGCTTTTTCCAGTGTAGCTATCGATTCCTTATCGTCCGGTTTGCCATATGCTATGCTCATGCCCATACAGCCTAAGCCTATAGAGGAGGCTTCGATATTGGTCTGTCCTAATTTCCTGTAACGCATAAGTTAATTATTTTTCTTTAGCTGTTAACTAATGGATACAAAGTACGGGGGAATAAAGACACAACACTTTGTGTAAAATGTCAATTTTACTCGGTTAGAATGTCACCTTGTTTACTGTTTTTTCTTTATTTTCTGCCTTCTGCACTGAATTGGACAGAGTAGACATTTCTTCGCTCTGTCCTTTTTTATTTCCCTTTGTACGGGTCAATCGTTTGCCACGCCAATCATACCAATTAACTTCCTTAATAGTCAATAGTTTTTTGATCTTTTCCAGCGGCAATTGATTTCTTTGTAAGCGCAGCCGTTGCTTGTACATCCATTGTAACAGTCGAAAATCGCAATTCTTTGCGGAAATGCAGCCATGCTTGGTTGCAATTCGCTTCAGCTCCGAGCATCGTTTGTCCCAATCGGGAGCCCCCATTACACTAACTATCTTTTGAACCTTTTTGTGTAATCTTCCCACACCTTTATCATTTTTAATAAACGTAGCAAAAGGATGAACCTGATTTATATATTTCTTTTCCCTCATGCAAAATTGGTATAAGCCGGAATTCCCTTTCTGCTTTGGCGGTTCTCCATGAGATTCATAATGATCCACCAACTCATTAATTCTCTTTAGCCACTCCTTTTCAATAACTAATGTCTCAAATGGAACACCGCCTTTCTGCAAATTAACCAGGTAATCTTCAGGCAATTTATTGGCTTTGTATAAAAAATTGATTCGGCGAAGATCCCTTAGGATTTTTGTATCTGCCGTATCGATGGTTCCATTCTTAAAATGCGATATTAGCGTGTCAACCCTATCCAATACTCTGCCCCTCATATTAAGTTCCAATGGGGTCACTTTATTCAACATATTTATTTGTTCCTTGCATAAGCCTCCACGTCTATATTTGTTTCGCTGAGTCTGAATCCAACTATTTAATCTGGCTGCTGAAAAGTTAATTGGCTTACCATTTTTCTCAACCCACTTTTCCCATTCATAAAACATGATCATCCATACATAAGGGATTTTATTGTCAAAGTCTACTCCAATAACCTTTAACAAAGCTTCTCTCTCTTTACTCATTTTTCCCTGCTTATAATCGGATCGCTGAAATGTTACCCATTTGTATAATTCTCTATCGGTCATTGGAACATAGAGATGATTTTGCTCCTTGTAAAATATTTTCCCTCTTTCGTAAAGCCGTTTCCAAACATCTACCTTTTCATCGAATGAGGTAAATATTTCCCTTATATCCTGTATCTCATCGATAAATTCTATCGCCGCCTTGCTTTTTTCCTTTTTCCAGATCTGGTTTTTACTGATGGACGAAGTCAATTCGCGTTCGAAATCGTTTTTAAACGATGCTAATTGGACGTTCTTGAAATTGTTAACAAGGTCGATGATCAAAGGCCGGTTGGCAACCTTAATAGAAAAAGCCCTGCCGATCTGCTGATAAAAGACTGTCGGTGAAATGGTATCCCTCAGAAGTATAACGGTATTACAATTTTTTGAATGCAGACCTTCGTTGACCTTATCTATGGTATAAAGAATTACTGCCCGCTGATCTTCGCCTGAAAACAGTTTCAAAGCGCTTTCATTCTCGCTGCCCTTAATTTTTGAATAAAGAGACAGGCTTTCAACCTTGCCATATATGGACTTGAAAATGGAACCGAGTATTTTCTGCGCGTTTTTCAGGTGTTCCCAATCTTTGCAAAACACAATGACCCGGCGGCGTTCGGCATGCAGATGTCGTTTTAGCACAACGTCAAGGCCCGACGACTTTTCCCAGTCGATCACTTTGCTGTCCAGGTCGTTGGCGAGCTTTTTCTTATCCCCCAAGTCAGATGATAAAATCTTTTTCTTCATCTCCTGAAATTCCTCACGTACTGAGTATAAGGCACTGACGTACACCGGCGCAGGTAAGATCCCTTCGGCAATGGCCAAATTGAGGGACATTTGGGTGGCAATGCAGTCGTTAAAAATCTCCGATGCCATATTCCTGTTGTCGTCCAGGTATCTTATGGGAGTGGCCGAGGTGCCTAATACTTTGGCATTCGGGTTGATCTTCAGCAACCGCTCTACGGCGCCGCCCCACACTTCGGCGCCAAGACGATGGAATTCATCGAGATAGATATAATCAAAGGAATCGGGTATGAAAAACGCTTTTTTTAGCTTTAAGCCGATATAAGTCGAGGATGATATTTCCCCTGCCCGGATGTGCTTTTGAATTTCCTTAAAGATATGTGAGCCAGGCGCTAAAAGCAGGTGCCGTTTGGAATAATTCCGGTTTACAAATTCTGCAATGATCACACTCTTGCCCGTTCCGGTAGGCCGGATGATGCACACCCTATTTACTTCTCTAAATAACCTGACGGCGCTTTCGTATGCTTCCCTGTTATGCGGAAACAGATCCATAAATGATAGATTGAATGATAAATAATTAAGACTTGCCTGTTAAGCCCACTTACTGGAAATGTTGAGGAAGGTGGAAAAAGATGAGTGATTTTTAACAAATTTAATGCCTGAATAAAGTAACAGGAAGACAGGTGCAAGGTGTGAACCATACAGTTTCATAATAATAAGGTTTTAGTACAAATTAATTAAGCCAGTTTAATTCAGTATATCTTAAGCTAATTTATTAGAGCCAAATACTAGTAGAAACGTGAATGCATACCTGATCTCGTATGTCAACTATTTTCATTTTATATTTATTTCAGCAGATTGGGAATACTTATTTCTATTCGGTTTCATTTAGTAAGTTTTAGAAAATGATTTCCACAGGACAGTTCCCCATTTTTCGAATAAGAGCGACATCAAAACATCGGTAAGCGAAGTATATGCGCACTCGTACAAAAAATGCCGCCGATAATTTACCGATGAAGCTTTATTTGAAGCCCGGGTAAGGCGTTCCTGGTCATGACCGACCGAACTACAATTTATCCTGCTAAGATTCAATTGTACAAAAGGTCGGCAGATCTTCCACAACTATACCCCGCATCTAATTTTTGCAGCTGCACTGTAAAACTAAGACGCAAATCAACTAAATGCAAATGATAAAAGTCACTTAATGTATTCTGCCGCGCATACGGCTCAGCGTTTCTCTCGACATATCTAGATGTGAAGCCAGATCACGAACGGGAACGATATTGACCAGTTCCGGTTGTGTCGCAAGCAATATTTTATAACGTTCTTCTGCGGTCAGCATCCGAATATTTCTCGCATGGCGGTGCCAAACCCTGAGGTATTTGTTTGTCAGCACGCGACCGACAACGTTGAATTCGATAAAGGTCCTATATAGGTAGTTCAATTCGTCATATGTAATGTAGAAAAGTACGCTATCTTGCAATCCCTGGATAAAATCCACTCCCGGCACTTGGTCGTAAAAACTGCCAATGGAAACTACCGTTTCCATTCGACCGAAAAACCAATCACAAACTTCCTGATCATGTAACATGTAAAAGCACTTCAACAAACCCTCGCTGATAAAATAGAGGTTCTTACACACTTCCCCTCCGCGAAGCAAAAACTCCTCTTTTTTAATTGTGGTGGTCTTGATAATCTTTCGGAGATGCGAGAGACATTGAGTTGATAATGGCCATCCTTCTGACAATGCGATCTGATTAAGAAACAGCAACAACACTTCCATAGTTAAAGATTAAGGTTAATGAATTCTTTAATAATTTAACTATCCTGGCATCCACCTCCAAGAGCGAATTTACGTATAACGTTAGTTATAAATATTAGCATCTATAAAAAAAATAATAGTAAATACTTACAACGGCGCTATCTTTCCTGCAACTACTTTGCCGGCCTAACAACAACCCATACCTGTTACTTCGCATATCACCTTGTGATTTATATCACATTCGCATCTGTCCCATTTTCCGAATCACATATTCAATGTAAATTCAAATACGGCTAAACTGCCGAATAAAAACCTTAGAATATGTCAAACAAGCTCCTCTTGCTGCTCGTCAGCCTTACATTGCTATTATTTGGCTGTGTGAAATCTACAAAAACTACGGGTTCCGATCCCACCACCCCGATTTCGGAAGCCCAGGCGTTCTTTAATAGGGAGATCGCCTCTTCGGGCAAGCCTCTCAATTCCAACAACTACCGTGCGAGACAAGCAAAAACAGTTCTTTGGGACAGGGCAATAACAAGGCACTCGCCGTCCGGTGACCTGGTTGTGGCCCCAGTCGCATATAAGAACAATCTCATTATTGCCTCGAAGGACGCTCCTGAGCGCGCCTATAGTCTAAATGATCTCACATCTCTTGTAGTAAGTCAGGACAGCAATAAAACCAAACATGCGTACTTGGTTACCTTTGTTCCCGATACAACAAACAACCTCGATTCCACAACGGGAATATATTTTGTAGAAGATTGGAAGGGCAATTCAATCCTCAAGCCGGTTCACCGAAGACTTGATGGCGATACACAAGGCGGTCCCGTTTCCGGTTCTTCAGGCACTAAGCAAACCGACATTGTGCAGACTATTCAGGTCTGTACCGAAATAGACGGCTACAATTACTCTCCCGACTTTCCAGACGCCAGCTATTCCTGGTCTGAAACGACATGCTCAACCTTTGGTTTTTCCACTCCTGGATTAAATCCAAGTATGCCTTATGCCAACCTGCCATATCTTGCACTCATTCGTACCCTTCGCCCCATCATCGCTGTAGTTAGTCCCCCAAGGAATCCAATTGCCGACATAACTGATTACTTCAAATGCTTCACGAACGGCGGCTCCCCTGATCACTCTTATAGCATCCAGATATGCGTCGATCAACCAACAGATGGAAGCCGCCAGGCTTGGGGACTTACTCCAGGTGGTCCGGCCGGAAGCAGCATTGCTCAAAACCTCGTTAACGTTGGGCACGCTTTCCTTATATTTTCGGAAAATGACCAGGGTCACATTACGACAAGGAACGTAGGGTTTTACCCTTCGTCTATGGTTTGGCCATTTCAAAATAATAGTAGCAGCCAGGGAGTTCTAGCCAACGACCAATCTCATCCTTACAATATCAGCTTAACAGTGAATGTAAGTAACGATCAATTCTTCGGCATTTTAAATTATGCCTCCTTGGGAAATAATCAGGGATTTTACTACGACCTTAACTCGAATAACTGCACTACCTTTGTTATTAACGCTATGGCCAAAGGCGGCATCACCCTCCCTAACACAAAGGGCTCATGGCCCGGAGGGACAGGCAACGATCCAGGAGATCTTGGTGAAGACATTCGTAATATGTCAACGTCCTCCAACATGAGCAAAAATACAGTGGCAAATAATCATCCTAACGTAGGAAGTTGTGACTAAAACCTTTTTTATGAAATATACCGTTTTGATCCTTCTAACAATCGGCGCCATGGCGTTTGTACGCCCAAATAGAGCGCTTCACTCGGCACGCTACCTCCACCTAACTTCATGGGATTCTACCAAGAACTGGAGAATTTACAAACTACAAAAGTTCAATCAAGTTGTCAGAATGCCGGCGGACAGCCTGCGGTTTTTAGAAGGGATTAGTTTAAACGACGACTCGATGCACGGCTTTTTATCCAGCTGTAAGAAATTGTCTGCAACGAATCCGGCCTGGATGGGATGTTACCTGGCCTCATATGAAAGCTCGGGCGCACAAATCAAGAAAGTTATCATTAGTCAATACGCGGGATTCTTTTATTCCGAGTATGACAATTCCTTCTATGAGGTCGATTCGGAAGATCAGCAACAATGGTTAAGCTTTCTTTCGAACTCATACCAAAACATCTTTCAAAACAGTGGTAAATAAAAATCGTAGTAATGAAGTTGACGCACATCTTCTGGTCCCTTCTAACTCTTGCGCTAATAATTTTTATTCCGAGTCTTCTTTACCGACCCAATTCAAAATTGGGAGGCGGCCCAGATCTGCTGCTGCTTTTCGTGCTTATATGGCTTATCACTACCGGCGTCAGTCCGATAATAATTATTTTGAAAATAGCTCGGGTTGTAAAAAGAAAGATCGAGTTTTTAAGGGTTTTGTTGATGATCTTCAACTTCTACTTTGGATGTTACGGTATTTATATGATTCTATCGGGCCAGATTATGCGATCTGGCCCTTTTTATCTACCATTGTTTATCCTTAATCTCATTTGGGGAGGGGTACTTCTCATAATTATGTCGACTAATTCCTCAAAAGACGATTCAGTGAATTGAAATTTCGAAATAAGTATGACTTGAATCGCTGGATGCATTGATCAATCCCCGTAGTTTAACAACCATGTCGTCAATGCAATACCGCCCAATGTCTCCGAATCAAAAAGCGGCTATGATACTAGGAATTAGCCTTCTCAGCCTTGTTGGTATCTTCATGGCCGCTCCAATCCCGCAAGCGCTTTCCTTCCATCATTTTGCAGATACCCGTTCACTATGGGGTATTCCCAACTTCGCCAATGTCGTCAGCAATCTTCCTTTTTTGATCATTGGGCCGTGGGGCTAATCTCTGTGCAAAAGACCAATGTTCCTGCCGGTATCCGCTGGACTTATTGGCTGCTCTTTCTGGGGGTTGCAATCGGTAGTCACAACTGTGCTACCTATTACCGATATCGAACTAATCAGCGGCCCGTAGTCAACTCTACCACTTTCTTTTCAAATTCCATCATCTCTGCGGCCGCAGCATTTCTTTTACTCATCAACTCTTTCACCTGATCGCCAACCTCAAAGTATGCCTTGTTCTCAGCTATATCTATCGGTTTATTCATCCGCGCGGAAAAAGCTGCCAAAGCCTGCCGCTTATCATCCGTCATTCGAATCAGCGCTGCTTTAGCCGCTGTCCCCACACTCAGATCTCGCGTATAAACCGTAACCCTGTCCAGGTCCGGTGATTCCAGCACCCGGGGAAGATTCTCTATAAGCTTCCTAAACCGGTCAGCATGCACCTCGTCCGGCACAAACCGGGCCCAGCCCCTATTCGCTTTTGCCGTTTCGAACCGCAGATGAATGCCCATCCAGCTCCATCGTTCCGGGATGGCCAGCAGCTGCAAATGCGTGCTGTAACCAGCTTTTTTCATCTCCTGGAAGGTTTCCTGCACTTTTGGCAGATTTCCCAATGTAGTTTCTATGAGGAGGTTAAAGCGCCGGGCAATGCCTTCGGCGATCAATTGGCCGTTCCATCGATCCGCATAAGGCCAGGTAATGTCCGAATAGTGCGCTTCAAATTCTCCCAGGATCCGATCGGCTTCCGGGTGATAATTCCGTAAGGTATCCGCATTACATTCGAGAAGATTGTCCTGCAAGCTTTCTGCCGTCAGCACGTTCAGCTCGGTCTTGCCGCAGCCTGGCTGGCCTGCGTTCAGAAAAAACTGCGCAGGATCGCTCCTCGTAAGGCCTGAAATTCTTTCCGCAATGATGCCTTTGGAAATCTCCTTCTCGTCTTCAGGAGAAATATAAAATGGGTCCATTATGATCCGATTACTTCATTAACCGGAGCACTGTAATTGTATAGTTCTTTAGCGATCGGCGTATATGCCGCAATCACTTCTTCCATCTGATCAAGCGAAGAGAACGTGGAGGATTTTCGGAGCAGGCTCATCGCCAGCAACCGGTTCGCTTCGATCTTCTTCAGCAGCCTGACGCCCAGCTTTGCCTTCTTTTTCTCCCGGTAAGCCAGACGTGCATATCCTGCCACCACGTCGCTTAATAAAGAATGCGCCGTTTCAGTCAGCTCGTAAAATTTCATCCCGTTCACTTTCCCTTTTTCCTTCTTACGTTCTGTGACCGAACCCAGTTCTACCGTCACTGCATCCTTCTTGGCCTTCCTCCCCAGCGCCGTCCTTGCCTTGGTCATCAGTCCTACGATAATCCCCGGTTTACCAATAACAGTTTCCAGGACCTGAATGCCGGTCATATCGGTTGCGTCCAGGAATATAACATAGATTTCGGGCTCTTCGCGCTTCTTCGAGTGCGCCGGATATATCCGTTGTAGTTCCAGGTTATGCAAGACCCCAATATTGAGCTCGTTTATTTTGTCATCTGAAAGAAAAATGCTTGCGTATGGCTCATTTCGCTGCCTCCTTCTCGGCAGCTCATATCGCACGACAAGTGTGGCGTCTTTCTTTATTAACTCCTTGACACTCATAATTAATGTTGGCAATTTACAAATAAATCCCGGGAGTACAAAATCAGTCGATCGTGTTCATTTTACGCACTGTATGGGCACTTTTCGTGTTTTGGATAGAGCAACTCGTTAGCGTAATTTTACTCCATAAATCCATAATGATGGAAACCATTGGCACCCAAGAAGCCGCAGACTATTTGAATGTATCCAGATCGCATGTCGTTCGCCTGCTGGACAAAAGAGAAATTCCTTTTACGAATGCAGGTACTCACCGACGGATCAAAATGAGTGATTTGGTAGCGTATCAAAAGAAAATGAAAGCCACCCACCGAAAGCAGCTGAACTTCCTCGCCGAACAGGCGCAGCAACTTGACCTGGGATATTCGGCTCTCTGATCATAAATTCTCCTATCTTACGACGAAATCACACTGATGTACTCCCCGGTGAACTACAATCTCCTCGCTCTTTACAACCCAAGCTGGGCGCAGCTTCCAAGATATGGTTTGAATCATGACGGGGTCACAAAGCCGCCCGACGATAGTCGGTCGGCTTTTTTGTTATATCGCTCGGCTTCCTAAGTGATTACTCACAAATTTGCATTACCCAAACAAGTCGAGAAACCAACCAACAATACTATACCCGAGCTCAAAAGCCAGGCTCTACCAAGCCCCTGGTCCTTAAATCGATACTCTATGGACAAGACGACCAAACAAATGAGCACATGAAGCCCAACAGCAAATGCTGACATGATCAATATTCCCATTGCTGCACCTTGTTTCCCGCCACTACCACTGAGCACGCGTATCAGGACAGAATACGCAAACAGCACCGCCAGGTTGATCCCTGCAATTTTCTTCAAAGCCTTCATAATAATTCGCTTCTTAGCTTTTCAAGTTTTGATTTTAACTCGCTCCGGTAAAAGAGATTCATCGTTTCAAAAGGTATAATCTTTCCATCAGTATCCACGATATGTACACAGGATTTCTTTATTGATCGGATATCAAAATCATAAGCATCCATAAAATTCATGATAATGATGCGAAATAAATTATTGTACGAAAGCTCCTCAGCCACCACTTTTGGCAAACAACACAACAGCTGATTAAACGCTTCACTGGCAGCAAGTGGGGAATTGCCGGTGCTGAACATTTTCATTACATAGCTATGCAGCACCTGGTCCTGTTCATATACGATGGTATTCTTAGAGGAATTAAGCAACACTTCAGGGTCGATCAATCTTGTTAAGGGCTGCACCTTCCCCCCTAGCTTTAATGCATAAGCCATGGTTAACGCATCAGGATTGCAGGGTACAGGAACAAGATCGCTTGGTTGAAATATCTTGCTCTGCTCCAGTATCTTCTGTCGAACCTCCGTCGGCGTGAGGCGACCCGTTGCAGGATCAACATTCTCCAGTCTGCCACTCATTTGGGTGGGTTGAAAAGTAACGCCCCGAACGCAGGGTTGCTGCAAGGCATATTCTATTATGGCGCCGATCTCATCATCATTGAGCCCCTTTTGAAGGGTAACAACAAGTGTAGTTGAAAGATTGTATTTATTCAGATTTTCAAGCGCCCTTTTCCGTATATCCGTCAGATCCTTACCACGCAGCTGTATCAGTGCCTCTGGCTTAAACGAATCAAATTGCAGGTACACCTCAAAATCCGGCATGTAACCGGAAAGTCTTTCCGCAAACCCGATATCGTTGGCAATACGAATGCCGTTGGTATTGACCATTAGATGCTTAATGGGCTTCGTCTTGGCTATATCCATTATCTTAAAAAAATCAGGATGTATGGTAGGCTCACCCCCGCTTAACTGTACCACGTCCGGCTCGCCTTCACTGGCCACTATCGCATCCAGCATCATCTCAATTTCTTCCAGGGTTCGGTGCCGGCCATGCGTCGGCGAAGAGCTCGCATAACAGGTAGGACAGGAGAGGTTACACCTGTCTGTTACTTCTATCAGCGTAAGGCAGCTATGTTGTTCATGATCCGGGCATATACCACAGTCATAGGGGCAGCCATAGACCGTCGATGTATGGGGTTTTTTCGGGTATTCGCTGGCTTTATTATAGTTTCTGATCTGTTTGTAATACTCGATGTCAACGGCGATCAGCACTTTTTGAAAACCATGCTCCTTGCATGTTTTGATTAGATAGACCTTTCCATTCTCAAAAATGATCTTGGCGCTCAACTGCCGGTGACATTCAATGCAAAGGCTAATGGTATGGTCGTAATAAATATAGTCGCGCTTATTTTCCATGTTCTGCAAGAGCTGAAAAGTTAAAGAATAATCTATAAATGGTTCTCGAATAATACAGTAGCCCGATTACACAGCACAGTTGTATGGTTCCAAGTCCTCCAAAATAGACATAATGGGGTTTTATAAAATCAAGCAGGAACCGAAAAGCAAGGTAAGCGATCATAAAAAATTGAAACCGGTAACCATTTACCAACCTTATATTCCTTTCAATTGCAACCAATACTACCCACAAAAGACCCAGGTACCCTATTTCGTATAACGTAACCGGGTGCCTGTACAGTCCATCACCCAAATCGAT
>Ga0207003_1123_pt1 | contig 16558 bp, 15 predicted proteins | sample Alteio_BWMinCont_89_FD_153474 | JGI IMG/M metagenome (GOLD analysis project Ga0207003, IMG submission 153474) | Enriched cells from forest soil in Barre Woods Harvard Forest LTER site, Petersham, Massachusetts, United States -... | ecosystem: Environmental > Terrestrial > Soil > Temperate forest >...
CAGCAACATGATATTCACGGAAGCGTGCGGGCGTTCGAAAGTATTTATGAGTACCTGGGTCAACAGGGTTTTTGGGAGTTGGTAAATGAACCGGGATCCTGGGTCCTTTCGCCGGCAAAGAAAAACTAAAACAGAAACGCGAATGAGAAAGATCTGCCTTACGGTAGTCGGCATGTACCTGATGCTGCTACATGCCTTTTCACAGGTTAGTGGTACCGACTCATCCGGCTATAAATCGAGAAAGCTGTCGCTGGAAGAGGTCAACTTCGTATCCGGCTATTATGACCAAACTGCGGATAAATCCTCCGTGATGGGTGGGCGGACCGATTACAAAGGCAATGGGGCGGTGACCGACCTTGCCAATGGAGTGGATCTAAAATTTGTCGGCTGGGATCCCCGGGGTCGCAAGAATTCCCTGACGGCCGGACTGGGGATCGACTACCATACGGCCGCGTCGCAAGCGTATGTGGATTCCAATGGACGGGCCCGCAACAATGGAACCAGGATCTATCCCACACTCGACTGGACGATTGGAAATGAAAAAAAGGGAACGGAATTCGGCATCGGGGCCTATTATTCCGCCGAACACAACTATTACCATTCCATCGGGTTGAATACGTCCTGGTCAAAGAAGAACCATCATAACGGAGAATTCAGCGTCAAGCTGACAGGGTATTTTGACCAGATAAAAATGATCCTGCCCTCCGAATTTATCCCGGTCGATTCCGTTAAAAATGTTCCGGTCACCGACAGTGTCGTATACATCACGACAGCCAGCGGGCGTACACAGGCCCTGACCTATGTCAATGGCCAACCCGTTGGCGGAAATTCCAAGCCCGTCATTCCCTCCAGGGCCCGGGATACCTATACGGCCTCCTTTGCATTCGCCCAGGTGATCAATCAGCGGATGCAGGCCAGTATTGCGTTGGACCTGGTATACCAAAGCGGTTATCTGGGATTACCTTTTCATCGGGTTTATTTGAAATCCGGCAAGGATACCATCGAAAACCTTCCTTCACGGCGATTCAAGGTTCCCATTGGACTCCGGTTAAATTATTTCCTGGGAGACAATGTAGTCATCCGGACCTACTACCGCTTCTATGCGGATAGTTGGGGGATGATGTCGCATACCGCGAATATCGAGATCCCGGTGAAGGTAACGCCCTTCTTCAGCATATCCCCTTTTTACCGGTATTACGTGCAGACGGCCGTTACTTATTTTGCGCCCTACGAGAAACACCTGGTCACGGACCAGTATTATTCCAGTAACTATGCCCTGGCAGCGTTTACGAGTCAGACCTTTGGAGTGGGCATGCGGCTGGCGCCGCCGAAGGGCGTGATTGGTCACCTGAAAGTGCTGGAAGTCCGATATGCCCATTATACGCAAACAACCGACCTGGTGGCAAATGGTATTTCGGTCAACCTGACATTCAAGTGAGGTAGTTATTTTATGCACCGACGAGTTTGGCGGCAAAAAAGGCTGCTGCCGCGGCCAGGGCGCCGATGACGGTCACTTTAACCGCCCCTGCCAGGACGGGCTGACCGGTGACCTTGCTCTTGAAGTAACCGAAGACGAAGAGGCAGACGATGGTAATGCCGGCGGATAATTTTAGCCCTTCCAGGGGAGTATGGGTAAAGAAGTAGGGCAGCAGGGGGATTACGCCGCCGACGATATAGGATGCGCCGATGGTGATGGCGCTGGTTCGGGCGCGGTTGGCGTTGGGCTCATCGAGGCCAAGTTCGTATTTCATCATGAATTCCACCCATTTGTCTTTATCCTGCGATAGTTCGTCGGCGACGATGTTCTGGGCACGTTCGCTGAGACCGTAGGCTCTGAAGATCTCTCGTATCTCGGCCTTCTCCATGTCGGGAACTTTCTCCACTTCTTCATATTCCCTCGCCAATTCCGAGGTATAATGTTCCTGCTCCGTTTTACCGGCCAGGTAGCCACCCAGGCCCATGGCGATAGAGCCCGCGATGATCTCGGCAATGCCGGCCGTGGTGACGATGTGGTTGTCCGAAACGGCGCTGCTGATGCCGGCGGCCAGGGCAAAGGGGACGGTAAGGCCGTCGGACATGCCGATGACGATGTCGGTAATGATCTCGGAGCTTTTGAGATGTCTTTCGGTATGCATACTTATTATTGTTCGGTGACGGGCGACGTGCGGCTATTTCTCAAACATGGAAAAATCACATTCCAGTGTTGTTTTGTCCCAGCCGGCTGTAGTTGCCGCGGCCTCATAAGTCGACTGCAAAAACTGCATCAACGTATCTTCTGGATTGTCCGCTGCCTGAACTACCTCATATAACAATATAAATTCGCCCATGCCGGCGCTGAAAAATGCCTGGTTCGGCTTCACCGGCTGCTTGCCAAATTCCGCTGTCGAGGGATAGCAATAGGAGTAAAAGGCAGGGTGTGGAAATTGTTCGTTTCCCGGCCAGAATCCGCATGAACTTACCTCGTGCGAATAGGCTTCCTGCATCACCCGCAGGGGAATATTTTTTGTGTCGCCTGAATAGGGTGGGGCGGGCCTGCCTGAAAATCGGGTCACCGCCAGATCAAAGGATCCCCAAAAAAAATGCACGGGGCTGCATTTGCCTGTAAACCCTGCCCTGAATGTAATAAATACGTTGTGGATCTTAGCTAATGCCTGATAGAAGTTCCGTACCCTTGCGGCGTCGTAAGACCGATGCGTTTCATCCGCTTCAAAGGGTATGGCCGGATCAACTTCATTGGGCTCGGCACTAATACGGGCATCTATACCCAGAGATCTCAGTTTTTCAAATAGTTCCCTGTAAAAATCGGCTACGCTGCGCGGATAAAGGGTAATTTTTTCGGTTCCTCCGGCGCTGGAGGCGATATACAGGAGGTGATCTATAAAATCAAAGTCAATTTGGAAAACGCCGCCCGGATAGGGAATGCTTCCGGTAGTTAAGCCACGGGCGCTGAGATACAAGGTGACATGCCAGGAATGGTTTAACCACGGCGTTTGCTTTAGCCGGATCTTGCCGACGATCTGTGTCCATAGGTGTAAGGTAGAAAGGGTATCTTTCCAGTTTTCGAATGCCAACTCCGGCCATTGTTCTTGTTTCCTTGTAGTAAGGCTCATTGGGGTATAAAGGTAGATAGATTGGCTATAATACTGAACACAGGGTGTGCGAATTCGAACAGGTGAAAACGGCAACAAAATTTTAACCAATTGATTATTAGATCGTAACATACCCGGCACTTTTCTTGGCTGTTGCCAACTGAATTTCAAAACGAAAACGCATGTTCAGAAGCTATTTCAAGACCGCTATACGCAACCTGCGAAAATACAAAGCACAGTCCTTTATAAATATCGCCGGTCTCTCGATAGGCATGGCCGTAGCCGTGCTGATAGGACTTTGGATTTGGGATGAGCTCTCTTTTAATAAATACCATCAGAACTATGACCGCATTGCAGAAGTACGTTCGAATGCGGGTTATAACGGAGAAATATATACAATAGACTCTCATCCCATGCCGCTGGGCCCGGAGATCCGTTCGGCTTACGGTGGCGATTTTAAGTATGTGGTCATGTCCACGCAAACGGAGCGGCATATGCTGTCATCAGGCGACAAAAAATTTGCCGAAAATGGCAAATATATGCAACCTGAAGCGCCTGATATGTTCACCTTGAAAATGCTGAAAGGCAGCCGTGGCGGGCTAAAAGAACTGAACGCCGTTTTGCTTTCATCATCGCTGGCGAAAAAAATATTTGGCGACGCCGACCCGATCAATAAACTAGTGAAGATCGATAATACATTCGACGTGAAAGTAACCGGCGTGTATGAAGATCTACCGGATAACGCGGACTTCAAAGAAGTGTCCTTTATAGCTCCATTCGACTTTTATCTCTCCTGTTATGATTGGGCCCGGAAGAAATACACGAACTGGGACAATATCTGTATAAATATTTTTGTACAGCTTAACCCTGGCGCCGATTTTGACCAGGCCTCCGCCCATATAAAAAATGTCCTGGCCGCTCATGTCGGTGCGGATTTTGCAAAAAGAAAGCCCGGCTTATTCCTTCAGCCGATGAGCCGGTGGCACTTATATTCAAAATTTGAAAATGGCGTGAACGTAACCAGTGACCAACTGCAGTTTATCCGATTTTATGCCATTATCGGCATTTTTGTACTATTGCTGGCCTGCATTAATTTCATGAACCTGAGTACGGCCCGTTCTGAGCAGCGTGCAAAGGAAGTTGGTATCCGCAAGGCATTGGGTTCCCTTCGCCAGCAATTGATCAACCAGTTCTTTAGTGAATCACTGGTCTCGGCGGGGTTTTCCTTTTTACTGGCAATCCTGCTCGTTCAGCTGAGTCTGCCCTGGTTTAACCAGGTTGCCGGCAAAAAAATACAGGTCCTATGGGACAGCCCGGTGTTTTGGACGGCTGGGATCGTCTTCACTTTTTTTACGGGGATCCTGGCCGGCAGTTACCCCGCGCTTTATTTATCTTCCTTCAATCCGGTGAAAGTACTGAAAGGTACTTTTCGGGTGGGCAAGAAGGCTGCCATTCCGCGAAAAGTATTGGTGGTCGTACAATTTACCGTTTCCATCATGCTGTTTATCGGTACGGTCATCGTGTATCGCCAGATACAGTTTGCAAAAGATCGCCCGGTAGGATATACGACAAATGGCCTGCTTCAGGTTCCAATCAACTCACCGGAGTTCCAAGGCAATTACAAGGCATTCGGCAATGAGGTAAGGGGTATGGGATTGGTTGGCGAGGTCGCGGAGTCGGCAAGCCCGGTTACCAGTATATGGTCAACGAATACGGGTTTTACCTGGAATGGCAGACAGAACACCGGCGGAATTGAATTCTCTACCATTTGCGTTTCACCCGATTACGGCAAAACAATTGGCTGGCAACTAGCCGGCGGAAGGGATTTTTCAAGTGAACAGGCCACCGACTCCACTGGCTTTGTGATAAACGAAGCTGCGGCAAAGTTGTTAGGAATGCGAAATCCGGTTGGGGAGATCGTCGAATGGGAACAGGTGAAAGGCAGGAGTTTTACTATTTTGGGCGTAGTAAAAGACATGGTAATGGAATCGCCGTACAATCCCATATCTCCGACGATCTTTTTCATTTATCGGCGCGATGACATGAATTTTATGTTACTGAAGCCCAACCCACACGTAAGCCCTGGTAATGCCGTGGCAAAAATCGCATCGGTATTCAAAAAAATAAACCCCAATACTTCATTCGAATATTCCTTTGTCAATGATGAATTCAATAGAAAATTTGCCGCTGAAGAGCGGATTGGCACGCTGGCGGGTTTATTTGCCGGGCTGGCTATCCTGATCAGTTGCCTCGGATTATTCGGCCTTGTATCTTTTGTAGCAGAGCAGAGAACCAAAGAAATAGGTGTACGGAAGGTACTCGGAGCATCGTTAGTTGATCTATGGCGGGTGTTGAACGAAGAATTTGTCCTGCAGGTCGGCATTTCGCTTTTGATCGCAATACCTGCCACGTATTATTTCATGGGTAACTGGTTGCAACACTATGCCTACCGGTCCAATATGCCGTGGTGGGTTTTCGCATCGGTCGGTGCCGGGGCCCTGGCGATCACCCTCTTGACGGCAAGCTACCAGAGCATTAAGACGGCATTGACGAACCCAGTAAAGAGCTTACGAGCGGAATGACGGCCCGGAACGCCTAAAATCACCCCCGGGAAAAAAGATGCCGCCAATGTTAAGAAATTATTATCTTTGTGTTAATTGATTTTATACCCATTAAATCACTAAAGCTAGAATCCCATGTTACCTTATATCCTTTTGGCGGACCATGATGCCCGCCTATGTGGCTCATTTGCAGAAGAATTGGACAGGCTCGTAGCCTATGCGGAGGTGAAGACGGTCGAAGACGGCCAGTCGTTCCTCGCCTATCTTGCCAGCCGCAATTGGGACGATCTCCCTTCGATGATCCTCGTCAATTACGATCTACCAGATGCCAAGGCGCCTGATCTGCTGCGCCAATTGCTGACGGATGCCCGCTACCAGGACATTCCTCTCGTCGTTTGGAGCAGTAGCGACCAGCCAAATGAGATGGAAGAATGCCAATCGTTGGGCGTAAAAAGGTACTTGCATCAGCCTTCCGGTGTTTTGGAGCTGGAAGCTGTTGTTCTGCAGATCGATCATTTGTTGAAGAGCGAATTAAGCATCGTTTAAGGTCGGGTTTGGAGAGACGGCGGGTGGTCGGAGTTGGTTGCGATGGCGTATATTCACGATATGAATCTGCTTGGCAACCTCATCTGGCTCATCTGCGGCGGTTTTCTGGCTGCCATTGGGTATGTTGTCGGGGGCATTGTGTTATGCGTTACGGTTGTTGGTATTCCTTTCGGGATGCAGTGTTTTAAGTTGGCGGCGCTGGAGTTGTGGCCGTTTGGGACGGAGGTGGTGTCGTCGGGTAGCAGCATGGGATGTCTGGCCGTGTTCTGCAATATCATTTGGTTGATCTGCGGTGGACTGTATACGGCGCTGGTGCATTTGGTGTTTGCGGCGCTTTTGTTTGTTACGATTATCGGAATACCGTTCGCCCGTCAGCATCTCAAGCTGATGGAGTTGTCGCTCATGCCGTTTGGAAAACGGCTGGTGTGAGGAGCCAATGTATATTGGCGTTAGCCTATTATTTTGTTCAACTGTCTTGCGGTTGCCCGCTCGGAAGGATCGGCGAGGCGAGATTCCGTTGGATGCCGGTCAACAGCGTTGGAAATGTTGCCGGCGAGGAAGTATGGTGAAAGGTGGCCAGTCCGCGGTTGATGAGGCTGTCGAAGGCGGCCAGATTTTTCAAAGGACAGTTTTTGGCGGTAAGGGTTGGGTAGGATTCCGTAAACCATTTTGCGATGGCGAACAAATCTTCGGAGATTTCCTGGCCGGGAAGTGGAAGAACCGAGAGCCAGATCTCGTTGTCGGCCCGGGTGATGATCTTTACTTCGACCAGGAGGTCGGTGGGTGTAATGTTGATGAACCCAAGATCGAAGGAGTTAACGAGGTAGCATTGCCCGATCGTGAGGGAAATGTAATCATTGGAGTCAGATTGTTGCATGATGTAGCGGTTTAGTGAATAAAATGGCAATTCGTCCGCGGCGGGGACGACGCAAGGGAAAGTCTTGTTGACAGGTGAGACACGAGGTGAAAGTTGCTACTATCAGGAGGATGGACTGCCGTAAATGTAGACGAAATAATCCTTAGGTTGCGGACAATCGGCCATTAAAAATTGATTAAAGACAGAATTCATTCAGATTCCGACCGTTGAAGACGTAAATTTCCGTAGTATACCAGCTACATTATTCGGCCGCGGGCTCTACGCGGAATCGACAGGTTCATCGATTTTTTCCCGCCTTTTTTGCCCCCATCTTTGTATTGTCAACGCGAAAGTAATCCGAACCCAGATCGTACCCTGTCCAACGTCCAATGTCCAATGTCCGAAGCAGTCCGTACCCAATGAGGTCTTGATCCGTATCCTATCATCAACCCTATCGCTAATCCGTATCGCTGATCCAAACCCTATGACCGGTCCAATCCCTATGAAAGTTCATATCCTTTTGAAAGACCATTGATCAATGCATGTGAACACCCCTTTCCGACCGCGCGACAATGGTATCACGAGACCCCGGGACCAATACCCCGGGGTCTCTTTTTTTTACGGGGATTGGCTAAAAGCGGCCCTGACTAAGGGAAATTGCTTATATTGGCGTCAGACTCGAATCGACCTTCGCAATTTGTTCTGATCCCATTTTCCAGTTAAGGCATTGAGGGTGTAGTATATAACCCTTGAACAGTATGAGCAGCATTCGTGTGGCCAATCCCGCGCTATACCGGGTATTGGAGCGATGGTCGATCTATTTTACCTCCTGCGTCATGGTCATTGCCCTGGCGGTGTTAGCCGGCTGGCAGTGGGATATCGGCTTGCTTCGGCGGCCGGTGTCGGGGCTTGTCGCGATGAATCCCGTTACGGCACTCAGTTTTCTTCTTTCTGCCTTTTCTTTTCTGGCGATCAGTTACGGCAAGCCGCATTTGGTACTGTTTAGATACGGCCGTTTCGCGGCAGGGGCCGTGGTGTGCATCGGCTTGGCCGCGCTTTGCGGTTATCTTTTCCCGTCGCTTTCGGGCGTCGATCAACTGCTCTATCCGGAACGTCTCCGGGCGGATAGCATTGGCCAGGTGTCGAACAGAATGGCCATCAACACTGCCTGTTGTTTTGTTCTGATGGGGGTTTGCCTTTTCCAATTGCGTCCATTGACTGCACGGGGCGATGGCCAGGCCATCGGATATCGCTGGTTCCCTACTGAAGGCGCCGCGCTGGTGATCGGGGCGTTGGCGGTACTTTCCCTGATTGGCTATCTCTATGGGGCAAAAGAGTACTACGGCTTTCTGCGCTATTATCCCATGGCCGCGCATTCGGCCTGGTGCTTTCTGTTGCTTGCATTGTCGCTGCTCCTGACCAACCCCGAAAGGGGTATTATGGGGGTACTTACCGGCACCCTTTCCGGCAGCCTGATGGCGCGGCGGCTTCTTCCTTTTGCTTTTCTCGTGCCGATTGTTTTGGGGGAGTTGAGGCTACTCGGCTACTGGAAGGGCTATTTGTCCACCGAGTTGGGGGTGACCTTGCTCGTATTGAGCATTATCCTCTGTTTTGTTTTTGTCGTCTGGTACAATGCCCTGTTGTTAAACAGGAGGGATGCCCAGGCGGAGGCGGAACTGAACGCCAGTGAGTCCCGTTGGGAAACGGTGATCAGCAGTGTAAAAGATTATGCCATTTTTCTTCTCGATCCCGAGGGCCGGGTGATGACCTGGAACGAGAGCGCCGCCCGAATAAAAGGATACCGGCCGGAGGAGATCATCGGTCAGCCGATCGCCGTCTTTTATACGCCGGAGGAAATAGAACGGGACGAGCCGCGGCTCAATCTCGAAGCAGCGGCGGCGACGGGCAGTCATTCCAGCGCCGGATGGCGGGTACGCAAGGACGGTAGCCGTTTCTGGGCGGAGATCGTTTTTACGGCCATCTATGACCGGCAACACCGCCTCCAGGCTTTTGCAAAGATCACCCGGGACAGGACGGAGCAGAAGATAGCGCAGGAGAAGATAGCTTATTTTGCCCGCCTGATCGAAGATACCAGCGACGCCATCTTTTCAACGGACAGCAATGGCGCGATAAAGACCTGGAACCGGGCGGCGGCGGCGCTCTTCGGGTATTCGGCCGACGAGGTGATTGGCCGTCAGGCCACTGATCTTATGCGGCCGCAGATGAGTGAGGATGTCCAGGAGCCGATACGCCGTCAATTGGAGGAAAATGGATTTTGGAAGGGCGAGATCGTCTATCAGGATAGCGGGGGGGAGAAGCATACGATCCTTCAGTCGGTGTCCGATACCCGGGATGCGGAGGGCAACCCCGGGGGATACGTCATCGTGGGGCGGGATGTAACGCAGTGGAAATTGGTGGAGGAACAGCTACGGCAGTTCAATATCCGGCTTGAGGCACAGGTCATGGAGAAAACGGCGGAGATCAGCCAGTCCAATGAGGAGCTGCGGGCCCTGGCGAAGCATCTGCAGGATATCCGGGAGGAGGAGCGGGCCGCTATGGCCCGGGAGGTGCATGACGAATTGGGGCAGCAGCTGACCGGACTGAAAATGGACCTCGCGCTGATGGCCCGAAAGATCCCGGTCGAGAGCAAGGAATGGCTGCTGGCTCAAACGCAAACGACCCTGGCCCTGGTGGATGATACGATCCGAACGGTGCGCAAGATGGCTTCCGAACTCCGGCCGAGTATCCTCGACGATCTGGGCCTGGTGGCAGCGCTCGACTGGCAGGGACAGGAGTTTATGAAACGTTCCGGCATCAGCATCAGTTTTCATTCCAACCAACCCGGTATCGAGCTTCCCGCCGCGGTATCCATCGGGCTTTTTCGCATCTGCCAGGAGTCCCTGACCAATGTGGCGAGACATTCCGGCGCGAAAAAGGTCGGCATTACGCTGGCCTGGGAAACCGCGCGGGTAAGTCTCGTCATCCGGGATGACGGCCGGGGCATCGATCTGCAAGAACAGGGTAAGAACGGGAAGACGCTGGGCTTGTTGGGGATGAAGGAGCGTGCGATGATGATGGGCGGGACACTTACGATCGACAGCAGGCCCGGAGCCGGGGTTACCCTTGCGGTAACCGTACCCATCGACACTGAACCAAAACCATAAATCAGACCATTGCATGTTGCGTATCTTAATTGCCGATGACCATGTTGTAGTCCGGAAGGGGCTACGGCAGATACTGACCGAAGAATTCCTGGCGGCGCATATCGGCGAGGCCGCCGATGCCGATGAATTATTCACCCGCGTGCTTAAAGAAGAATGGGATGTCGTGATCACCGATATTTCGATGCCGGGACGAAGTGGGCTGGAGGTGCTGCAACAGATCCGGCAGCATTATCCCAAATTACCGGTGCTGGTGCTCAGCATTCATCCCGAGGATCAATATGCGATCCGGGTCATGCGGGCGGGGGCGTCGGGGTATCTCAATAAAGACTCCGCGCCGGAGGAGTTGGTGAAGGCCGTGCACCGGGTCCTACTCGGCAAGAAATATATCACGCCGGCCCTTGCGGAAAAGTTGGCGGAGACGCTTGATCAGGATGCCGACAAGCTTCCGCATGAACTTCTTTCGGACCGGGAATTCGAAGTGCTCAAGTTGCTTGCGGCCGGGATGGCGGTGGCTGAAATCGCGGAAAAGCTGGCTTTGAGTCCTACTACTGTGAGTACCTATCGCGCCCGCGTTCTGCAAAAGATGAATGCCAGGAGCAATGCTGATCTGACGAGGTACGCCATAGAGCATAACTTACTTTAAACGACAGCCCGTAGGCGAATGACTACAGGCTGTCCCGTATTTCGCGGCAGGATAATGGCCCGGCCGTCTACCGGGCCGGCGAAAGGGCAGTGGTATCTTTGCCCCAATGAATCAAAAGCATCTCCTGATCGTCGATGATTCCGACCTTATCGTCAGCCGCCTGAAGAATCTGTTGGAAGGCCTTGCCGGGCTTGGCGGGATCGAGAGTGCCGGCAGCTATGCCGAAGCGTTGGCCCGGCTTTCCGTCACCCCGCTTCCCGATATCATCCTGCTCGATATCAACCTGCCCGATCTTAACGGGATCGGGCTGCTTCGCTATACCCGCCAACATTATCCCCAAATCGTGGTCATCATGCAAAGCAACCAGGCCGACACCTTTTACCGCGATCTCTGTCTGGGTCTGGGCGCCGCCCGTTATATCGACAAGTCCACGGAATTCGAGCAGATCCCCACCCTAGTGGCCGCATTTTGCCAGGAGACATTGTAGTCATCCCTCTACGCCGATGTTTGAATTCCAGTACAGCTGATTGCCCGGTTCTTCTATTTCCCAACGCTTTCCCGCTCGCTTTCTTTGTTGTAAATAATATACCATGAACAGCTACCGTTGGCAGCTTGCATCCTGGGCGGCGGGCTTCGAAGACCGGAAGCCTTTTTACCTGGTCGTGATCGATGGAGAGAGCCGGCTCGGTTTTGTGAACTCCCATTTCTTTCTGCAGTTTCAGCAGGCCGGTAGCCCGGCGGAGTCTACGATGATGCGTTGTCTTGTGGATGAGCGGGATCAGCGGCGGTTTGACAATGCGCTTGCCACTTGTCTTACAGATGAGAAGGATGTCCTGATCGAGGTGCGGATGCGTAGCCGGCAGGAGAGTTGGGTAAATTGGGAGTTGCGCTTCCTGGAGGCAGTCGGGGAGGGACCCGGCAGGATCTTTTGCCTGGGCTTTGCGTTGTCGGGGGAGGAGGTTGGAAGCGAGGCCGAAGTGCGTCATTGTGATGAACGCCTGGCGGCGCAAAAAGAGCTGATGTATAAGAAAGTCAGGGAAGCGGCGGTCCACGCCGAGCAACAGGAGCGGGAGCGTATCGGGCATGAGTTGCATGACAACATCAGTCAGATCCTGACGAGCGCCCAACTTTTTCTTGGCTGTCTTGACCGGGAAAATGAAGATTTTGACAAAGTAAAGAAGAAGACGGCGGAGATCCTGGCGTGCAGGGGGCGAATGAACAACTGCGGCTACAGATCAGCGATGATGGGGTTGGCTTCGACCCCGGAACCGTCCGGCGGGGTCTCGGTCTGGCCGGCATGCAGCGCCGGGCGAAACTCTTCAGGGGCATGGCCCAGTTGAATACGGCTCCGGGCAAGGGCTGTACCCTGATCGTGACCATTCCTTTGGAAGTCAGGCGAGTTCGCTGATCGTATTCAAAAATCCAACAAGATGATTGTTAAAGAGATATGCGGGTTAAGGGGAAACCATTAGCCAATGCATCGCTTTTGCTTATTCCGGCCAGAAAGCCGCAAAACCCGGACATAAAAAAAAGCATTTGCTGTTTAGGAAGCGGACATCAACTAAAGTTACCCTTATGAAGAGTACCAGTGCATTCTCCGCGGCTTTTCCGCTGGATATCCTCGTTGCAGAACACCAGCCGGACGTCAGCGCGGAAACAAAGGAAATATTATATGATCTCGGCTATACTCCACGGACGGCCACGACCAGTATGGACGTAATCCGGATGACCAATGACCATCAATATGATGTCATCCTGATGGATATTCGGATGCCCGGGCTCGAAGCTATCCTGACGGCGCCGCGTTCCCGGGAGGATGTGCGGCCGATCATCATCGCCGTTTCCGGAACGGCGAGCCCGGATTTCGAGGAAGCGTGTCTGCAGGACAGGATGGACCATTGCCTCACCCGGCCGATTGGAGAGGACGAATTGCTACTACAACTAAAGGCCTGTTCCATCCTGGCCGGGAAATGCATCATCCGTTGATCTACTGAAATATAGTTTTTGTTCTACAGACTAATCGCTATTTTTACGTATACAGCCTGATTAATAGCATCTGCTCTCTCAACCTCTTTTTTTAAGACGCTCACCATTTTATGCCGATGCTGAAAGGACAATTGTATATGACCAATTCCTTCCACCTGGGATTTATCAATCTGCTCCCGGTGGATTTGCTTTTGGAAGTGAGACAAGTCGATTATGGCGCAAACGAAGTTGAACTTGTTCCCCGGCCTTTGCAGGGGGAAGCCGGATGCCACAGTTTGCGGCGCATCGCCCGGTGGTTTGAAACCGAGTATCCGGCGAGGACCAGCGTAAATTGCCTTTTGAAGAACGCCAAAGCCTTCCAACTGCTGATCAGCCAACAGACAGCGGTGCTGATGGCGGAGCAATAGGTGACGGTGGTGGATATCCTGGGAGAGGTGCCGGTGAACCGGTGAGAGATGAATTTTCCCTTTGTATCTTTGTAGGGAATCAAAAAACAAGGCAATGCTTAACTGGAACGATGTGCTCCAATTGGCGAGCAAGGGGAATCCGGCGCCCGACCGCCGGGTGGAGAAGACGGATGCGGAATGGCGGGCGCAGCTGACGCCGGAGCAATTCCGGATCACGAGGGCGAAGGGAACCGAGGCCCGGTTCTCGGGGGAGCTTTGCAGCCGCTATGATCCCGGGAAATATGTATGCGTTTGCTGCGGTACGGAGCTGTTCGATTCGTCGATCAAATTCGACTCGAAGACGGGCTGGCCGAGTTTTACGCAGCCGATAAAGGAGAATGTGATCAACTATCACAAGGATACTTCGTTTGGGATGACCCGGGTCGAGGTGGATTGCAGCACGTGTGACGCGCATCTGGGGCATGTATTCCCGGATGGGCCGCCGCCGAGCGGGTTGCGCTTTTGTATCAATTCCGAGTCGCTGCAGTTGGTGACGGCGCCGCAGACCGCGAAATGAAGCGGGGCCGGGTTGGAAGGGTGCGTGAGGGGTGTATAGTTTTTGCCGGACGAGTCAGGGAGAGGCTGGGGCGGACAGCGGGTGTATCGAAAGCGGACATGGGCGACCGATTATCGGTGTGTAACCTATTGAAGAAGAAGGCCGTGTCAGGTTGGCGCTTTTTTGGCGGCGAATCCATCATGATAAGAAATTACTTCCGGGCGGCATGGCGCAGCCTGCTATACAACAAGGGAATGGCGACCCTGAACATCGCCGGTCTGGGGATCGGGATGACGGCCGCGGTACTCATCTTTTTGTGGGTGGACAACGAGTGGAGCTTTGACCGCTACCAGCCGGCTGCGGACCGCACCTACAGTATGATCACCAGGGTGCCAGCCAAAAATTTGGAGTGGGAGGGCGCCGCGATGCTGCTGGCGGATGCGGTGAAGAAAGAAGTGCCGGGGGTGGAGAAGATCACCCGGATGCGCATGGATGTTTATCCGGTTTTCAATGTACAAGGCGCCGTGCAGTACGAAAAGCGGTGTGCCTACGTCGACCCCAATTGGTTTACTATTTTTTCTTATTCCTTTATCGCCGGAGATGCGGCCGCGTTGACAGGCGATCCCTATAGCCTTGTGCTTTCGGTCTCCGCCGCAAAAAAATACTTCGGCAACCGGGGGGCGGTAGGGCAGACCATCCGCGTCGACAGCCTGCTTTATACCGTGAGAGGGGTGGTAGCCGACGCCCCGGCTAATTCCAGTTTCCAATACGATGCCTATCTGCCGATCGCGGGGTTGGTGGCTAACCCGCAGTGGCGGCAAAATGGAGAGTACTGGGGCAACACGGATTATCGCACCTTTGTCCGGCTGGCTCCCGGGATGCGCCTCGCCGCGGCGGAGAAGAACATTTCGGCCGTGTTGCAGCGATATTCCCACGATGATGACCATAGCCAATTTATCAGACTGGAAAATCTTGCCTCGATCCATTTCGACAATAGCCCTTCCGGTTTTGAACACGGCAACCGCCAGGTTGTACTGCTCTTCAGTCTGCTCGGGCTGGTGATCCTGGTCGTGGCTTGTATCAACTACGTCAACCTGACCACGGCCAAGGCCAGCCTCCGGTCAAAGGAGGTAAGCATCCGGAAAATAGTGGGTGCGGGACGCCGGCAGCTATTCCTGCAATTCGTGGCCGAGTCGCTGCTGGTCAGCCTTTTTGCCGCGGTGGCGGCGATAGCGCTGGTGCGGCTGGTGTTGCCGGCTTTTGGTTCCCTGACGGGGAAGGACTTTAGTCAGGCCTTTGCGTCGGCGGCCCTGTGGGAAGTATTGGGCACGACGCTGGCGGCCGCCTTTGTCCTCAACAGCATCTATCCGGCCTTGTTGTTATCCTCATTCAAACCACTGAATATTTTCCGCGGCATCACGATCCTGCGGGTAAAGGATAGTTATCTCCGCAAGGGGCTTGTCGTAGTGCAGTTTTGTGTTTCCCTTTTGCTGATGACGGGCACGGTAGTCATCTACCGTCAGTTGAAGTTTGTGCAGCAGACCAACCCCGGCTATGATCGCGAACAGGTGTTGATAGTGCGTTTGCCGAGGCAGGTCGAGCCGGATGGGCAACAGGGCGAAGGCGCCAGCCGGATTGCCGTAATGAAGCAGCAACTGCTTAGCCAAAGCGGCATTGTCAACGTGTCGCTGGTGAGCCAGCCCGTGGTGCAGATTGGAAGCGCCAACACCGGCGCCGACTGGCAAGGCCGGGATACCACCGTCACAAAGATGGTGGGCCAGTTGTCGGCAGACGCGGACCTGCCTGCTACCTTGCATCTTCAATTGGCGGAGGGTCGTTGGTTCCGCAGCGGGGACAAGGCCGACGAACAGAATTATATTTTGAACGAAACGGCGGTGCGGGAGTTGCCTATCCGCCAGCCGGCGATCGGGGCCTATTTCCAGATGCATGGCCGGCCCGGCAAGATCGTGGGGGTGGTGAAAGATTTTCATTTCAAAAGCCTGCATGAGAAGACCGGCCCGCTCGTGATCTTCAACAATCCGGAATGGGGCCAGTATTTCCTGATTCGCACCAGGCCGCGGGGGGCGTCCACGACGGTAGCCGCAATACAAGCCGCCTGGAAGAAGACCTTCTCCGGCCAGCCGCTGGAATATTCGTTCATGGACGAGCAGTTCAATGATCTTTACCGCGGAGACGCGATGGCTTCCACGCTCGTGTTTGTCTTTGCGGTGATGGCGGTGTTCATCTCCACGCTGGGGTTGTTTGGGCTGGCGGCTTTTGCGGCCGAGCGGCGGACGCGGGAGATCGGCATCCGAAAGATATTGGGCGCGACGACGGCGAGTATCGGCGGGTTGTTGTCGCGGGAGTTCGTGCTATTGGTGGGGTTGGCGGTGGCGATTGCGACGCCGTTGGCCTGGTGGACGATGAGCGGGTGGTTGCAGAATTTCGCTTACCGGGTTGGGCTGTCATGGTGGATGTTTGTGTTGCCGGCGGCCCTTGCGCTGGGGTTGGCGCTGGTCATCACCGGCTGGCAGGCGGTGCGGGTAGCCTGGAAGAATCCCGTGCGGAGTTTGCGGGTGGACTAGGAGGCGCCGGAGGCTGTGACGGCCAGAGTGGCGAGGTAAAGTGGTTTGCGGGCGGGGCGGCGAAGTAAATCGGCTTGAGGGGGCGGCGGGCGGACAATCGGAAAAATGGGTTAACTTGAGCGCCTAATTGCGCCGCATGAAGAAAAGGACCTTTCTAAAACTATCTTCCGTTATGATGGCCGGTTC
>Ga0207003_1124_pt1 | contig 16510 bp, 14 predicted proteins | sample Alteio_BWMinCont_89_FD_153474 | JGI IMG/M metagenome (GOLD analysis project Ga0207003, IMG submission 153474) | Enriched cells from forest soil in Barre Woods Harvard Forest LTER site, Petersham, Massachusetts, United States -... | ecosystem: Environmental > Terrestrial > Soil > Temperate forest >...
TCGATATTCTCCGACGGGTGCAAACCGGAGCTCACGATTCGAGACCGCTTCCCAGCGCAGACATCCGAGTGGGAATCGACCAACGTCCCCGATCTTTATTTTGCCGGAACCCTGATGCAGGTTCGGGACTACAAGAAATCCACGGGCGGCTTCATTCACGGATTTCGCTACGGCGTTCGCGCCCTCCATCGCATGCTCGAGAAGAAATATCATGGCCAAAACTGGCCACACCGCTCGCTGGAGGGGGAACCGCAGGCGTTCATGGAAGCGGTGGTTGCGCGCGTGAACCGGTCTTCGGCCCTGTGGCAGCAGTTTGCTTTCCTCTGCGATCTAATCGTCGTGGAAGCCAACGGCCGCTCCCGCTACTATGAAGAACTACCTGTGGATTACGTACGCGACAGCGATTTGGCTGGCGCAGACTGCTACTTTACGATCACACTCGAGTACGGTCCCGATCACGACAAGGTCGATCCTTTTGATATTTCGGTAAGCCGCATCGCGCAAGACGACCCCGCACACTCGCACGATGCGCGTTATCTGCACCCGGTAGTGCGACTCTATCGGCGAAACGAACTCGTGGCTGAGCACCACGTGGCGGAAAATCTCGAAAACGACTGGGCGGGTCCGGCGCAATGCACTCCTCTGACCGAGTTCTTCTCGCGCCATATTGCAAGCGGCGAGTTAGCCATTCCATCTGATCTGAGGAGATAGGCGATGCAGGCATTCTCATTGCGCGATCTGGAAGTGCAGGCGCAGCGGCGGCTCGATCCCGCAGTATACGACTATTTCGCGGGTGGATCCGATGACGAGGTCACGGTGCGCTCGAACGAAGCCGCGTTCGCTCGGATTGGCCTGTTACCCCGCGTGCTGCGCGGCGCCGGGCCAGCGGAACTGGAGACCACACTCCTGGGTTGCCGCCTGTCGATGCCCGTCCTGATTGGCCCGACTGCGTTCCACAGGCTCGCGCATCCCGAAGGCGAACGTGCAACCGCGCGTGCTGCAGCCACCACTGGGACAATCATGATCGTGAGCATGGCTTCCACCGTCGCGATCGAAGAGGTTGCCACAGCAGCGCGCGAAGCAGCAGGTGGCGAGACCAACCTCTGGTTTCAGATCTACCTCCAGCCTGACCTCGGTTTCACCGAATCCGTGATCCGGCGCGCTGAGGCAGTTGGTTGTTCTGCGATCGTGGTCACCGTCGACTCTCCAACATTCGGACGAAGGGAACGCGATCTGAGCAACGGCTTTAGCGATCTCCCTCCCGGCATGTGCTGCGAAAACCTGCGAGAGCCGATGAACGGCAACGGCAGCGGCAAGATAAGAAAAATTGTTTTTTCACCGGAACTTTCATGGAAGGACATTGAGTGGCTACGCAAAGTGACCGAATTAAAGATTGTGCTCAAAGGCATCGTGCACCCCGAGGATGCGAAGCTCGCGCTCCGGCACGGGGCCGACGCCGTATTGGTCTCGAATCATGGTGGTCGCCAGCTCGACACTGTCCCGGCAACCATCGAACTGCTTCCAGCAATCGTGAATGCCATTGATGGAAGAATTCCTCTGCTGCTCGACGGAGGAATTCGTCGCGGCACCGATGTCCTAAAGGCTCTCGCACTCGGAGCCGACGCCGTTGCGATCGGCCGCCCCGTCCTTTGGGGGGTCGCGCTAGCAGGCGAGGCTGGAGTAGCGCAGGTGCTCGAAATGCTGCGCTCGGAACTAAATCGCGCACTCACCCTTTGTGGATGCAGTTCGGTTCGCGACCTTACACCTGACTTGCTGCAGGTTCGAGTAGTGGAGGAACTATGCACACGTCGATAAGTCTTGGTGTTGGGATGCTACTTGTAGCGAGTCTCCCGTATTGGCTACCTACGACGATTCTCGCCTTGCGAGCGCGAATCTTTACGCGCATCAATGGAGAAGAAGGGATCGCGATCCCCGGCAGGCTTGTGGACGCGGCCCACTTCAAGCAGGTCTACTCGCATCCGGCCGCGAACGGGAGGAGCCGGGGAGCTACGTTGTCAGACCTGTTCTGGTATTGGCTCTCTCCCGGACCGGAAATGCACCAGGAGCACATCGAAAACGGGCCAAGGTACGAAGATGTTGAACGCACCACCCGGCGGATTTTGGGTATTTCGAAAAAGGCGGCGGAGGAGCTCACTACCCGCTGTGTATCTCGGGCCATGAGCGATCAGAATATGCAGCGCGCGAAACTGGTCCGGCTGCGCGATCTCGTTATGCCGGTGTGGGCTGAGTTCTACTACGAACTTGTTTTTGGTGTCCCTTGCTCGCCAATTGCGAGAGATCTAATTGTTGGCAATGCCAACGATGTCGTAACCGCCCTCAAGTGCTGCAGCCTGCGGCACATGGAGAAACGCGAACGCCTGACCAAGTTCCTGATCAGAATGCTGCGCACCGGCGCAGTGCCACACGCGTTACCTCAAGAGCTGTCGATCGAGGAACGCGCCCTTTACCTGCAGGGTGCATTCTTCAATACGGCGGTAGTGCAAATGTCTGAGGCGATGGTTCATCTGCTGATTGCTATTGCGCAACACCCGAACGTGCAGGAGAGACTCGCTTCGAACCTGGAAGACGATCGCTACCTTGACCACGTGATTGCCGAGACTTTCCGAGTTTACCCGCTGTTCGGGATTTCCCATCGCATCGCATCCGCGGACATTCCAGTCAATAATGGAACGACCATTCCTAAGGATTCCGTACTGTGTTTCAATCATGCCGAATTTCACAGCGCGAGCTTCGAGGATGCGGATCGCTTCGATCCCGACCGCTGGGAGAAACTTTCCCTGCGCCATGAGAACTACATCCCGTTCGGGGTCACAGCCAATCGGCCATGCCCGGCTTCGGGGTTGGCGCCCGTAACCATGCGGGCCGCGGCGCGTGAGGTGCTGAAGCGCTTCGCTCTTTTTTCTTCCGCCGCTCACATCCGTTCGATTCCGAATCGTGGGCCGTGCCTGCTCGTCGCTCGACGAAGCGACTTTAGTCCGACTCTGCGCCAGGCGCTGCTTGTTTTTCTCCGTCTCCGTGATCGTTGGGAGGACGTGTGGCGCAGCGTAGTGCAACTCATTCTGGGCACTTATATGGTGTGGGACGCTCGCCGGCAGAAGCTTTGTCAAAATTATTTCGCAAACCAGCAACCGGGCGACGAAACCTCGTCTGCGCCCCGAAGCATGGGGTCAGCTGCGGCCAGCTGCCCGCATAGCCTCACCCATGTTCGGTAGCCAGTCTTTACTTGCCCGCTACATCTCCGGGAAGCTGATGAATTTCGCTGATTTGGATGGCATGACCGCCGTTTCGTTCGAAAACTTTTCCCGTCGCTTGCACATGCTCGCCGATAAACGGTTTCAACTGGCCTTGCCCCGTGTCCGGCATGGATTCAGTGACTGGGAGGTACGTCGTGCCGTCGGCCGCGAGAATCCCCAATGGGGAGCCTGCCTTTACGCACGTCGTGATGCAATCTTTGCTGTAACTGGTTGAAGTGGATTTCTTGTTTTGTAAGGGGCAAGCGATGTCGCGTACCAGACCTTCCACCGTGCGGGTTCCTATTGCGGTGGAGTCTGCGTCGTCGACCGCTAACATCAACATCGGGATAGCTAAGCCGACGAGCACGGCAATGAGCGCCCGCTTAAGTTGTGTGTTGTTCATCTTGAACTCCTATGACAGAGTCACTCAGCAAAGTCCTTAGAAACGAAATGCCGAATGCGAAATCGATATTACTGTTGCTCTGCCCCGGTCGCTAGTGGAGGAAGTCATCGTGTGGAAGCATGACTTTTGGCACGCGGAGATAATAAAGATCAGCCACGCCAACCTCGTTTAGATGTAGCCTTTTTCAATCGCCTTCAGTACCGCCCGCGTACGGTCGCGTACGCCTAGTTTCCCCAGAATGTTGGAGACATGATTCTTGACCGTGCCCTCGGTGAGTTTCAGCGCCGACGCGATCTCGCGGTTGCTGTATCCCCCGGTCATGAGCCGCAAAATCTCGGTTTCCCGCGGCGTCAGCGGTTCTTCGCCGTAGTCTGGCGAGGTGGGCAGGGGCGCATTCTTGAATCCTCGCAAGAGCCGTTCTGTCACGACTGGACTGATCATGGTTCCACCCTTCGCGACCAGGCGGATCGCCTCAGTGAGTTTGGCGAGAGAAACATCCTTCAGCAAGTAGCCCTTTGCGCCCAACCGGATGCCGTTGAGCAAGGCGGCATCGTCATCGAAGGTGGTCAACAGAATCGTTGGTGTGGCATCACCGGCTTCTTGCAGAGATTGAAGAAACTCAATCCCGTTCATTTTGGGCATGCGCACGTCCAGCAGAATCACGTCGGGATCTGACTCGCGAAGCTTCTCTATTCCCTCCTCTCCATCACTGGCGCGGCTAATCACAGAAATGTCGTCGGTAAGGCTCAGCAGCTTTTCGAGTCCTTCGCGTATGAGGGTTTGGTCTTCGACGAGTAAGACGCGAATCATTTCGCCCCTTCCTGTATCGGCAACCAGGCGCGCAAGGAAAAACCTTGGGGCATTCCGGTCTCGAAGGACACCACTCCGCCTAACTCCTCGAACCGCTGCCTCATCGCGGTCAAACCAAATCCCGACTCGGTTTTCTTCGTCACATGACCATCGTCGCGCGCTTCGATTTCAATACCGCCCCGCTCCAAACTCAAACTAATCCATAGATTCGACGCGTCCGAGTGCTTAAGCGTGTTGGTTGTGATTTCTTGCACGCACCGCAGCACGGCGTTAGCGCGCTCGGGGTCGGTCAATCGCAACTCGTCAGCAACCGAAAGGTTCAAGCGGATCCGGGGGATTTTTTCCGCGAGCAAACGGAGCGCGGAGTGCAGATCTATTTCTTCGCCACCGTGCAACGCCGAAACCACCGAACGCACTTCGTGAAGGGCATCCTTGGCAGCCGACTGCGCACTCTGGATTCCGTCTTTTGCCCGATCCCCCGGACTATTCAGAGCCGCTTCCAGATGGAGACAGAGCGCGGTCAAGTGGTGGCCCACGCTGTCGTGTAATTCCCGGGAAATCCGAATACGCTCACCCAGCTTGGCGCTCTCACGCAGCAACTCGCGAGTCGAAACCAGTTCCGCATTGATCCGTGACTGATCTTCACGGGATTCTGCCTCACTTTTCGCCAAAGCCGCGGTCACAACGGCGAAGCCCTGAAAGCCCAGGAACGCGCCAGTCGCTCCCCACCGCCAACCCATGTAATAGTGAGGTTGAAGGAAAAGGAGAAGCGCCGCGGAAGCTCCAACAATCCACGGAATGGCGACTCTCAATGGGAGAACAAGAGCAACCTGCCAGGACACAATAATCAGCAGGAATCCGACAAAATAGTCCTGCAGCAAAAAGGTCATCCCAAGCGCGGCAATGGTTTCCAGCAACAGAGCGCAAAGCCGGTTCGACGAAGGACGAGCGTTCGGATCTGAGCTGTACCAGAACGCCGGGCCGAATAATAGAAAGAAGGCGAGCCAGGCGAGCCATTGCCAATGAGTCAGCGCATAGCCCCGATGGGTTGAGCTGTCGAGAATGGGCAAACCGAGAAAAACCCAAGTCCCGATCCCTACGGCGCGCAGGACGCGGTGATAAGACTGCGAACCGGGTAGTTTAGTCTGCACTGTCCGCAATTATCGCAGAACCCCTGACCAGCGCCATGTGCTGAAAGTCATGGTTTCGGTAGCGGCAGCGAACTTTGGCCGAACACGTATCGCCATCCTCCTGGGGTGCGCACGTACGTGTCACTAAACCACACCACACGGTCGAACGGTTTTCCGTTGTCCGTGCCTTTCTCCCACAGCTTGGCTGTTATCACCGCCGTGTCGCCCCAGATACGAACCGTCTGATCCACGTCGTCTTGATGTTCGTAGTGCACGAGTCCACTGCGCGCTTCTGCCAGCAAGGCGGCTTTGCTATAGGTTTTGCCGGAACCGGTCACCAGGACGAAATCGTCGGCCAGGATGCGATCCACGGTGGCCGCGTCGTTGTTCTTGACGGCTGTCTGGTACTGCGTGTCGAGAGCAGCGACCGTTTTTCGGTCGTCATCGGCAGACGCGCTGACACTTCGCGCTGCAATCGCCACGACCATGGCGAGCTTTAACCCTGCTGCAATGATTGTCCTCATCTTGTTCTCCTTATATCTATTAATACGCGTCACGGTTTGTGCGGACGGAACCAGAGATCGAACCAAGGTTCCCAAGTCTTGCCGCGGTCGGTCGAGGCCATCGCAGTCTCACGAACAGCTCCGTCAACTGGTTCCCAGATGCCCCGCAGATCCCTTTCCTTTCCGTCTGTAGTGATATCCGCGCCGCTGAGAACCATACAGCGATCGGTTTCATCTTAAAGTTCTCTCTGTTTTGGATCGGATTCAAGATCAGGATAGATCCGCGGAAGCGACGACGTTAGACGTTTGCGGACCTCGCTTCCGGTCCCGGCGCTAGCGGAGGGACTGCGTCCGGTATCGGTTGTGCAATTGAGTCCGGGAATCATGGTCCGAAAACGTCCAGCTTGTTCGCGAGGATCGACTATGATCAAACGCGAAGCCTATGAATCTGGATTGGCAGGTTTGTTCGCGAGCTCGGCTGTCGCGTGATGCGCGCTTCGACGGCAAGTTCTTTATTGGCGTGTTAACCAGCCGGGTTTACTGCCGTTCGATCTGTCCCGCGCCTACGGCGAAAGAGAAGAACTGCCGTTACTACCCAACTGCGGCGGCGGCGGCGGAAGCTGGTTTTCGGCCCTGTCTGCGGTGCCGTCCGGAATGCTCGCCCGGAACGCCGGCTTGGCTCGGAACTCCCAACACAGTGTCGCGTGCTCTACGTCTGATCAGCGAGAGCGGCCTGGAGGGTGGCGGGATTGAAGTTCTCGCGGAACGTCTGGGAATTGGCTCGCGCCATCTTCGCCGCCTCTTCCTCCAGCATTTGGGAGCGACTCCGGTCGCGGTGGCACGGACACGCCGACTGCACTTTGCCAAGAAGCTCATCGACGAGACCAGCTTGGCGATGAGCCAGATTGCCCTTGCTTCGGGTTTCGGTTGCGTACGGCGATTCAACGCCGGTATTAGCAAGGTCTATCATCGCACTCCGACGCAGATCCGGCGCCTCGCGCGGCAAACCGAGAACCAGCCAGAGAATCATTACCTGTTCCGCCTTCGTTTCCGTCCGCCCTACCACTGGGAAGGTGTGTTGGCGTTTCTGGCAGCTCGCGCCACGCCCGGCGTCGAAGCGGTCGAACGTGGCACCTATCGGCGCTCCGTTTTCTTGAACGGCGGACACGGCTATTTTGAGGTCTCGCACAACGAAGCGCATCACGCGCTCGAGGTGCGGCTTCAGTTTGGCGATCCGCGCTCCCTCTTTTTCATTGTCGAACGCATCCGCGCCATGTTTGATCTGAATGCCGATTGGGCAGCAATCGTGAGCAGCCTGAAAACCGACCCCGCTTTGGCTCCGCGGCTGAAGGCTGCTCCAGGGCTCCGCGTTCCGGGGTGCTGGAACGGTTTCGAACTGGCGGTGCGAGCCATTCTCGGCCAGCAGATCACTGTCCGGGGAGCAACTGTTCTCGCAGGCCGGATCGCTACAACCTTCGGCCAGCCTTTGTCTGTGGCAAACGGGCTTACTCATATTTTTCCCGCACCTGAGGTTCTCGCCGATGCCGCACTTACCAGAATCGGCCTGCCCGGCGCGCGCGCCGAAACCATTCGCGCCCTTGCCCGCGCGGTTTGTGGTAAGAGAATCTGCTTTGAGGGAATCGTGAACTCCGACGATCTTTTGATTCGGCTGTGCGAAATTCCCGGCATCGGAAAATGGACTGCACAGTACATCGCCATGCGGGCGCTCGGCGAACCCGACGCGTTCCCGTTCGGTGACCTCGGTCTCCTGCGTGCCCTGGCTCTAGCCAACCCGCGTGAACTTGAGCGGCGCGCCGAAGCTTGGCGTCCCTGGCGAGCGTACGCCGCCATGTACCTCTGGAATGTCCCCGCCGAATGCCAAGGTCGGCGTACCCAAACCCGTTTCATGCAACAAGAACAAGACATCAGTTGCGAGAATGGACCTCAATCCGCCGATGCCCGCAAAACGAATTGGGACAACTTGTCCCCCTCGCGGGGGCGAGTGACTCATCTCTCGTAGGTTCAAAGGCTTACAATATTTCGTCCGGAAGGTCGGGGACAATCTGTCCCCGCTTGACCCTCCCCAAGCCAAAGCTAAGATATTGATTTTAATGTAATTGGACATGGCCACCATTGGCGTTCGACATGCACCTAAGACCACCGAGTAAAGATTCGACTTGCAGGGGTGGTCAAGTGCCAATGAAGAACAAAATCAGCAACTTAGGGCGGCCAGCAACCCGAAAGGGCCTGGCAGCCACTGGGGAAGCCAATCAATGAAGCCACGAAGACTACGTTCGCAGAAATGGAAGGGCATCGGGAGGGCGTTCTTATGTCTTACGCTTCCGGTTCTCTTCACCACCGCGAGCTTCTCGGCGCCAGCACCGTCACAAGTGCTCGCTCCGAAACCCGGAGTAGCACACTACGGGAAGTTCGCAAAGGATATCGACCGTCGCCACCCCGAAGCTATGGTCGATGTGATCGTACAGTTCAAGGTCATGCCTCGCGCCGCTCACTATCAGAGAATGTCGGCTCGTGGCGCCGTCGTAAGGACCAAACTGCATAGCATTCACGCTGCGGCGTTTAGAATTCCGGTCTCCGCTCTCGCCCAACTGGAGAAGGATCCGGACGTTCTGTACGTCACACCGGATCGCCCGGTTCACATGAGCAGTTACGAGAGCTTCGCTGCAGCAGTGGAAGCGGATATCGCTGCCCAGCAGTACGGATTTGACGGGACCGGGATCGGAGTTGCAGTCATTGATAGCGGCATCGCCGATCACTCCGACTTTCGCAACGCCAGCGGCACCCGCGTGGTGCACAGCGAAAGCTTCGTCGTTGGAAATACTTCCACAGTCGATGCTTACGGGCACGGAACTCACGTCAGCGGCATCATCGGCGGAAACGGCGCGGCATCCGGCGCAGGCAGCGGCTACACCAGACAAATCGTGGGCATGGCGCCGAACGTCAACCTCATCAGCCTTCGCGTACTGGATCAAAACGGCGCCGGCACCGACAGCCAGGTGATCGCCGCCATTCAGCGAGCCATCCAGCTGAAGACGCAATACAACATCCGCGTCATCAATCTTTCGCTGGGCCGGCCAGTTTTTGAAAGCTACTCGCTCGATCCTCTCTGCCAGGCGGTGGAACAAGCCTGGGGCGCCGGCATCGTGGTAGTGGTCGCCGCCGGAAACAGCGGACGCGACAACTCGCAGCACACTCACGGTTTCGCCACCATCGGTTCGCCGGGCAACGATCCGGCAGTCATCACCGTGGGCGCGACCAGAACCATGGGAACCGACACCCGAGTCGACGATGGGATCGCCAGCTACAGCTCCAAGGGACCCTCGTTGATTGACCACATCGTCAAGCCGGACGTCGTGGCTCCGGGCAACCGCGTTGGGTCGTTGCTGGTTAAGAACAGCACGCTCGACCTGAACAACCCGAATCTCGAGATCGCTCCGACCGGCACCTGCACTGGGACCTGCACTCCCCAGTACTTTCGGCTGAGCGGGACCAGCATGGCGACGCCGGTAGTGAGCGGCGCAGTGGCGCTTCTGCTTCAAAAGGATCCGACGCTGACGCCGGACACCGTGAAGGCTCGCCTCATGAAGACGGCGTGGAAGGGATTTGGCGTCTATACCAACTCCTACGACATCTTCAACAACCTTTACAACAACGAGTACGACCTGTTTACCTACGGGGCAGGGTACCTCGACGTGGACGCGGCACTGGCTAACACCGATGTCGCCAACGGCGTGGCTCTGTCTCCCACAGCTACTTTCAATTCCGCAAACAACACCGTCACCATCGTCGATACCACGTCAGTGACTTGGGGAAACTCGGTGGTCTGGGGAAACTCGGTGGTCTGGGGACACTCCATCATCTGGGGCAACGCAGTGTTGAATGCGAACTCCATCGTTTGGGGCAACTCCGTGGTGTGGGGCAACACCGTGGACCAAGGCTTCAGCGTGGTCTGGGGAAACAGCGTGGTCTGGGGTACTTCGACCGCGACTTCGGCCTTCAGTGATGGCCAGGACGGAGAAAACTAGCCATGACATCACTCTCGACAAAACCCAAAATGCTTGTCGGGCTCGTGGTTCTCTTCGGCATCGGGATTCTTCTCCAGGTGCCGCTGACGTGGGGACACCCGGCCTACGGACGCTTCACCGGGACTTTCTTAGTCGCACTCTTCGCAGCGCGGCTTCGGGTCTCGCTACCAAAGCTTACGGGATCGATGTCGGTGAACCTGCCGTTCATCCTTCTCGCGCTCAGTGAACTCAGCCTGGCGGAGGCGCTTCTCATCACCGGCGCGTCAACGTTAGTGCAGTGCCTCTGGTCGGAGAACAGTCAGCAGAAGCCGATCAAAATTGCGTTCAACGTGGGCGTCACGGTGATGGCGGCTCAGGCTGCATGGTTCACCATGCAGGCTACGCCAAACACGGGACTTGGTCTCGCCCTGGGAGCACTGGCCTACTTGCTGGTCAATACCATCCCAGTAGCGGCCATTATCGTTCTCACCGAAAGCGGACACCTGTTCGGAACCTGGAGACAGATCCTGCAACTCACGTTTCCATATTTCGTTCTGGCAGCGGGCGTCGCGGGCCTGGCCAAACTGGCCACGCATGCTTTCGCCTGGTACATCCCACTGCTCATTCTGCCGCTGATGTTCCTGGTGCAACGCTCCTTTACTCTGTACTTCCAGACCCTGCGTGAACATTCAGGGCAGGGAAGTTACGCCATGGCTGCAAGCGCGGGCCGCAATTAATGTAACGGATAACTGAAACGCCAACGGCCAGGTTCCCAGAACTTGGCCGTTGGCGTTTTCTGACTCGGACGAACTGAGAACCGAGAACAAGGAACTGACAACCGGCTTTTGTTTTCCCGGTTTCCATTGTGGATCAACAACTCAGCTCAACCTGGACTCTTGCCGCCCATCAAGCACTCTTGCTGGCCGCCAACTTCTGAGCCTTGATGCGAATGAACGCGTAATTCAGCTGCGGCAGCGAGTTGAATCCGGCAGCCTGCGCATAAAACTCATGCGCCTTCATGCTCTCGCCTTTACCCTGATACGCCTGTCCTAAGCGATAAAGGTTGCGAGGGTTTTGCTGGTTAGCCTGTTGCAGTTCCGCGATGGCCTTGTCGTAGTCCTTCTCAGCCAGTGCAATCCTGCCGGCTAATTCATGGGCTTGCTTCAACTGCGCCGGATTCTTGGTCGCCTCCGCACCCTGTCGAAATTCTTCCGCATGACCTTTCGCTCCCGCGTAGTCCTTCCTTCCGATCGCCAGAGCCGCCATGTTGAAGTGATGCAGGAGCGTGGCATTGTCCTTGATCTCCTGCGAGAGACCGGAGGCCTGGATTAGCTGCAACGAACGGTCGAACTGCTGCGCCGCCAGGTCATACTTCTGCATCTCTGCGGCGATGTTTCCCTTGGCCTGAAGATCGGCCGCCATCGACGCCACATCGTTCTTCTTTTCGGCAACCGCATATTCTCTGTCCATCTCCAGCAGTGCCTGGTCCAGTTTCCCGCTGTCGGTCGCGACCACCGCGAGACCAAACAGCGCAGTGCGAAGTTCGCCGTCGTTGCGAGCTTGGTCCGCCATTTTCTCCAGTTCGGCGGCCGCATCTCCCGCTTTGCCCTGATACATCAGATCCGCGGAAATCCCGAAGTGTGACGGCACAAAGTGCGAATCGATCGACAGGGCTTTGCGATACTGCGCCATCGAATCGTCGAATCTCCCCATCTTCAGCAGCAGTTCCGCATAGGAATCGTAAGGATTCGGATCGTTGGGAATCAGTTCAACGTATTTCTTGAACGCCGCTTCGGCATTCGCATAATCGCCCTGTTGCCGGTAGGCGTAGCCAAGAACGTTGTAGGGAGGCGAAAAATTCGGCGCCAGTTCGGTGGCTTTCTTGTATTGTTCAATCGATTGCGCTACCTCTTGCTGGCCAAAATAGTAGTTGGCCAGCATCAGATGCGCTCGCTCATCATTCGGATAGGCCGCAATAAGTTGCTCGAGATATTCCTTCTGTTTCACGACATTGCCATTTGCTCCCGCCTCGTTCGCAAGGATGGTCAGCTTTTCGCCTTCGGAAGCTTTGTCGGCCAGGCTGATTGCCTTCTTCTGGTACTCGAAAAATTCCTTCGTAGTCGGGGAATTGTTCGCCCTCGCTAGTTCCGCCGTAGCGAACTCAGGATCGAGCGCGATGGCCTGATCAAAATGCTGCAGCGACTCCTGTCCCAGCAGCCTCTCGGACAGGTCCCGCCCCTGTAGAAATTCCTTTCTCGCTTCGTCGGACTTGGTGGTGATGGGAATCTTGCCGCCGTCAGATGAAGCTGAGGCGGAAATGGTGGTGTTCGCCTGGTTGCACGCACTCCATGTCGCAACACTCAGGGCAAGCACTGCGAGCGATACAAAACGCCTGCGGTCATTTCGGTGCATCGAGAGACTCCTTTTAATTTGAAATTGGGCTGCCGGCCCGGTTTTCCAGAACTATGGGACCACGAACTCTCATTCCTGCCTTTGCGACAGCACTGTTTGACAGGCTGCTGAAAAACGTTCGATTCGTATCAGGGCATCGCTTCAGCGATGCCGTAACTGCTGCACAACCGGGAGCGCCTTCAGGCGCTGCGTCTCGCACATTTCTCTAGCCGCCTGTTTAGCCGCGCCGCTCCGAGCCAGCAAAAATGCGGGCTTTAGCCCCTGCGGGACCCGGCGGTTTACCCTCAGCTCAGTATGAAATGGCGTCGAGTCTTTCTCGACCGCTCCGCCTCACGAAACAAATCCCGTTTCCATCAATCCGGAAATTCCGTGAATGCCTGTCGTTCGTAGACGCGGGATGCCGGAGTTTGGATAGCACGTGGGCGGGTTAAATGGGCCGACGCCAGTTTCCGATCCTACATAACACACAACAACCGCTTGTATTCTCGCGCGATGCCCTCACCTACAAAGTCACCGCAAGAAAAAATCCAGACCTGTCGAGCTCGCCGCCCCTCGCTCGACGTTAAAGTAGAGGTTAGAATTTCTAATTCAAAAAGGAGACATAACAATGCGAGTCATGGTGATGGTCAAGGCCAACAAAGACTCGGAGGCAGGCGTTATGCCGAAGCAAGAGCTGCTAGCCGAAATGGGGAAGTTTAACGAAGAGCTGGTGAAAGCCGGCGTGCTGCTCGCCGCCGACGGGCTCCAGCCCAGCTCGAAAGGCAAGCGCGTCCGGTTCTCGGGAGAGAAGCGCACCGTGATTGACGGGCCCTTCACCGAGACCAAAGAGTTGATCGCCGGCTTCTGGTTGTGGCAGGTGAGGTCGATGGAAGAGGCAGTCGAGTGGGTCAAGCGCTGCCCCAATCCCTTCGAAGGAGAGTCCGAAATCGAAATTCGCCAGGTCTTTGAAACGGAGGACTTCGGTTCCGAGTTAACCCCGGAACTCAAGAAGCAGGAAGAGCGCCTGCGCCAGCAAATCGCCGCAAAGAAGTAACAAACCAGACTGGATAATCAAAAGAATTTCTCTGACGCTGTCGATTTCGTGATTACTCGGTCGACGTCTCAATAGAGCCAGCCTTCACCGGTCGAAGCCGTCAGAAAGCTAGCTCACAAACGAACGAACTACTAAGGAGAACATTACGATGAAATTCATGATGATTGTCAAACACACCGAAAAGCAGGGGCCCCCGCCCCAGTCGCTCATGGATGCGATTGCGAAGGCTGCAGAAGAGGAAGCCAAAGCTGGCACCATGCTGGGAAGCGGAGGCCTCGGGCCAACCGCTCTGGGTGCCCGCGTCCGGCTGTCCGGCGGGAAGGTTACCGTGATTGACGGGCCTTTCACCGAGGCCAAAGAGGTGATCGGCGGCTATGCCCAGTTTGAGTTGAAATCGAAGCAAGAGGCCGTCGAATCTGCCGTTCAGTTCATGGAACTTCACAAGAAACATTGGCCGGGCTGGGAGGGCGAGACCGAAGTTCGCCAGATGTTCGGGCCCGACGATTTCGGTTGCAAGCCAGAGTAAGCGGCCCCGCTCAACTTGCACAGACCGGCGAAAGCGTGATGTGATCGGTAGCAGTGACTACCGATACACATCGCGCCATCGACGCCGTCTGGAGGATCGAGTCGCCCAGACTCATCGCCGGTCTGGCACGGATCGTGCGCGACGTCGGCCTGGCCGAAGACCTCGCACAGGACGCTCTCGTCGCCGCCCTCGAGCAATGGCCCGAGTCGGGCATCCCGGAAAAACCGGGCGCCTGGCTTATGGCCGCCGCCAAGCACCGAGCCATCGACCACTTCCGCGGGAACACGCGGAAGCAGCGCAAGCACGAAGAACTCGGCCGCGAGCTCGAAAAGAAAGAAATGGCCGTGCCCGACTTTAACGCAGCTCTCGACGACGACGTTGGCGACGACCTGCTGCGTCTGGTGTTCACGGCCTGCCATCCCGTTCTCCCGACCGAGTCCCGCGTCGCACTCACGCTTCGCATGCTCGGAGGCCTTACGACCCCGGAAATCGCGCGCGCCTTTCTTGTCCCCGAAGCCACTGTCGCCCAGCGCATCGTGCGATCCAAGCGCACGCTCGCCGAAAAACGCATTCCCTTCGAAGTGCCGCGAGGCAACGAACTCACCGCCCGTCTGTCATCCGTGCTGGCGGTCGTCTATCTCATCTTCAATGAGGGCTACTCCGCGACCGCGGGTGACGACTGGATGCGGCCTGCGCTCTGCGAAGATGCCCTGCGCCTTGGACGCATCCTCGCCGAACTCGCACCGCAAGAGCCCGAGGTCCACGGCCTGGTTGCACTCATGGAGATCCAGGCGTCGCGCTCCCGGGCGCGCGTGCGCCCGTCGGGAGAGCCTATCCTGCTTTTGGATCAAAATCGCGCCCACTGGGACCAACTTCTAATCCGCCGTGGCCTCGCGGCATTGGAGCACGCCGAAAAACTGGTCGCCGCAAAACTAGCCGCGCCGGGCCCCTACGTATTGCAGGCCGAGATCGCTGCCTGTCATGCGCGAGCCCGCACCCCGGAAGAAACCGATTGGCCGAGGATTGTCACGCTCTACGCCGCGCTCGCCGAACTCACCCCGTCTCCCATCGTGGAGTTGAATCGCGCAGTCGCGATCGCAATGGCCTCCGGCCCAGCCGCCGGCCTTGAACTGGTAGACGCTCTGACCGCGGACCGCTCTCTTGCCAACTACCACTTATTGCCAAGCGTCCGCGGCGACCTCCTCAAGAAGCTAAGCCGCTTCGACGAAGCCCGCGCCGAGTTCGAGCGAGCCGCATCGCTAACCCAAAACGCCCAAGAACGCAACCTGCTCCTACAACGCGCCCAAGCCTGCACCGAAGCTTAGTGCGGCTTTCGGTTTCCCCGCGGGGTGGGCCACCCTCTATAACCCTGTCGGCGTTGTCTTCCCGGTCGCGCCAGTCACGATGATTCTGGGTTTGATCATGGTAGCCTCCTTCTAAAGCTGGTTCCTCCCGCAGCGGCGCCATTTCGAGGGGTCACTCGAATGCAGCTGGGTTCAGCGCTCTTAGCGGCATCAGTGGCCCGACAGGAATGTACTCGTGATCCATCAAATGCGCTTTCGCGAGCGGCAGCGTTTCCATCAGGGCCCGCGCCTCGTCCTCGGTCTTCGCATCCACCAGGAGGATGACGCCTTTGCCATCTCCGCGCGAATACCACTCGCGAATTTTCCCGTCGAGATAGAGCTTTACCGTCGCCTGAATCTCGTCCGGAATCAGGGCCATGACTTGTTGAACGGTTATGCCCTGCCTGGGAGTCTGAATGACAAACACTGCGGTAGTTTTAGGTATGGCCCCGCTGGGCAAGCTTTGGACAGCCTCGGATTGCGATTGCGCGAAGGACAGGGCTGGAAGCGCTGTCATAAGCAAAGGGATCATGAAGTTCATCGGATTCTCCTCTCGATTTAGTTTGATGTCACCGCATCTCTATAGAGTACGCACGTACTCTTGCGGATCAAAAAAATTTACTCTTCAGCGAAGCTCTTAATGAAAAATCTTCTCGCCTCCATCAAGATGTGCTCACGCCTTTGAGGGTCGGAACCAACTCGAGCCATCATCAATACTCCCGCCATGCTGGGGAACAACAACCTGACCTTCGACTGTTTTTCTTCTCGTGTCTGACCGGGCATGAATGGCAGGAACCGCTCACGATACGCTTCCAACAGCGCCTCGATCCTTCTCCGCACGGCTACCGGCTTCCGCGCGAGTTCCGGCCCGAGGGCCGCGCGTACACAACCGGTTCCCGGAGAATTTGCGTGGCCCACGCTTAGATAGCGCTCGATGATCGCCCGCAGAGCCTGACCTTCGGGCGCGGACTTCGCAACTTCCACCATGCCTCTCCCCGTTTCGTCGAGTGCCCTCGCCACCGCTTCGACGAACAGGTCGTCCTTGCTCTTAAAATGCCGGTAGAAGCCTCC
>Ga0207003_1126_pt1 | contig 15984 bp, 15 predicted proteins | sample Alteio_BWMinCont_89_FD_153474 | JGI IMG/M metagenome (GOLD analysis project Ga0207003, IMG submission 153474) | Enriched cells from forest soil in Barre Woods Harvard Forest LTER site, Petersham, Massachusetts, United States -... | ecosystem: Environmental > Terrestrial > Soil > Temperate forest >...
AATGATTTGTGGGGTGATACCTTAAGAATCCCTCGATTCCTCACTTAATGATTGTTGCACAGCCGCAACTAATGCTGCCTAAAGGTCGCGGCTCTGTAACATATATTCATAAATCCTTATTTTAAAATATCACCAAAGTCAATAATCTCTGTAAAATAAATAGTAGGCTTGCAATGTAAACATCCGCTAGTAATTTGCTAAGCCCAATTAAGGTATGTATCCCATAAGCGCCTATGGTATAGGCCATTGCACCAAATGCACCTATAGGAGCTAATTTCATAATAAATCCCACGATTGAAAATAGTACTGTTGACAACTGATCGAAAAGCGTTACAAAAGGTTTTGTCTTTTCACCACCATGTAATATCCCGAAACCGAATAAGATAGAAATTAATAAAACGGGTAAAATGTCTCCTTTAGCAAAAGCATTGACTAATGTATCTGGAATAATATTTAGGAGAAAATTTACAGTATCAAATGTGGCAGTTTGTGTTGCGTAATTGGCGATGCTTTTAGTATCGAGTGAATGAACATCAATATTTAAACCGGCGCCTGGCCGATGAAAATTTGCAACAGCAAGCCCTATGAGCAAGGCAAAGGTAGTGGTAAACACTTCAAAATATATCAGTGCTTTAATTCCTATGCGTCCTACTTCTTTAATATCTTTCATACTGGCAATGCCAGTAACCACCGTAGTAAAAATAATAGGCGCTATCATCATCCGTATAAGTTTGATGAATCCATCACCAAGAGGTTTCATCTTAACAGCAATCTCTGGGTAAAAATGACCAAACAATACGCCAACGAAGATACTAACAATCACCTGAAAATATAACTGTTTGTGCAATTTAAATTTTTTCATTTATTTTCCGCATTTTTCAATTAAGTTTTTTTCCAGACTAAAACAGTACGAAAGTGGTTAAATATCTTGCTCATACTTAACGAGTTATATTACCATCTCTGTCCATTTTATCAAAAGGAACCTGAAAAATGTTAATTGGATATGCTCACGTTTGAACAGAAGACCAACATATATAGCTTGGATTTTAACGTGTCAGACTGCTGTCAGATCAAAGTGGGTTGATTGAACAAAAGCGCAGGAATATGCAAAATATCAATAATAATCTAAGTTTATTAGAAGCGAGTAAAAGAATATTTTCGCTCGCATTGCCAATGTCAGGTAGTCAATTGATTAATGTGGCCAGTGGATTTTTATGCATGGCCATGTTAGCTGTTTTAGGCCATGAGGTATTAGCAGCAAGTGCTCTTATATTTTCGACACAGTTGTCGATCATGGTCAGTGGCATGTCGATATTATTTTCGTTGAGTGTTCTAGTCGGACATGCTTATGGCGCAAAAGATTATGCGACTGTCGGAAATTATGTGCAACAAGGCTGGACGTTAGCCATATTAATCAGCATTCCAGTTATGCTGCTTTTTTGGAATATCGATGCAGTTCTTCTTTTTTTCGGTCAATCAAAAGAAATAGCAGCTATAGTCCATGCTTATTTTCATGCATTTGTATGGGCAGTTATTCCTGGTTTTTTATCTACTTGTAATATGCAGTTTGGTTATGGCATCCATAAAAAAATGCTCATTGTTTCGACGAGTTTGATGAGCGTCATAGTATTGCTTATTACCGCATATACTTTAATTTTCGGAAAATTTGGTTTCCCAAAATTAGGTGTCGCGGGATTAGGATATGCCACAACAGCGCAATATAGTTTTTTCTTTCTTTTTACTACCGTCTTCTTTTTTTATGAAAAAAGTTTTGCTCGATTTGAACTTTTCCATTATCGCGTCCATCAACATTTAGATCATTTTGCAAAAATGTTTAAAATTGGCTGGCCTATCAGCGTGCAAATGGGCGGAGAGATGCTTTCATTTTTTGTGGGAGGCATTATGATTGGCTGGATAGGCACGGTAGCACTCGCTGCCTTTCAAATTGTTAATCAGTATTATTTCTTAATTGTTATACCGATATTTTCTCTGTCACAAGCGAGCGGCATTTTAGTGGGACAGGCTTGTGGTGCAAAACAATTTCATGAAGTTAAAAAATTAAGTTATGCCAGTATTGCAATGGTATTAATAGCAAGCTCACTTGTCGCTATTATATTTTTACTATCTCCAAAAAATTTAGCGTCATTTTATATAAACATACAGGATCCTGCTAATTTGGCTACTGTGCATTTAACTGTTTTGATATTTATGATCATTGCTTTTTCACAAATATTCGATGCGATAAGAAATGTTTTAATAGGAATATTGCGCGGTTTATTTGATACCCGATTTCCAATGTATATGAGTTTATTCACCATCTGGGTTATCGGAATGCCACTTTCATATTTTTTAGCATTTCCCATGCGATTTGGCGCTATTGGATTTGTTATAGGCGGTATGTTAGGAATGCTTGCTGGGGTGATTATTATGCTGTATCGGTGGCATCAGTTAAGTAAACAATATCCCGATCGAGTCTGAAAAATTCTTTGTGTAGAAAGCTAAAAAAGCATTCCGTTTTCGATTTTTCCTAAATTAGATTGGGTGGAGTAAAAATGTTAACTCGTATCCCTACACACTTTTTGGGCAAGGCATATCAAATCTATAATTTTAAAACTGATTGAGTATTTAAAACTTCCGTTATTTTTTCACCATTCCATATATACTTTAAATGCGAAATTTGTTTTGGAATAGAAATTGCAGGTGGTCTAAAGGCAGCAATACAGGTTCCACCAGAGTGTCTTACACTATTATAAACAAGTCCCCATGAGTTTTTTTCTCTTAATTTTTGCCCCAATTCTTGAGATTCAGAATAGCTGTTGGGATCATGGAGTCCAATAAATTTCTTTCCTCTGACGTCATGTAATGGCTTTAATATAATTCCTTCATATAAGCGCATCGTTATTTCAGATGGTCCCTCATCTGTAGCTCGTAAAAAATTTTCTCTATGATAGACTGTTTCCCTGATAGCGGTTTCTTGCGAAAATCCTGCATAATAAACTCCATAGCTGCCATCTGAAAATCGAGTTGGTTTTGACAGATGTGTGAATGCGGCCATTATCACTGATGAACCAGGACCACTGACTTGGTCCTCTGTGGGTACCAAACAAATATCGCCAGATTCTTGTCGCAATCTTTCATTTGTAAGAGACTCAATCTCCCAAAGAGCTGCCATTTCAGAAGGATCAACTAAATCTTCAAAAAAATTAATAGGCGGATAAACAGAAGGTATTATTCTAAATTGTTTTTGACCGTTCAAATCAGTTAACTTAAGAGGATTAGACACTTGTTTACCATCCGCGCTCAGCATCTAAATATCTACGCACATCAGCTAAATCAATAACTCTTCCTACTAACAATTTATCTAATGCACTTTTTCCTCCAAACAAAGGTGATTTATTGGGTTTTTTAATCCATTTATTTGCTGCATCTTCTGAGGGGAGTAATATTCTTAACGCTTTATAAATTCCAAGAACATAAGAAATTCTTTCTAAAGTGTCTTGTGTTAAAGAGCCATTTTTATTTTTTTTCCAACGATAGAAAGTAGCTAAAGTCGCTCCTAGCAATGTTCGCTCTTGCTCAGCAGATAATCTCCACTTGTGTGTAATTCCAAAAAAAGCTTTTAATGCAACAGCATTTTTATTTACTTGAGGAAAAGGAGAGGGTGACTTTGGTATGGGATGCATATGCACTCCTCAAAATGAATGCCTTATAGAAATTATAGTATCAAATGATATAATATGCAATTTTAATTATCAAATGATATTTAAAGCGTATAATATATTGTATTTAAAGAATTTATTTTTGATTTATCTGCCATCCAGTTGATTCGTACAGTATTTGATTTAGATCAACTAAAAGAGAAGTTTGATCTCATTTATTTACGTTTTTTTTTAATTCATTTGGATGATCCCTTTACATTGATATCGATGTTGGGACTTGCTTTGGGTTTGGATCGTATACGGTCACTAGGAAAAATAGTATCATTATGAAATTTTTAAATGAGGAAAAAAGTATGCGGATTGCCGTTTCTGGCACACATTTTATAGGTAAGAGTGCGCTAATTGAAGATTTTATTAAAAAATATCCTTCTTATAGATGTGAAATTGAGTCTTATTATAAATTACAAGATGAGGAAATAATGGAATTATCATTGGAGCCCAGCCTTGATACCTTCCTAGAGCAATTAGATTATAGTATTAATCAACTAAATGATTGTGCAAATGAACAAAATATCATATTTGATAGATGTCCAGTTGATTTTGTGGCCTATGCAATGTGCGCATTAGATCAAGATTCTATTGATATAAATGATAGTGAAGTTTCAGAAAGATTTCCTGAAATCAAAATAGCACTGAATCATTTGGATTTAATCGTTTTTTTGCCGATATCTAAAGAAAATTCTATAGAATACACTGAAGAAAATCCTGCTTATCGTAAAGCAGTAGACAAAAATTTTAAAAAAATATATCGCGATGATGTGTGTGATATTTTTCCGAAATATGGGCATCCAAAAATAATAGAAATTTTTGGTGATCGTGCAGAACGGGTAAAAAAATTAGAAAGTTTTTTAATTCAAGAGAAATAATATGACTATCGACGAAATGCGTAAGCTTGTTCAAAAATATATCGATGTGGGTTTCAATGATTAAATCTAAAATCAATTTTGCTTTGTTTATAGTGCTCGCTTGTTTATGGAGCGGCTCATTTATTGCAATAAAAGAGGTCGTGGATGTGTGGCCCCCAATATTCAGTGCGGCAGTCCGTCTAGGCGTTGCTTTGATATCTTTAATGCTACTAATCTTTTGTACTCGAAAAAATATTAAGGCTCCTTTAACATTGCGTTGGAAAATTTGGGGGATTGGATTTTTCTCTCAAGCAATCCCATTTTCTTTTTTGTTTTGGGCTGAGAGATTAGTATCTCCAGGGTTGGCTGGTATTTTAAATGCAACGGTATCGATATGGGCATTTTTGTTGTCTCTCATTTTTCTTCCTCGACTCAATACATTTTCTCTCCTGAAGTTGTTTGGCTTATTCATTGGAATCGCTGGAATTACAGTCATTTTTTGGCCGATGCTTAAATTTTCTGGAAATTCAGCCAATTTATTGGGCGCGCTAGCTGTATTAGCGATGGCTATCTCTTATGCGATCGGCGCATTACTAAATCAATATTTTTTATTAGGAAAAACACAGATTGATTTTTTTACTAATGTCTGCCACCAACATTGGGCAAGCTTTATTTTTCTCTTGGTTTTTTCGCTGATATTTGAGAAATGGCCGAGCTTAAATACACTAATATCAACATCTACGCCCTGGATTGCCAGTTTGTACTTAGGTGTATGTTCTACCGCTATTGCATTCTTAATTTACTACCATCTTATTCGTGAATGGGATGCAGTACGTGCAAGCGCAGTGTTATATGTTGTACCGGTCTTGACGCTGATATGGGATTATTTATTTTATGGTTATGTACCCAATACAGCTGAGATATGCGGTGTGATAATCATATTGCTTGGTGTGATCTTTATTCAACTTTCCGGTTTTAGGCAGATCGCAAAAAAAATATAGTCCTTCAGTCGGAAAGATATTTTGGGTAAGGTTTTCATTTTTATGTAGAAACGATTATAGAGTCGCTTTGTTGCATATTTTTCGATTGAAAAACGTTTTAAATGCGATGCAAGCTGTCTGTTAAAAATCGCATCTTTGGGGTGTAATGGATATATATGGACGAATCTTGTCGGTACCCTTATTAATTTAGATTTACCTTCGCGAGCGCAAGTAACAATTCTTGCGTTTGCTCCCACCCGAGACAAGGATCTGTAATTGACAACCCGTTTAAATCAATCGTTGATGCGTTACATGCTTCTAATTTTTGATTTCCTTCTTTTAAATAACTTTCGACCATAAAACCTTTCATTAGTTTTCGTAAATCAGGGCGATTTTTTAAATATTTCATCACTTCAAAAATAATTTCAGGTTGTGCTCGATAATTTTTTTTGCCATCGATCAAGCAATTATCATGACTGACATCAATCATGACAGCTGGATTTTTAACTTGATGAGTTGTCATGTGATTTTTTACTTCCTCCATATGCGCAAGCGAATAATTCGGTGCTTGATTACAACCACGCAGCACTAAATGTGCATGTGGATTACCCAATGTTTGGACTGCATAACGGTCTATGGCTGCCACATGCGGATGTTGCGCGGCGACTACACTGTTGACACCGATAGCGAGTGAGCCATGTGTTGGGTTTTTCATTCCCACGGGACAACTTGCAGCAGATGCAAAAATACGATGTTCATGATCTTCGCTGCTCCTAGCGCCAATCGCAAACCACGACACTAATTCAGAAAAACCTCGTGCATTGTGCGTAAATAAACATTCATCAGCAATCGGCAGTCCCATCTCTACCACTTTAACCATTATCTCGCGCACATAATGAATACCCGCTTCTATATCGGGTTCTGCATAAGGATCAGGTTGATTCACCGGCCCTGTCCAACCTTTTATGGTGCGCGGTTTTTGAATATACACGCGCATAACAATTTTTAATGAATGTTTTACCGCTTCATTCACTTCCAGTAATCGTGTTGCATATTCCAACACAGCATTTTTAGGCCATGCAGAACAGGGCCCGATAATTATCAATAAACGATTATCATTACCTTCTAAAATATTTTTTATTTCTCGTCTATCACGCATAATTTTTTTATGGCCTTCCGCAGAGAGTGGATACAATTGAATGATTTCCTCGACGGCAGGTAATTTTTTAATCCGTTTATAACTCATGCTTGCGTTACTCGTCGACAATAGGTTTCGTCATGTATCTGCCGCAAGCTTAAGGTTTTCTTAACAATCAACCGCATAATTCTTTTCCTCTCTTTATTATTGACGACACCTATGTAATGGTATAGCATTACGAAAGTACATTATAGCCGGGGTTTATAAATGATACAACCATTAACATTATCTGAATTTAAAATGCTTGCGAAAAATGCCGGGCGGATAGCAGTTTTCCAAGAGATTCTGGCTGGAAAATTGACACCTTTCACCATTTATAGCCTTCTCAATAAAGCCTTTAAAACAGAGGGTATGATGCTTGAGGATCTGCACCAAAAGGAGTATGCACGTTATTCTTTTATCTGTTTTGAGCCTATTGCTTCACTCAAAATAGATAATGACGATGACCGTCAACCATTAGCTGCTCTACGTGATTTGCAATCCAAGTTGGTCTATTCAACGCGGACTGAGGTAGCTGATTTGATCACCAGTGCGGCAGGGTTTATCACTTATGATGTCGTTCGTCATTTTGAAACCATTCCTGATCGTCATGCGGCGGATCCATCCTTGCCTATACTTTTATTTAATTTTTATGCACTGAGCGTAACGTTTGATCATGAGAAACAAACGATTTTAATAAGCACCTTGGTAGAAGTCAGCGATCAACTTGAACAGGTATACAACCAAGCGCAACAAAAAATAATGTCCGTTATTAAACTCCTTGCTATGTCATCAGATGAAACTGATCCAGTAATAGAAAAAAAAGCTGCGCCCTCTATTGAAGTAGATACATCTGATTCCGATTTTATGCGGATGGTAGAAAAAGCGAAGGCCTATATTATCCAAGGCGATGCATTCCAAATTGTCCTTTCACGATGCTTTAAACGTCGCTATTCTGTTTCGCCATTGGAAATTTACAAAACATTACGTCGCGTGAGTCCTGCACCGTTTATGTTTTATTTTCCTACTGAAACGAATGTTATTATGGGTGCTTCACCTGAAAGGTTTATACGTGTTCATAATAATCAAGTGACAGTGAATCCTATTGCTGGGACACGAAAACTGACAGAAGAGACAACACGTGACGCTATCACAGCGGATTTACTTTCTGATAAAAAAGAATTGGCTGAACACATGATGTTGGTCGATTTAGCGCGTAATGATGTCGGAGCTGTGAGCGATCCCGGCAGTGTGCAAGTCAATGAATTATTGCAGGTGAAACACTATTCTCATGTCAGTCATATTACGTCGACTGTGAGTGGTCAACTACAGGAGAAATATGATGCGCTAGATGCATTTGCCGCAGCTTTTCCAGCGGGAACTTTAAGCGGCGCTCCTAAGATTCGTGCCATGCAAATTATTGATGAATTAGAAACTTCACGTCGTGGATTATATGGCGGTGCTATTTGTCGTCTCGATTCGTTAGGCAATTTTGATAGCTGTATCGCAATTCGGATGGCTGTTCTCAAAAATGGGATTGCAACGATTCGTACTGGGGCAGGCATTGTGTATGACTCTAATCCTGCTGCGGAAGCACAAGAAACGCATCAAAAAGCACGATCTATGTTAGATGCCATTGCACAAGCACACGGAGAATAATATGTTGTTGATTATCGATAACTACGATAGTTTTACTTACAATCTTTACCAAGCTGTTGCACCTCTTCACACAGACGTGCGTGTTATCCGCAATGATAAAGTGACTATTGATGATGTGCGGCAAATGCGTCCAGCCGGGATTATTCTTTCACCGGGACCCGGGCGACCGGAAGAAGCGGGTATTTGTGTTAATTTGATTCGTGCGATGGTAGCAGGTGACATTAGCCGAACCCCGTTATTGGGTGTTTGCCTGGGTCACCAGGCGATAACGGTTGCCTTAGGTGGTCGTGTTATTCAATCGAAAGAAATATCTCACGGCAAAGACGATCTTATTTTTCATTGTCAAACAGGTCTCTATAAAAATCTCTCGCTGCCATTTAAAGCCGGTCGCTACCATTCACTGATTGCTGAACGTGAATCATTACCATCGACACTGCTTATTGAAGCTGAAAACAATCAGCAATTAATTATGGGCGTACGCCATTTTGAATTGCCCATTTATGGCGTACAGTTCCATCCTGAATCTATTCTGACACCAGAGGGACAAACATTATTACAAGAATTTGTTGCGATCTGTACGATTGCATAAATAGTTCGATATGTATTTTTATCGATAACGTTCTATAAACATAATTAACTACCGCGTAAGAAAGTAAAAAATTACTTAAACACAATGTGTCTTCAATATCATGGATTCAAGAGTAAGTCCCGGTCCAAAAGCACAGCTGAAGATATTTTTTTGATGATTTTGATTGTTTATATCATCCCAAATTGCTTTTAAAACAAAAAGAATAGTTGCTGAAGACATATTTCCATAACTACGAAGTGTTTGATAAGAATATTTATTGTTATCCTTGCTGATATTTAATGCTGCTTCACAGGCTTCTAAAATTTTAAGTCCACCCGGATGAATAGCGTATAAATCAATATCAGATAAAGTTAAATCATATCGATTTAATAAATTTTTAATAAAAGTTTCAATGCCGGCCTGAATGATATCAGGAACGTAAGTGCTCAATACTATATCAAAGCCTTGATCACCAATATGCCATGCCATTTCTTTACTGGTTTGTGGTAATAAATCATTGTGAAAACTTTTTAAAGTAAAATATTTTTTATGCTTGGGTGCTGATTGTAGTAGAATTGCAGCAGCACCATCAGCAAAGATTGAGTTAGAGATGATATTATCTATATCCATACTTTTTTGAAAATGGATAGTGCAAAGCTCAACACAGACAATCAGTACGGTTGAATCAGGTTCAGACTTGCAAATAGCATCAGCAACCTTGATTGCATTGAATGCGCCATAACAACCCATAAAATTAATAGCAGTGCGTTTTGTAGATGAATCAAGATTTAATTTATGAACTATTTCAATATCTATTCCAGGTGCGTACATTCCTGTACAACTAACTGTAATAAGATGAGTGATTTCACTGATCATAAAATTATTAACGCGTGATAAACAATCCTCTATAGAAGATAATGCTAGGCCAAGCGCATTCTCTTTGTAAATTTTCATTCGTGCTGCTGTTCCCGGAAATGGAACATCAGCTGTATTAGGGAAAAATTCAAACTCTCCTGGGGATTTGCAATAATCACTTAAAACGCTATATCTTTCGTCAATTCCCGTTGCTCTGTAAACAGACTTAAGTAATCTTCTTTCGGCTGGTTTCAAATTTAAACCAATTGCAATTAGATCTGCTGTTTCAGCTTGAAGTCTCTTATATTTTGGATTTGCAGTCCCTATGGCTATGATGCCAGTTTCTGTAATTGAACTTGTATCATTTTTCATTTAACAATTACCTTACCTTTCATCCCAAAGGCCTTATGTGATAACGCTTTTGAAGCGTCCCAATTAAAATCTATATTCTCTATTTAAGCCATTTATGGGTTCAACTGCATAAGCGAGTGAAATTCGCGCCATGGCTCTATCAGCTACCACTCAATATCGGCTTATTTTTAGCAGATCGATGACGAGCCCTAAGTTCTACATCAATATATTTATCTGTTGTAGCACTAGAGTTATGACCTGCATCATCGCGTACATGCTCACGTGGTCTTCTTTTGACATCATCAGAAATGCCTGTGTGACGAAGCCAATGAACTGTAGCTTCATTTAATGATTCTGCTTCTTCAGAATGACCATCTTCTTCTAGCTTTACAATTGCTTGATCAAAACACTTCTGTACTATTTCTCTAACATATGTGGCGCTGGTAATAGGCCCTTTCCCTTTTGATTTTGATAGCAATGGCGCTGTATCAGCAGGGGAGGGTAAGGTAGATAATCCTAAGTATTTTCGGTATCGTTTTAATGCTTTAAGCATTGCATCACTTACAGCGATCTGTCGCTTTTTATTCCCTTTACCTACTGTTATAAACCACCAATTTCCGTCATGATCACGATGAAAATCACACATTTTTGGGGTCCAACGTTCATTCGCGGTTAATTCTGAAATGCGTAAATACATAGCATAAAGTGCGGTCATAATAAAAAAAGTTCGTTCATGCTTATCAGGTTGTTTGTCTGCAGCAAATTGAGCGGTTTCTATTATATATTCCCATTGCAATTCAGTTAAACGACGAATTTGTGAATGAGACTGTTGTTTACGAATAAATTTACTTTTTTGTCGTATCAATGCAACAGGATTCATGAATACATATTCTTCCTGAAGAAGATAATTATAAAAAGTACTTAAGATAGCGAATGACTGTTTGACTGCGCTTGGTGATAACTCAAATTTTTTAATATTTATTTCTTCGCCTTTACGATGTGCGGCTTTGGAAATAGTCGCTACAAATGGGCGCCATTCTGGATTAGGAACGCGCAACCCTTCAATTTCAATAAAACGAGGAGATTTTTTAACGCCTATCCAGGATTTGGGCGGTTTTTGACAAAAACGAATAAAGTCCTCAATATCCTCTCGCTTGAGATTTTTAATCGGTTTATTTGAAACGTGTAAGCACCATTGTAATAAACGTTCGATTTCTCTACGATAAGAGTCAAATGTACCCACGCTACCTTTATAACACTTAAGAAATGATAATGCGTGTTGAATGTCATCAATGAATATTTTTTGATGTTCCAATTTATCGAAGTGCAAATCATCGATCCATTCTAAAGAATCAAATATGGGTAGAAGAGTTGCTTTAGGCATATATTATCCCTTCTGATCAATCGTATCTTTAATCAAGAAACTTACGATGAATGCCATCATAAAAGCGAAAGGTAATATCCCCATTGCGTATTGATAGCTATGCGTTGCTTTAATTATTGAATCATGCGAACTCTGATGAATGATATAACCAAAAAGTGGCTGACTAATAGCCCCGCCAACCATAGTTAACATGGAAACAACGGAAGTTGCTGAACTACTAATTAATTTTGAATTGTTTTCAATTACGATAGGATAACTTAACATTTGCGTGCTAGAGAGTAAACCTAGAAAGAAATATGAAATTATTAAAACCATGTAATTTTGGCTGGGATAAAAAATAATTGCTAAAATTAACGAAAATGAAAATATTGCTCCTATTCTCATAATCAATTTACGGCAAACAAATATATCAGAAATAATTCCAACGAGTGGGCAGCCTATTATTGTTCCTAAAAAAATCATAGTACAAACGGTTGCTGCGGTTAATTCTGAGATCTGATTAACAGTAATTAGATAAGAAATTCCCCACATAGCTCCAAGCATAAAAATGGGTAAATTCATTAAGCTAGCATATAACCCACATAATAAATTCTGCGTATTAAAAAAAGCTAATTTAAATTTTTTAAATAAGCTAATTTTGGGCTCAGAATCCATTTCTTTTAATACTGCAAATCCTTTTTCAGGATGATTCTTTACAATTAATACAATTAGAACCAGTATTAAAATGCCGATCAGGCTCACCCCGTAAAGGGAATGTCTCCAGCCAATTTTAGAAATAGAGTATGTCAATGGTATTTGCACAACAAGACCGCCTAAAAATCCCATTGCTCCAATGAATGTTATTCCTTGCCCAAAATATTTTTTTGGGAGCCAATTAACAGCTAATTTGACGCTGCCCGCAAATCCAAATGAAGCTGCGATAGCCATTAACATACGTGCAATCAAAAGTGTTGATATAGAATTAGAAAAAGCGGTAAGAAGTACACCAGATATTGAAATAAATAATGTAATTATGAGCACACGTTTAACAGAATAACTATCTAATATCGGTCCGGCTGGAAATAGAAAAAGGATTTCTACATAGAAAGAAACGCTAGAAATCAGGCCTAGTAATGTACTTGAAATATTTAATGAATTTGCCAAATGGGGCTGAAGTACATTAAAGATACTTACTAGAGCAAACGCGTAAAAAAACATGAGAGACGCGATAAATACGATGAGGAAAGGCCGATATGAATTTTCTACCATTTGCATGATATTGCCTGTGTAATTGGATTTTTTACAGCCATAATTAAACCGTAATTATCAAGTTAACTACGGTTATTGTCAACAGCAAAATAAACGACTATCATCCCCCATCTTTTGGCATTTCGCTAATTTCAAACTGTATGTAACAATAACGGATGGTGAACTATCTTATTAGGAATGGATTGCCTATGAAAACTTCTTCGTCCCGCGATACTAAACAAACGTCAACGCGTCAATTTCAAAGTTGGCCTGCATGGATAGCTTTAGTGATTATTGCACTGCTATATGAGGCATTACCGAAAGTTTTCTACTGGGGACCGCGTGGTGTAATGATCAGCTTGGTGACGCTGCTAATCATCCCGCTCATTATTACGCATTGGAGTAAGAGCTCCCGAATACATCAAATACTGAGCTTAAGCGTTAATATCCTAATCACGGCCTATATGATCATCTCAGTCAGTCGGCTCATCATGGCAGCGATTGAAGGGAACATTGGGCCGACACACTTATTAATATCAGCGCTCATGCTATGGGCAACGAATGTTTTAGTATTTGCATTATGGTATTGGAGTCTCGATAGAGGCGGACCAGCAAAGCGCGCTCTAAAAGACGAGCTGAATCAAGCCGCTTTTTTATTTCCACAGATGCAAATCACATTATCTTCCGATAGAGATGCGCCTAATTCAATTAAAAATTGGGAACCCAACTTTGTAGATTACTTATTTCTTTCTTTCAATACGAGTGCGGCTTTTTCGCCAACTGATACGCCTGTGCTGACACGCTGGGCAAAATGTATGAGCATGATCCAAGCGATGATATCGTTGACCATTGTTTTAATGTTAGCGGCACGCGCAATAAATATTTTATCTCCACAAACGAAATACTTAGTTCCATAAAAATGTTTTTTTGATGAAAATTACGCTCCCATCAAGTCTATTAAACAGCCGGTAATCGCCGAACCCTTTGCATCTTAATTTGAGTTATTTTTTTATTCAAAAGCAAAATAAAAGGAAACACTATAACGACAAGAAACATAATATAGAATGCGGGTATGATTTTTATTCCTGTTGTAGAAATAAAAAATGCGACCAAAATGGGAGAGGTTCCTGCAAACAGACTAAAGCCAAAATTGTAAGTCACTCCAATTCCGCTATATCGTATAGGCGTAGGAAAAAGCTGTATTAACAGCATGGGAATGGATCCCATAATAGATGCAAGAAGCGGTGCAGATATAAGCAAACCGAGCATAACTAATAGAAGATGATGGCTCGATACCATTTCAAATATTGGAAAAGCCAATAAAAAAATCGCGCTCGCCCCTATTCGTAAAATTTGGATTGCATTAAACCGATCAATGAGAAGGCCTGCTAGCAGACAACAAAAACTGTAAGTGCAAATAGAAATTGAATTGAGCCAAAGTGCTATATTGGGTTTTATACCGATGTAATGCGACATATACGTTGACATAAAGAGAGACAAAATAGATGTGAGTGCTCCGGCGAGACCTGCAACTGCAAATCCAAGACCGATTGAGTATAAATGATTATCCAGTAAAGTTTTGATTGGCCAGCGCTCAAGCCGCCCACCTTCTAAATATTTTTTAAATTCGGGCGTTTCAGAAGTGCATTGTCTAATATAAAAACCAACAATGGCAAGAAGAGCGCCGACTAAAAAAGGAATTCTCCAACCCCACTCCAACATATGAGAAGTAGTCAGCGAAGAAGTAAGTGTTGCAACCAACACGCTCGCAATCACAGCGCCCATATTCATTCCAAATATGAGACAGCATGTCATAAAGCCTCGCTGTTTGGGTTCGACATGTTCGCCAATAAAACAAATGGCCCCGGGAACATCACCGCCCATTGCAAGTCCCTGGGCAAAACGAAAAATAATAAGCAAAATGGGCGCAATGGCTCCAATCATAGAATACGTGGGTAAGCAGCCTATAAAAAATGTCGGTATTGCCATCAGAAATAACGAGAAAACCAAAGTACGTACCCGACCGAGACGATCTCCAAAATGGCCATACAAAATTCCTCCTAATGGTCGTGCAAAATATCCCGCAGCAAATCCTCCCAGCGTAGCTAAAAGCGCTAATCCGTTTTTTTGATTGGGAAAAAATAAAGAAGCAATAATAGGCGAGAGAAATAGATAAATAACAAAATCAAAAAACTCAAGCCCTCCGCCTATTGCGGTAGAAATAACGATTTGTTTTTTTATTTGCATATAAATATATTATTAGAATGCATATTTATGAATATCAAATGTTAAAAAATCATCTAGAATCCCGAATTTTGGAACACGATGGAAACCATTTTCATGACGAAAAAACAGAAATGAAAGATGATGTATCTTTTTTACTAAAAATTATTGAAGTTGAGAAAGCGGAACTTTCAAAAATGTGGTCTGAGGAAAAAATAAATTTAAAAACACGAAATAAATTATTATCTACGCTTGACCATCAAATTCAACGGCATTTAATTTAAGGAGTTGTATCGTAATACAGCTAGAAATGTTAAGTGATACCTTAATTAAAACTTTACGAAAAGAGCAGGGTGAAAAATTTGCCCAAAACTATGGCAAGCACTCCTTAAATTAGTACACCGTATTGGAAAATAAAACATGACAATATTATTGATTGCTCTTCTTTTTATGATAACTGGCTATTTAATTGCATTTAAACATATAAAGGCGGCGCCAATAGCTTTTTTGATTACCTTCATTTTTTTCTTAACTACTGGATTTGGTATAATTTCATCATTCTTACTTAAGAATTTAGAATCGACTTATCCCATATTGACCCAACCTAAGTGGAAAAAGAACAATGCTATTGTAATTTTAGGTGGAGGCACAGTAGCCTTGCCAATTACAGGCGTTGTGAAACCAGCTATCTTATCTTATGCAAGAATTTATGAAGCAACACGCCTTTATTTGTTATGTAAAAAAACCAATTCTATATGCAAAATTATTATCAGCGGTGGCGATGCGCTTGCTTTAGGAAAGTCAGAAGCAGAAGTTTATCAAGATGAATTTCTTGCTATAGGAGTAATAAATTCTGACGTCATTTTAGAATCACATAGCATGAATACCTATAAAAATGCTGAATTCACTAGTGCTATTTTAAAATCCAATAGATTTGATAATGTATTTCTTGTAACGTCTGGAATACATATGAAACGCGCATTATTATATTTTTCT
>Ga0207003_1127_pt1 | contig 15822 bp, 14 predicted proteins | sample Alteio_BWMinCont_89_FD_153474 | JGI IMG/M metagenome (GOLD analysis project Ga0207003, IMG submission 153474) | Enriched cells from forest soil in Barre Woods Harvard Forest LTER site, Petersham, Massachusetts, United States -... | ecosystem: Environmental > Terrestrial > Soil > Temperate forest >...
CGGCAGATCACGCGGGCAGAAATGACCGAGTTGATCCATACGATCCGCGACCGCGTTCCGGGCATCTGTCTCCGGACGACGCTGATCGCGGGCTTCCCGGGCGAAACGGAACAGGACGTGGAGGAGCTAAAGGGCTTTTTACAGGAGCACCGGTTCGACCGGGTGGGCATCTTCTCCTATTCGCATGAGGAAGGCACATCTGCCTATGGGCTGGAGGACAATATCCCTGCGGAAGTGAAGCAACAGCGGGCGCAGGAGGTGATGGAGGTGCAGCAGGAGATCTCGTTTGAAAAGAACCAGGAGAAACTGGGGCAGGTGTTCAAGACCCTTATCGATAAGAAAGAGGCGGGGCGTTACCTGGGCCGAACGGAATTTGATTCGGTGGAAGTGGACAACGAGGTGATCATCCACAGCCAGGAGAAGCTGCCCATCGGGGAATTTGTCCAGGTGCGCGTGACAAAGGCCTATGACTACGACCTCGAGGGTGAAGTGGCCGGGGCAAGTTAAAATCCGCAAAGAAGAGATTAATCGACGCGGCCTCTCCCAGGGACCAAACAGGTATTTTTGCTGAAAAATCGCAGATCACATGAGAATAGACTTCAACGGTGTCTTTCCGGCCCTGACGACTAAATTTACGTCCCTGGATACCCTGGACCTCCCCATGTTCGGCCATAACCTTGAAGCCCAGATCGAAGCCGGTGTCAATGGGATCATCATCGGCGGCAGTCTCGGCGAAGCCAGTACCCTAAGCCTGGAAGAGAAGGAATCGCTGATCAACTATTCGCTGGAGAAAAGTGCGGGCCGTATCCCCGTCCTGTTGAATATCGCCGAGGGCTCGACCCGGGAGGCCGTGAGCCAGGCCCGGCTGGCGGAAAAATGGGGCGCTGACGGCTTGATGATATTGCCGCCGATGCGCTATAAGAGCGATCACCGCGAAACGGTGGCCTTTTTCAAAACGGTGGCGGGCGCGTCGCCGCTGCCGGTGATGATCTATAATAATCCTGTCGACTATAAGATCGAGGTGACGCTGGAGATGTTCGAGGAGCTGATCGAGTTGCCCAATATCGAGGCCGTGAAAGAATCCACGCGGGATATTTCGAATGTCACGCGGTTGGTCAACCGCTTTGGCAACCGCATCAAGATCCTTTGCGGGGTTGATACCATCGCCATGGAAGAGTTGCTGATGGGCGCCTGTGGCTGGGTTGGCGGTCTTGTCGGGGCGTTCCCCGCGGAAACCGTCGCCATCTATAAGTTGGTGAAGGCGGGCCGGGTCGAGGAAGCGCTGGAGATCCATCGCTGGTTCCTTCCCCTGCTGGAATTGGATATCCATCCCAAGCTGGTGCAATATATCAAATTGGCGGAGGCGGAGGTCGGGCTCGGAACCGAGTATGTGCGGGCACCCCGTTTGCAGCTGATCGGTAAGGAACGGGAGGACGTGCTGGAGGTGATCCGTCAGGGTATCGCCAGCCGGCCCGTGCTGACGGAATATGCTACTTTAACCGCATAAAAAATTTATCCCATGACATTTCCCGATACCACGCCTGCCGAGATAGACCGGCTGATGGAAGAAGCCTGGCAGGTTTTTCCCTTTTTTCGGAGCACGGCCGTGAAACAACGGGCCGATCTGATGCGGGCTATTGCGCGTGAGTTGGAGGCCACCGGCGACGAACTCATCCAGGTAGCGATGCGCGAAACGAATCTGCCCGAGCCCAGGCTCAGGAACGAGCGGGCGCGGACGATGTTCCAGCTGACGAGCTATGCCGATGCCTGTGAGGCCGGTCACTGGCTGGAGGCGCGGATCGATACGGCCGTTCCCGACAAGGGCGATCCGGATGTGCGGAAGCTGCAGGTGGCGCTCGGTCCCGTCGTCGTTTTTGGCGCCAGCAATTTCCCTTTTGCCTATTCCACCGCGGGTGGGGATACGGCGTCGGCGCTGGCTGCCGGTTGTCCCGTGATCGTCAAGGCGCATCCCGCGCATGCCGAGACCTCGGAGCGGGTGGCGCAGGCCATCCGGAAGGCCATCGCGGCCGCGGGATTGCCCCGCCGGCATCTTTGCGCATGTTCATGGCGCGGGCTTCGCAACCGGCAAGGCGCTGGTAACGCACCCGCATACCCGCGCAGTGGGTTTTACGGGCTCTTACGGCGGCGGCAAGGCCCTCTTCGACTGGGCCAACCAGCGGAAAATGCCGATCCCGGTCTTTGCGGAGATGGGGAGTATCAATCCCGTCTTTTTGCTTCCGGGCAAACTGCGATCCTCGGCAAAGGAGCTGGCCGCGCAATTAGCCGGGTCCGTTACCCTGGGCACCGGTCAGTTTTGCACCAACCCCGGGCTTATCCTGGGAATAGAAGGCGAAGAGCTCGAACTGTTCATCCAGGAACTGGGCGCCGCCATCGAGAAGACGGCCCCGGGAACGATGCTGCATCCGGGCATTGCCAAGGCGTATGGCGAAAAGCGCGGCGCTGCGCTTAGCCAGGCGGAGGTGGAGACAGTGGCCGTTGCGGCCGCGAAGCCGGCGGAGAACCAGGGGGTGCCGACCATCGCATCGGCGAAGGCGGAGGCCTTCTTCCGTAACCCGCTTCTTCACCAGGAAGTCTTCGGACCCTATTCGCTGGTCATCCGCTGTGGGAACGCCGAAGAACTGGTAAAAGCGGCAAGGCATATCGAGGGCCAGCTCACTACATCGCTGATGGCCACCGATGCCGATCTCCGCGAACATGCCGCGCTGGTCGATGCGGTACAGGATATCTGCGGCCGCCTGATCCTGAACGCGGTGCCTACGGGCGTGCGGGTCAGCCTGTCGATGCAGCATGGCGGACCGTTCCCGGCTACGACGGACAGCCGGTTCAGTTCGGTAGGCGCCGATGGGATCAAGCGCTGGGTCCGGCCGCTGGCGTACCAGGGCTGGACGGATGCGGCCCTGCCCGATGCATTGAAGAATGGCAACCCGCTGGGCATCTGGCGGATGGTAAACAATACGCTAACCCGAGACGGTATCTAAGATGAAGAAGACCTTTTTTTGTATCGACGCACACACCTGTGGTAATCCGGTGAGGCTGGTTGCCGGTGGCGGTCCCGTGCTGATTGGGGCCAATATGAGCGAGAAACGCCAGCATTTTCTACAGGAATACGACTGGATCCGCAAGGGGCTGATGTTCGAGCCGCGTGGTCACGATATGATGAGCGGGAGCATCCTTTATCCGCCGCATGACCCGCAGAACGATGTCGCGGTGTTGTTCATCGAGACCAGCGGTTGTCTGCCCATGTGTGGCCACGGGACGATCGGGACGATCACGATCGCGCTGGAGGAAGGGCTGATCCAGCCCAGGACGCCGGGCCGCGTCCGGATGGAAGCGCCGGCGGGTCTGGTGCTGATAGAGTACAAACTGGAGGGGAAGAAGGTCAGGTCGGTCAAGCTGACGAATGTACCGGCCTATCTGGCCGCGGAGAATATCCAGGTCGAATGCCCCGACCTGGGACTCCTGACCGTAGACGTATCGTATGGCGGGAATTTCTATGCCATCGTCGATCCCCAGGAAAATTTCAAGGGGTTGGAGCATTATTCGGCGGATCAGTTGATCAGCTGGAGCCGGGTGATGCGGAAGCGCATCAATGAATCGCACGAGTTCGTCCACCCCGAGAATCCGACCATCCATAGCTGTACGCATATCCTTTGGACGGGGAAGACCATCGACCCCGGCGCTACCGCCCGGAATGCCGTTTTTTACGGCGACAAGGCCATCGACCGGAGTCCCTGTGGCACCGGCACCTCGGCCCGGATGGCGCAGTGGTATGCCAGGGGCAAGCTGAAGGAGGGGGATATCTTTATCCATGAAAGCATCATCGGATCGAAATTCACCGGTCGCGTAGAGAAGGTGCTCACGGTTGCCGGCAAGCCGGCCATCGTCCCGAGTATCGAAGGCTGGGCCAAGATCTATGGATATAACACCATTACGATCGATCCGGAGGATGATCCCTATGCCTATGGGTTTCAGGTGTTGTGAGGCATCCCTTCGAACAAAGATTCCGTTCTTGTGTTGTAGTTGCCGTTTGGATAAATTACGCCGGTCGATTTTCGTTTGTCGGGCGGAGGTGATAAATTCGCTGTCAAATGGAGTGGAAATCGACGCATCTACCATACCGCCAGACCGGTTATTTTTCCCGCCTTATTACGGACTACCTGGATCAGGCCGATGATTTGTCCCCTTACTATGCCCATCCTGCCAACCCGGAGGGGATGCGGGCAGCGCTTGCCGCGCGCAAGGCCGGAAAGCGCGTCGACCGCGCGACGCTGGTAGCTGCGCTCGAGGAACAATATGCGGGGATGCCGGAAGCCCCGAGGGTAAAAGAAAATATTGCGCGGCTAGCGAAGCCCGATACTTTCACGATCTGCACGGCCCACCAGCCGGCCATCTTTACCGGTCACCTTTACTTCGTCTATAAGATCCTTCACACGATACGCCTTGCCGCATGGATGGCGGAGCAACACCCCGGCGATCATTTTGTACCCGTATTTTATATGGGCAGCGAGGACGCCGACCTGGAGGAGTTGGGGCATATCTCGCTGGGTGGCGAAAGACTGGTCTGGGATACCAAACAGACCGGCGCGGTGGGGCGGATGAAGACCAAGGGGCTGGACAAACTCTATCATCGGATCGAAGGCGAGCTTTCCGTCCAACCCTTTGGCAGGGAGTTGATGGTCTTGTTGAAGGAGGCCTACCTGGAGAGCCCCGATATCCAGACGGCTACCTTTCGCATCCTGCACCGGCTTTTTGCGGAGTACGGGCTGATCGTGCTGATCGCGGACAAGGCGGTATTCAAGGCGCAAATGATCGATGTCTTCGAAGACGATCTTTTCCGCCAGGAGCCCTCGCGGATCGTGGCCAACACGATCGACCAATTGAGTCAAGGCTATGATATACAAGCCAATCCAAGAGATATCAACCTTTTTTATTTAAAAGACGACCTCCGCGGCAGGATCGAAAAGACGGGCGAAGGATACAAGATCCATGGTTCGGGGCAATCGTTTACGGAGGAGGGCATGCGGGAGGAATTGCACCGTTATCCGGAGCGGTTCAGTCCGAATGTGATCCTGCGCGGCTTGTTCCAGGAGACGATCCTGCCCAATCTGGCCTTTGTCGGCGGGGGTGGGGAGACGGCCTATTGGCTCGAGCTGAAGGCCTTATTCGATCATTATTCGACTCCTTTTCCCGTGCTGGTGTTGCGGAGCTCGTTTTTGCTGGTGCAGCGGCAATGGATGGAAAAGATGGAGCGGGCGGGTTTCGGGGTCAGCGATCTTTTCCGGGAGGAAGAAGACCTCATGAATGAACTCGTGAAGCGGGATTCGAACCAGACGCTCAGCCTGGAAGAGGAGATCGCCGCCGCCAATCAATACTATGACAATCTCAAGGCGCTGACCAGGCCGGTGGATCCCACGCTGGAGCAGCATGTAGCGGCGCTTCAGACGAAGGCCGTCGAGCCGATCCGGTTGCTGGAGAAGAAACTGCTGAGGGCCGAGAAGCGAAAGTTTGGCGATCAGCAGCGGCAGATCCATGCGGTCAAGGAGGCGTTGTTCCCGGGTGACAGCCTGCAGGAGCGGGTGGAGAATATCCTGCCCTGGTATGCGGCCTATGGGCCCGCCATTCTCCGCGACCTATATGCCCATTCCCCGGTTTGGGGTGAATTCGTCGTGCTGACGGAAGCCTGATCTTCCTCAATAATCTTTATAGCACCAGATGGCCCAACTGCTACCCTGTTGGTCCAGCTTGAACGGGTACTGGCTTTGCAGTTTGGGATTAAAGCTCAGGGCCAGCGGCCAGCCAGGGTTTGGGTTATTGCCACTGGCAGAAGGGGGACCGCCCATGAAGGAGACGTTCCAGTTAGGGGTGACGCATCCTGTCTGTGTCAAAGTCAATGCAACCAGGGTATCTACGACGGCGAGGCCGGATGCATTGGTGATATTGATCTCCCCGATATTATCCGGGATCCAGGTGGCTGACCACCCGCCCGCGCTTCCCGATTGCGGAAAGACGATGGGGGGAAAATTCCGGAGGCTATCCGTTGGAACTTTTACTACGCCGTTCACCACGTAGACGATCATGCTGGCATGGTCGGAGAAGGTATCGTTGAAGACGCCGCTGGACTTTGCGATTTGCAGATCGAAGGTGAGGTAGAATTTCGCGCTGTCGTAGACATTTCGGTGCAGGACCGTGTCCGAATCATTCTTGTTGTTGTTGGGACCGGAGTTCTTCGAGCATCCGGTCAGGGAATACGCCGCGATCGCTATCGCCGCAAAAAGCAGATGCCAGCGGTTGAGGGAGGGCAAGGCCATGTGTTTGGAGTTTCCCAAAGCTACTCCCGGCGCCTGGCCCCGGCAATAGAACGAAAGTACTATAGGTCGGCCGCTGCCTTGATGCCGCCCTTGTCGTTCAACGTATATTGATGCGGCTGGCCCGTGGGCAGGCTGACTTTCGGAATCTCTTCTTCACTTATCTTTTCCAGGTGCATCATCAACGCGCGCAGGCTGTTGCCATGGGCGACGATGAGGATATTGTCCCCTTTTTGCAGGAGCGGGGCGATCTGCTGTTGGTAGTAGGGGATGACCCGGGCGACGGTATCGGCGAGGCTTTCGCCGCCGGGCGGGCGGATGGAAAAGCTTCGCCGCCAGAGGGCCACCTGTTCCTGGCCATATTCCTTTGCGATCTCCGCTTTGTCGAGTCCCTGGAGGCGGCCGTAGTTGCGTTCATTGAGCGCCCGGTTACGGGTAACCGGCAGTTGCGGCTGTCCCGCCGCATCGAGGAGCAGGGTCATGGTTTCGATGGCCCGTTGCAGCACGGAAGTAAACCCCTGGGAAAAGGGGATGTTCCTAAGTTTCCGGCCGGCTTCCCGGGCTTCTTCCCGCCCGCGGGGCGTCAGGGGTACATCGGTCTCGCCGGTGAAACGGTTTTCCAGGTTATAGGTGGATTGGCCATGGCGGACGAGGACCAGAACGGGCATAGTCGGTGATTTGCGATAAAGATGCGCTTTTTTGTCTTTTCTACCCGGATCCGTTCCCAGAAAAAGCATAACGTTCCCGGAATGGGATTAATCCAAAAATTGGCATTGCTGTATTTCGTTGTAATACAGTTTATTACGATTTGGTATGTCTCTTGGACCATTCATTCCAAATTCGTAGTTATGAAACAGTGTAACCCTTCAACCGCAGCCAAGTTCTTCCTAGCTCTGGCTATTGGTTTTCTCGCTTCCTCCGGGGTACACGCCAGTATTACTTATCGCATTGCGGCCCGCACCGGGATGGTGAACAAAGAAAAACGGGCGAACGATGCAGCCGCCAAAAAGGCCGAGAAGCGGATGATCGTCGCAACGGCGGCCAGCCTGTACGAGGAGATGGACCTGCAGGATTCGGGGCTGAGTCAGGAGGCGTTTCGGTACGCTTTTACCGGTTACTATAAACTCAAGAAAAAAGGTCTTTTGCGCCGGACGAATATATTGACGATCTGCGATTTCAGTCAGTCGTCGAGTGTCGAGCGGATGTACGTGATCGATGTGCGCACGCGCCGCGTGTTGTACCGCACCTATGTAGCTCACGGGATCAACTCCGGGGAAGAATATGCCAATTCCTTCTCGAATCAGCTGGAATCCTGTAAAAGCAGCCTGGGCTTTTATGTCACGACGGGTGTGTACACCGGTGTGAACGGACTTTCGCTGCGAATCAACGGCGTCGACAAGGGTTTCAATGACAATGCCCTGAGGCGCGCGATCGTGATCCATGGTGCCGGTTATGTCAGTAAGCGTATCCTGAAGAAGTATGGGGTGATGGGCACTACGTTTGGCTGCCCGGCGATCCCGACGGAAATGACCACCCAGATCATTCCCGTGGTAAAGAACGGAAGTTGTTTCTTTATCTACTATCCTTCGAAGAAGTATCTGAACCAATCTAAAATTCTAAACAGTTAACCTTTTTACCCCCTGAATATACCCACCGTAGCCGCCCAGCCTGAGGGCGGCTTCCCCCGGCAAAGGATACTTTGCCGGACATCGTTGAAAAAGCCACCCCGTACTTTTAGACAGGGACGGAGGTGGCTTTTTATTATATTTGGGTATGTCGATCACCTTACCTTCTCCCTTGTCCTCTTCGTCCGCGCCGGCCGGATCCCGTACCCTGGCCCGCCGGGCCGCCATCCCGCTTTCGATCTATGCCGTGTCGCTGGCTTCCCTGCTGACGATGGTAGGGATCCTTTGGGATATCTCCTGGCATAGAAGCATCGGCCGGGACAAGTTCCTTTCGCCGCCGCATATCCTGGTCTATCTCGGGGCCATTTTTGCCGGGTTATTCTCGGGTATCCAGGTATTGTACAATTCTTTTTTCCGCAAGGAAGCGGCAAAAGCGGCGGATGTCCGGGTCTGGGGCATCTTTTACAGTCCGCTGGGCAGCCTCTTCTGCATCTGGGGCGCCATTGCGATGCTGACCTCGGCGCCTTTCGACGACTGGTGGCACAATGCCTATGGGCTGGACGTGACGATCTTGTCGCCGCCGCATACGCTGCTGGCGCTGGGGATGATCTTCCTGCAATTTGGCGCTTGTGTGAGCATTTGCAAATACCTGAATGCGGATGCCGCCGGACCGGCGGCCGGCGGCAGACGGGCGTTGTTGCAATTCCTGTTCGTGGTAAGCGCCCTCAGCCTGCTGACGATGGTCTATACCCTGGGAACGGAATATCTGAATATCCGTAGGATGCGCAGTGCCCTGTTCTATAGTATCGCGGCCGTGGTCAGTCTGCTGTTCCTGCCGGCTTTTGGCAAGGCCCTGCGAATGAAATGGGGGATCACGGCCGTGACCGGCGGGTATTTCCTGCTGGTGGCCATCACCAATTGGATCCTGCAGCTCTTCCCCGCGGAACCGAAGCTGGGCCCCATCCTCACGCATATCACCCATTTTCAGCCCGCCAATTTCCCGGCGCTGGTGATCGTGCCCGCGATGGCCATGGACCTGATCCTGCAGCGGAGCAAGGCCGGGGACTGGGTCAAGGCATTTTGGCTTAGTCTCGCCTTTGTCGTGCTGCTGGTGGCTGTTCAATATCCGCTGAGCGGCTTCCTGCTGGAATCGCCCTATGCGCGGAACTGGTTCTTCACTTCGAACACCTATTATTTCGGGCTTTCCCCGAATGCGCCTTTCCGTTATAAATTCCGGCCGGACGATATCGCCTCCCTCCCGATGATGATGGAAGGGTTGGGAGTTGCCGTCCTGCTGGGGGCCTTGTTCGCCCGGATCAGCCTGCGGTGGGGCAGGTGGATGCAAAATATTCAACGTTAATTTTCGACGCATGACAAAATTATTTGGGTTGCTGGCATTGCTGGCATGTACCAGCGGCCGGTTGTTTGCGCATGTGGGCAGTCCCGACGTCTCAGTAGAGGGCGTGGCGGGTCCCTATCATCTGCTGGTGAGCGTGAAGCCGCCGGATGTAATTCCCGGTACGGCGACGGTGACGGTCTACCTCCAAAACGGGGGCGCCATTACGGTGTCCGCGCAGCCTATCTTCTTTTATTCGGGCCGTTCCGGGGCGCCTTCGCCGGATCCGATACCGGCCGTGGCAGGCCGGCCCGGCCAATACAAGGGCATCGTCTGGCTGATGAATGAAGGGTCTTCGAGCGTGCTCCTGCATATCAGCGGGCCGCTGGGAAGCGGCGAACTGGTCGTGCCGATCGTCGCGGTGTCGACGGCGCAAAAGAAATTACCGGCGTCCACCGGTTATATCCTCGCCGGGCTGGGTGCCCTGCTCTTTGTGTTGATGCTGACCATCATTGGGTCGTCTGTAGCCGATGGGCTTACCCGGCGCGGCGATGTGGTGCCAACGGCCCGGCGTCGTTCGAAGCGGGTGGCGATGGTAGTGGCAGCCCTTTTTTCCTCCCTGATCGTCTTTGGCGGCAACGCCTGGTGGCAGCATTGGGCGGCGCGCTATCGGAAATTCATGTACCATCCCATGCACGCCGGCTATCAGCTTCGAACGGACTCCGGAGTAAATTCGCTGACGATCCGCATCGACTCGGCGGACGCACAACGCAGGGGATGGCTTCCGTATGTCATCCCCGACCATGGAAAACTGATGCATCTATTTGTCGTTCGCATTCCCGGGATGGATGCCTTTGCCCATCTGCATCCCCTGCGGCTCGATCCTGCCACCTTCCTGACCAGCCTGCCGCCGCTGCCGAAGGGCAGGTATCTGGCCTTTGCGGATATCGTCAATCTGTCGGGGTTTGCCGAGACGATCAGGGATACGTTCGATATTGACCACGATCTCGTGGACAGTCTGCATCACAGCGATCCGGATGACGCGTATGCGTTGGCCCTTCCGGCCTCCGCGCCGGCCGCGAGTGCAGACAGGAAAAAAGAGGCCATCGTTTGCGGAGCTCCCGGCAAAGGGGTGCGGCTGAAGGACGGGTCGACGATGGTCGCAGAAGGCGCGGCGGCGGGCGATCTCGAGGCCGGACCCCTGTATACTTTGTCCTTCGCGGTGCAGGATGCGAACGGGAAGCCGGCGACGCTCGAACCCTACCTCGGGATGATGGCGCACGCGGCGATCATAAAAGACGACGGCAGTACCTATGTGCATTTGCACCCGGTGGGAAGTTATTCGGTCGCAGCGCAGGAGGGAATGGAGCAGCGGATCGGCCAGCCGGAGAATGAATACAAGCTGCCCAATGCGCGGGCCTTTAGCGACAGCATCGATCGCCTCGTGGCGCATTTACGGGGAATGAATGAAAAAGACCGTGACGAGTGGCTGATGAAGCAGATGAAGATGCCCGCAAATGACGCGGGCGGGATGAAGATGGGTAATATGGTGAGCTTCCCCTATTCCTTCCCGCAACCCGGGATATATCGCATCTGGGTCCAGGTGCGGCGCGACGGACAAGTGCTGACGGCGGCATTCGACCGGACGGTGCGGTGATCAGGAGAATTTTATCTTATCCCAGAGGTTGCCGGCGACGACGCGCTGGATCACCTGATCCCGGTGGTTGCGGCTCATGGGGATGCGATGGGTCTGGATCAGGATCTCGTTGCCTTCGATGGCTTCGATCTTGTCGATGGAGACGATATAGGATTTATGGACGCGGATAAAGGCCTTCGCGTCGAGGTTTTCCTCCAGATTTTTCAGGTATAAGAGGGTCACATATTTTCCCTTCTCGGTATGGAGGGTGATATAGTTTTGCATTCCCTCGATGTAGAGGATCTGGTTGAGATAGATCTTTTCGTATTTGCTGCCGCAGCGGATAAAGAAATAGCCGGCCGCGGGTTCGGCGGCGGAGGAGTTGCCGCGGGTGACGAGATGGTAGTAGTCCCGGGCCTTGGTGACGGATTTGAAGAAGCGGTCGAACGTGATCGGCTTCAGCAGGTAGTCGAGTACGTTTAGCTGGAAGCCCTCGATGGCATAGGTGGGATAGGCCGTAGTGATGATGACGATGGGCGGGTTTTGCACCAGCCGCAGGAAATCCAGGCCGTTCATCTTTGGCATCTGGATATCGAGGAAGAGCAGGTCCACCGGGCGCTGCTCGAGGAGTTTTGTCAGTTCCAGCGGGTTCTCGCATGCGCCGGCAAGATGGAGAAAATCCACGTCCCGCACATAGTTGCTCATCCCTTCGCGGGCCAGCGGTTCATCATCGACGATTACACAATTGATCATGTTTTTTTATTCAAGCTGTTTTTTGCAACCCGATGTCAGCCAGTTGCAGCCGGAGGCGGACTTCGAAGCGGCTGTCTTCGCTGCAAATAGACAGCTCGTGACGGTGGGGGTACAACAGATCGAGTCTCCGCTGAACATTCTTGAGGCCGATGCCGCGATAGTGCAGGACATCGTTGGATGCGAAGGGTGAGCTGCTGTTGACCACCGAGAAATCCAGTTGCCGGCCGGATTGTTGCAATGCTATTTTTATCCAGTTGGGCTGGTCCGTGTGACGGGACACATGCTTGAATGCGTTCTCGACGAAGGTCATGAGCAGGAAAGGGGCGATGGTTACGGTATCCGTCTCGTCGCGGCGGATATCGACGGTGAGGCCCAGGCTGTTATTCTGCCGGAGTTTTTCCAGGTTGATAAAGTTCTCCAGGTAGGCGATCTCGCTGTTCAGGGCGATCTGTTCGTCGTTGCATTCGTACAGCTGATAGCGCAGGAGGTCGGAGAAGCGGGCCAGGGAGGCAGAGGCCATATCGGGGTTCTTGTGGATCAGGAAGAAGATGGAATTGATGGTATTGAACAGGAAATGCGGGTTGAACTGATAGCGGAGGTAGTTGAGTTCGGTCTCCAGTTTTTCCTTTTCGAGCAATTGCTGGCGATGCCGGGTCTCGACCCAGTTTTTCGCGAGCTTGATGCTCATCGCCAGTGTCATGGCGGCGAGGGTGCTGAGGAAGGCGTTGCTGAAGAAAACAAAGATACAGGCCTTTTCGCCCCACAATTGCTGGACGGTGGAATGGGCGAGGCGGGCGCTGGTGTAGTAACCCGGGATGATGAGGAAGGCGGCGCCGACGCAGGTCAGCAAGGTCAGTACCGTGTAGACACCGAACCGGCTTTTCTCCAGGTAGCGGGGGAAAAGGAAATAGAGATTGAAACAGACGGCGAGGGTCTGTACCACGACATAGAAAAGGAATTTGACGGTGAAGGGCAGATAGAGGAGATCGTGGGTGGCTTTGACCGGATTGCCGACGGTGATGACCCACGACAAATAATTATAGACTCCCCAGAAAGGAAGGTGGTATAGCTTATGGCGGATAAGCCAGTTGAGGGTGGAGCGGCCGGCCTTCATGCTGCTAAGATAGCCGGAAATCCGGCATGGTGCCTGCCGACTACATGAGTGACGGGAAATAAATGACGAGCTGCAGGCCGGGGTATATATTCGGAATAAGCGGGGGTTTTTCGGGGGATTTCCGGGCGGAGGCGGCCTAAACCTGCGTCTCGTCAATTTATTTTGTTCGCTGGTCATACGGATTTTTGGGGCGTTTTGTGGCAGCTAATTTTCCGGCATGAAGCATTTCGTCCTTCTTATCCTGCTGTCCGCCCTGTCCCGGTTTGTCGCCGGGCAGGTGCGTGGGCAGTCGGACACCGCCAGTCCTGCGTCGGCCAGGCAGCTAAAAGAGATCATTATCAGAGGGGCGAAACCGCCGGTTCAGTCCTCCATCACCGGAACGGTGGTCAATGTCCAGAGCAGTATGCTCAGCAGGGGCAGTTCGGTGCTGGATGTGCTGGAGCGGAGTCCCGGGGTGGCGCTCGATCACCGGAACAACAGCATCAGTCTGAACGGGAGGAGCGGTGTGACGGTCATGATCGATGGGAAGCTGGTGCACATGCCGGAGGAGGAACTGTTGAGCCTGTTGAGCGGGATGAGTGCGGATAATGTCGAGAAGATAGAATTAATGACGGCGCCGCCCTCGCGCTATGACGCCTCGGGCAGCGCGGGGATGATCAATATCGTAATGAAGAAGAACAAGCAGTTGGGGACAACGGGGTCCCTTTCCCTTTATGGCGGCTATGGGTGGTGGGAGAAGGGTGGGGCCAGCGCGAACATCGATCACCATGGCGGCCGCACGGATTGGTATGGATCGTATTCCTACCAGCATGATCATACGTACGGAGGTTTTTTGGCCGCCGGGTCGAGTTTCAACCCGGCGATAGGGGGACCTGCCGGCTTCGTTTTCCACGACACCAACAGCTGGGTCAGCAACAATCACAACCTGCTGGCGGGGCTCGACCGGCGGCTGGGGCGGGGATGGGTGGCCGGTGCGAGCGTGAGTTATAGTAACAGCACCACGAATTCGGTTACTCATAACCGGGGTATCTATACTATTCCGGCGGACAGCGTGCTGTTGTTCAACGGGGTCATCCATGGCCATAGTCACTGGGACAACCTCGTCGCGTCGCTTACGGTGGACAAGGACTTCGGGAAGGGGGGAAAGTTGGGCTTGGGTGTCGACTGGCTGGACTATAGCAATAACCGGCCGAGTACGGTTTTGGGCAATTTCGTGGACGGTCATGGGGAGTTAGTCGGGATTACGAATGACAGTCTCTTTGCGTCGGCCAATAAGGGCTATTCGGAGACGAAGATCGGGGTGGGGGTCATTCGGGCGGATTACAGTAGGGAACTTAGCAAGCGGTGGAGGTTGGAAGCTGGTGTCAAGGAGGATCATACGCAAAGCCGGAGCGGGTCGGGGATCGAAAGCCTTATCGATGGGAATTGGGTGGTGAGTGCGGCCAGCATGAATGCCATCCGGATGCGGGAGGACATTGCGGCGGGTTATGCGAGTATTCATGGCGGCCTGGGGGAGTTTGCGACCTTCGACCTGGGATTACGCTATGAATATTCGGCTACGCGGCTGGACGATGCGGTGACGGGGGCGCCGATCGTGCGGCGGCGGCTGGGAGTTTTATTTCCGAATCTGCTGCTGACGCGGAAGGCCGGTGAGCAGGGGCAGTGGCAGCTTTCGTTCTCGCGGCGGATCACGAGACCTTCGTATAAGGACCTTTCTTCCTTTGTCAGCTATAATGATCCTTTTTCGGTTTTTACGGGTAACCCGCTGCTACAGCCGACAATTACGAGCAACGTGAAGGTTGGCTATAGCTGGAAGGGATATTCGGCCGCTTTGCTTGCCGGACGGGACGATGCTCCCATCTTTCGCGGTGCACTGACGACCCAGCCAGGTAGCACGCTGGTCTATATCCGGCCGGAGAACCTGTCCTATCAGAACAACCTGGGGTTTGAACTGACGCTTCCCTTTACTATCGGTAACTGGTGGACGATGAGCTATGGGTTTACGGGCGGGTGGAGACAATACGAGGTGAGATATACGAAAATCCCCATTGAAAAGACCTGGTTTGGCTATTCGGTGAATTTCCAGGAGAGCTTCCGGCTGCCGGCGCGGTTCTCGGCGGAACTGTCGGGGTGGTACCGGGGGATCAGTTATGACGTTACCAACCGTGATCGGGGTGTGGGCGAGGTCAATTTGGGGGTGAAGAAGGAATGGGGCAAGGGCAGTCTCCAGTTTACCGTTACCGATCTGTTCCGGATGATGAACTTCAAGACCGGCATAGGGGCAGCGGGAAGGGATGACTTCGATACGCATGCCTATATCAGCTGGGATTCGGAGTCGCGGCGGTTCCCGGTGCTGCGGCTGACATATAGCCGCAGTTTTGGCGTCGGGCCGGGGACTTCGGCCAAGGCGGAGAGGGCGGGGGAGGAAAAAGAAAGAATTAAGTAGGGTTTGGATGCATTGTTTTCTTATGTATCTTAGTGGTGAATATTTTGCCGCTATGCGTTTATCCAAGATCCGCCTCTTTCTGTTGTTGGGTTTGATGGTCGTGGGACCGCTCGTCGGCCACAAGCTTTTATGGCTGTGGCATTCGAGGCGGGTAGCCGGGGTCTACTCATTCAAGGGGCTGGGGTCCGCCGGCGATCAGGTCGCGCTGGATTACTCGATCTGCTGGTTTCCGCTGGGCACGGATACTGTCTGGTTCAACGGGGTGGGAAACCTTCCCTTTCCCGAGGGTGCGGCGATCCCGATCCGTTATGAGGTGGATGACCCACGGGATGCGAAGATCGATATTTTCCCCGCCATCTGGGGTGATACGATCGTGTATGGCGGCATCCCCTTGTTCCTTCTGTTGATGATCTATTTGCATCCGAAGATAGTGCCGCGAGGCAGGAAGATACGGGTGGTATGGCGGAGACCGTTCCTGCTCTTGGATTAGCGGTATATTTGGGAATGAAAGATAATTTCTCCACGGGATCGGGTCAATATGCTTTGTTTCGTCCGACGTATCCGGTTGCTTTGTTTGAGTTTTTGT
>Ga0207003_1128_pt1 | contig 15782 bp, 17 predicted proteins | sample Alteio_BWMinCont_89_FD_153474 | JGI IMG/M metagenome (GOLD analysis project Ga0207003, IMG submission 153474) | Enriched cells from forest soil in Barre Woods Harvard Forest LTER site, Petersham, Massachusetts, United States -... | ecosystem: Environmental > Terrestrial > Soil > Temperate forest >...
AATACGCTTCTTATGTTGACAAGAATTTAGTAGATTTCAAAACTTTGATGAATGGCAGGAAATTTATTGAAAAAAACATAAATCTTTGGAAAGAGGATGGGACTCGAAAAAGGCGCATTGGAGATAGAGAGGCTGCTGCTATTATTGCAAATTACGATGAAATAAGGAACTATTCAGATGTAATTGTTGACATAAGCGCGCTCCCTCGTGGCATATATTTTTCTCTTATTGGGAAGATTTTGCATTTGATAGATACTAACCAGGATAAACGAGAGCACATTAATTTTCTTGTTGCTGCGGCAGAAAATGCTGAAATTGATGCCACGGTTGCAGAAAACACCATTGATACAGAAGGGAAATTTTTAGTTGGCTTTATGGGGGGAGTTAAATCTATAACAGAGAGAGAAGAGTCGTTAATATGGCTGCCCATAATGGGGGAGGATAAAGAAGTCCACATATCGGTGGCCTTTGGCGAATTGGAACCAACTGAGGTATGTCCAATTTTCCCCTTTCCTGCCAAGAATCCAAGAAGACCAGATGCCCTGCTAATTAAGTACCATAAATTATTGTTCGATCAATTGAAAGTTGAGCCCCAGAACATTATGTATGTGCCCGAGCAGAACCCTTTTGAGGCTTATAAAATTCTGGTGAAAAGTAAATTATTTGTATCCTGAAAATGCTTTGTTATTAATTCTTCTGCCTTATCACGGGAAGAAAGCAAATATGGATCCCATCGTAAATTGCTCATTTTCTATTTAATCCATTTTATTAATTCTCCTGGTTTAAGATGCCTCCACCCTCCATACCCTAATGGAAGGTTAAATCTAACACAAATCCACCTATTCAAATAGAATACAGTCGTTGTATCACTACCTTTTTTTCCTTGACTAATTTCCCTCTTTTCCAAAATGTTGAAAGAAACACATGTTGACAGCACATTAACCAAGGGTTTATAAACCGCATCATCGAGCCAATGGCCATTGTCAAGCAATTTTAATTCAACCGGCTCTTTTAACGCAAAACCTGTTACTCCGGGCGCATACGGTATGGTCGGCCTATGCGTCTCCTTATAGGCAAAGTCAAAAAATTTCTGCAAAAACCGCTTTACTTGTTCAGGAAACGGGATAAGTCGTCCGAGTTCATTCCACTTTTCATTTACAACTCTTCTTATTATTTTATGTTGTTCTTCGGCAGTTATTACGTTCGATCGGACGGCAAGTCTATTGGATAACATCCCTTCGTATAGTTCCGAAGAAAATTGAAGGAATTGATCAATATTATAAGAGGAAAGTTGTACAACGCGTTCGAAACCAAAGTAATATGGTAATTTAAATTCTTGAGCTAAAAAATATTCTGCCGCATTTTGCACGATAGAGGTGATTCCAGTTTGTAACTCTTTAACTGATAACTCAAGATCAAATGTTGTCTGCGGTTGATTCAGATTCTTATGAACCAATATTTCAGTAGATCGTGCTAGCATCGCTCTTTCTAAAGGTGACAAATCCTGCTCCTTGCAATACTTGACCCAATCACCAAATTTTCTAGTTTGATTAGAGTACTGCTCAATACGTCCCATAATTACTTCAAATGCATACTGAAAATCACCCTTAAAAACCGATTCATTTAAGCTGTCTGCCAAATTCTGATCAAATTCTGGTACATCCTCAGTTGAAATCTGGGCACGTCTATTAGCAATATTAGAAACAATGTTCTTAAATTTGGAATCCTTTTTTTGCCAAATGGCTTCTAAATTTATTTCATCATAGTCGCGATTTTGATATGATTTTAAATTTTCGTCATTCGTCAATGCCTCCAGTCGTTCGGCTATCCATATATTAAAATTGGTCCTTTTTTCAAGAATATAGCGAATTAAAAAATCTCTTTGCTCTACTGAAAGTTTGTGTGTATCATCAAACATAAATAAAACGCGCATTCCTATTTCCGCCCCATTGATCGATATTTTGGAATTTGAAATTAAAGAGAAGGCAAAAAGCTCATTATGCCCTTCAGGTTGGATTTGATCTATTGGCAGAAAACTATCCAAGGCTTTATATACGCGTGATTCAATATTTTCTGCCCAATCGTAAAGTCGCCGACCATCACAAGGAAATGAAAGTCCCAAAGTATCGCTGGACGGGGTAGAATAATCTATAACAATATTAGCCAAATCACTGGGGAATCGCAATCCTCTTAGGCTCAAGACACCCCTCAAGGTTGCCAAGACAATTCTCGCGTTTATCAATGCGAAGAAAAATCTTTTCTTTTTAATGTCATCAATAGGAAGATCTTCTAAGATTTCATAATTTCTATTGCAGTGAAGACATATCCCTAACAACCGAATGTCGTTGTTGTCCATCACTTCCATCTTCTTCAGATTTTCTCGTAGGTCCTTTAAACTAGGGTTAGACTTGTTATTAAAAAGAGTTACTAATGTTACTGGGTCAAATATTCTTAACAAAGACGACTTTCCAGCTCCTGGAGAACTTCTAATAAACAAAACGTTATTCCATAATTTTTGTTCTCTGTGTTTTTCAGCTAAGTCTTCGAGAATTCCGGGACTATATATGCGCAAAAAAGTAGAATCCGACTCAATTTTCTCGGATGCTCTCAATTTAAATGGATTTCGTGTTCTCTGGCTCATTCTTTATGTCTTGTTACCCTTGGAAATAAACCCGCGATTTTCATATCCGGGGGAAACCACAAAATTGGAAGCGAGTTATTAGGAGTGTTGTGATTTATAACAACAGGCAAAGCGCACTCATCAAACCCAAGGTATGGCTGCTCTATTTTCCCTTTTTTATAATGCTTATCTATAATTTTGTCATCGAAGTATTCTACTTTCTTGATAATATCAATAAATTCATTTTCGTTTTTAACGCCGGAAGATGTCGCATCTTCAATAATTTGAACAGCAGATACGCTAAATGAAAATTCTTTCTGGTTAACCTTTTTCCACATTTCAATATTTGAATATAAATATTCCAAGGCCTTTCTAGTGGCCAGATAAAATATTATGTGAATATCCAATTCCTCAAGCTCTATTAAGTCACTTAAGTTTGTTTCATTATTCTTCTTGTCGGCAAATAATAGATTTAGGAATTTCAATATTTTTCCTTTCCCCTCCGTTAATCTAATGTAACTTAATCCGCTGGCAGTGAAATCATCAATCAAAAAAACTGATGAAAACTTTGCTGCGGTGTTAAGACTATCGCTTAGCTCCTTAACCAAGTCCATTATCTTCTCAGGAGATAAATAATAGGAGGAAAAAATCTGCTCATTATCTAAATTGGCATATCGTCTCAGTTGATCAATTTTGGCACCATCACTTAATCCAAGAAAAAGTGATTTTCTTTTAACATGACTATAGACTATATTATTATGAATCTTTCGAACATAATAAGCTGGAACTTTCATTATCTCTGCAGCCCTAGAGGTAAGTTTTTCGTCAATTATTTCAGGAAAACAAATGTTAATTAGATGGTTAACTTGCTCACTTGTAACAAAAATTAGCTGATTTTTGATAAAAGTATAGGCTGTATTCCTCTCTTCGACTGTATTAAATTGATTTAACCAATTAACTAAGCTCTCTGTAAACCTCATTCCTGCGGAGAATTGCTGGTATTCATCATACTTCAAATTACCGAGAGCCTGTATGAGTGGGCGTTCAATGGATATCTGTTCCTGATCCCAACCCATTATTTGTATTAAAATGCTTTCGGCAAGAGAATTATTCATAAAGCAGCAATCTTAAAGTATTTCTTGTGCAGTTGCACCGCCTTCAAATATACTAAGCAGGCATCAGCATTCCTAATTCCAATCGGAGCTAGATTCCAGCATGAGTTCGGATCTAAAGAAACCTGGTCCACGCTTAGAGAATATGGCGTATTAAGTAATTCAAAGTCATTTCCAGGCCATTTACCCTTGTCTCCAATACATAAAGATTGATCTTCAAGTCCTATTGAATTTGCCTTCTTTTGGATAAAGTCAATCATATTGAGTTTCGAAACTTCAGGTCGCTTTATAATGTCTATAGACCGGCTTGACTCCAAAACAAGAAAATCAACGCTCCTGATAGACATTGCCTTTTCGTATATTATGGATTTGGTCATTTCCCACTTTGAACTTGTCTTACACTCTATTGTCAACTGAGATTGTCGCTGAGTTATTTTTATATCGCTTTCTATATGTGTGTTCTTTAGCATTTTCCGAATTTTTGTAAAGGACATTTCTTTGCCTTCTTCACTGTTAGGCAGATTGTCATCCAACAAATCTCCTAATTGATCCCCATTGTAATATCCAATAAAAATGTTTTTCCAATATTTCTTACCAATACAATTTCTTAAATCATGCTTAACGGAACCGCCTCGCCCAGTTACAACTCCAATTAGAATTCCGCCGTCCAATATTCTTTCTAGTTCACTAGAAATCTCTTTCCCGGGGCCGGTCAACCTATTCTCATCCGAACAAATAGTTCGGTCATAGTCCAGGACAATGCAACCAAAATGTGAATCAAATAATCTGTTTGAAAATGTCTTATAATGTTTTTCCCATCGTTTAATTTCCGCGGAAGAAAGATTAGAGATGAATTCAGGTTTTATTTTCCGTTGTATTCCTAAATACGGCTGACGATAAAGTCTTTCATTCTCTTTGAAAAGGGAGGAATAACTAAGGTGATAAAGTTTGCTTCCAAAGGCCGGTACACCCGGACGTCCCGGATCTATTTTTTGCAATTGTCCGACCTTGCTAACAAGAAAAAAAGATTTTATAAGTAGATCAATAGTTGCTGATGGCCCGTTAAATTGGCTCCGAATCAATAACAAAGGAATTGATTTAGGCAAGTAGGATAGGGTTTTTGACGCTAATTCTTCCTCATCAGGAGTAACAAGTGCTATTAATGCAGAGCTCTCAATTCGTTTATCAAACCAATGGTGCCTACCATGACCAAAATTTCTATAATCGGCTATTAGAGTGTTTGCCAATGCTGCTTCGGTAAATTTAGATTCGATATCAACAGCAACAGGCCTACTCCACCCCCCATAAAGAACATTGAAGGTCAAATGCTTTAAGTCCTTTACTTTTTTAAAAAAAGTATCTAGATCCTTTTCAAATTCTACTCTAATTCGCTGGTCAAATTTGTACTTGATATCATATTTATAAGCTCTTGCTAATAAGATAAAAAAAGCAACCAATGAGTTAGAAGCCAAAAAACCGTCTTTACGGGTAGGTAATGGGAATTCAAATATTTTCGAGAGTGTAAATTTATCAGATTGTTTCGCCAAGGGACTATTGGAAGTGGTACATACATTTATCATTAAGTCGGGTTCATTTTTAATTGCAGTATCGAATGCAAACAAAATGTCTTTATTTTTCCCGCTGGCAGTTAATATTAAGACATTAGAATTGAAGTATGCTCTTTGATAATAATAGGATTCTAAAGGCGTAATTGCTTTACCGGGCATTCCAGTTCGTTGATGTAAGAATTCGACAAATGTACATGCGCTGAACGATCCGCCTGATCCTACAATGCACAAGGGCTTTAAAGTTGCTCTGTCAATTGTTTCTGAAAAATGTGTGATATCAGTCGAAAGCGTAAAATCAACTGTCTCTTTGAGCCTATCTAATTCACTTTCAAATGGTTTTCCCATACTGTCGTTGTATTAAGTCAATTCTAAGCAAATAAAACGAAAGTAAGTTAATCATTTTATACTAATAAAATTAGTATTTATTTATCTTTGATATTACTATTCGAAACGAAATTTGAACTGATTTACTGGTCACATTTGCTAATTAGGTTAGCGTTAGCGGCACATTTCTTCATTCGGGAAATGGCTCGACATTTGGCCTAACTGGTTCAATAAAAATTCCAGGAGACTTCTTGGCGCAGAAATTACTGCATTATTGTACCGCCTTGAACGGCAGCCATTCAAGAGGAATGGATCATAAATCTCCTCAAAGCCAGACCGGATATCTCCAGAACCGCTTTGGAAGCGACGAAGCGCTCAACGGACAAGGCTTTCCCCGCCTCAAACTTTACAAGATTTGAGTCTGTTGTCGAAAACGTTTCCCAGCGGACGACTCTGCAGTAGTAGCATTTTAAAATGTGAAAAGCAGAAACCATTATTTCTCATAACCTGCCTCAACACTGGCCTCGAAACCCGAGGAACTACGAATTGTCTGCACGATTACTCGAGATATTTTTACTGCGCTATGACTGCACCGGTAGTTGAATAAGTCAGAGCCATAGCTGCTATATCCCTTTTGACATAACCATTCCCGTAACCGAAAATTGACATAGGTCAATTACTCTTCGACTAAGCATTTCCTTTATTTATCTTACCAAACAAGAATGGTAACTTAGATAAACCCGATCTCGGAAAAGTTCTCAACCATTAAACCACATCAAATGAAACTAAGATTCGCCTTATTCCTGCTCCTTCTTTCCACATGTGCCCTATTTCAATGCCGGAAAGACAAAAATGTGTCAGCCATCACGTCCGATGCTAAATTCCTTCAAGAGGCAAAGCAATATTTTGAAACCACAGTTTTGCCTGCCGCTGAACCCAGCCTGGACCCGAATCCCCGACGAAAATCAGCGAAAACTATAGACTGGGGTCGAGCAACCCTGACCAGATTGCCCGAAGGAGAAATCATAACGGCGCCTATTCTTTTCCAAAAATCCCTCTATTTTAGTACGCCGCTCGCACCTGGCATCCCAATAAGACTTGATAGTCTAACCCGATTGCTTATTTTCAAAGACACTCAATCACAACTACATGCCCAGGAGATAACTGCAATCCCCGATAGTTCATATTTAAATGGATCCGGAGGCACCTTTTCGGGCATCTTAATGGTCGAGGATTGGAATGGCAATCCAATCTCTAAATACAAATTTCGTCCCGATGGCACCATCTTGAAGTTAAACTCTGCAATCGCTTTTGCCGCAGCCGACACTGCCGTTAGCCGCCGCAACATCGATAAAACGACCCCGACCACGCTAACCGCTGTATGCTATGAGATCGACGGCTATAACTATTCTCCTGATGATCCGAATGGCGGCGTCTACTGGTCCGAATCGGCCGGCTGCGATTATCAATATCAACCGCCCGGTTTTCCTCCCCCTGCCAGTGTCAGCCCCGGAGGATACAATACTGCATTGGCCGCTCTCGGCGTTCATATCATTGCTTCGCGCTTGCTAGTCGCCGGCGCCAGCAACCCCATTGCCAATGTCCAGCAATATTTCAAATGCTTTACCAATAGCGGGGCGATCGATCACTCTTATTCCGTGACCATTTGTGTCGATGAACCGAATCCGGGCACCCGGCAACCATGGGGATTCACATCCGGGGGTCCCGCCGGCTCGAGCGCGGCAGGCAATATCATCAATTGTGGCCACACCTTTGCAGTCCTGACCGAAGATGACGGTGGCACGATCATCACAAGAAATGTTGGTTTTTATCCTACCGGCGTGGTCTCTCCCCTTACACCCAGCAACCAGGGAGTCCTAAATGACGATGAAAGCCACGGTTATTCCGTTTCAATTACTTTCCAGGTAACAAACCTTCAATTTTTTAACATCCTAAATTACATGTCAGTCGGAAACAACTCGGGCTATATGTATGATCTAAATTCCAACAACTGCACGACCTTTTGTATCCACGCGATGGCCGCAGGGGGAATTTCGACTCCGTCCACCATCGGTAATTGGCCAATGGGCAGGGGCAACGATCCCGGCGACTATGGCGCCGACTTTAGAACGATGCCTCTCTCGCCAAACATGTCCAGAAACACGACTACGTCCTATCATCCAAATGTAGGAATCTGTTTAAATCGTAGGGTTCCAGCTTTCAACCTGTTATCTTTAACTATCAATACATCTTCCCATGAAACACCTTTTCCTGGCGATCCTGCTCCTCTCTTGGCGCGCACCCTTTTCGTCAACTCGACACGCGTTAAGTCCACCAATGGCCTCCCAGAACATCCCCTGGGCAAAAGCAAGCAACTGGAAAATATATAGCACCAATGACAAGAAAGCCGCCCTATATTCTATCGACACGCTTACCAATTTCAAGTCCAAAAAGCTCAGCGACGACAGTATGCGCTCCTATTTGATAGATGTTGCCCGCATTGAGGGACAGTACGGCGTAGTCTGGCAGGGCTACATAGTTGGCAGCTGCGAGCTCGATCATGTTACCCGAAAGATCATCTTTAGTATATACGGTGGCTTCTTTTTTGATCCGACAACAGGACAGTACTTTGAGATCGAAAACGATTTGCAACTTCGAAAGGATTGGCATGCTTATCTGAGGAATTCCCTGAAGGCAGCGGATCCCTACGCGGTCATTCCCTAAATACTTACGCTTGTGAAATGGAATAAATTCATCTGGTCAGCTGTAATTTGGACGGTATTCCTCCTCTGGCCTTATCTTCTCTCTCGTTATCGGCCAGGAGGCCCCGGTAAATTTGGCTTTTTCACCTTGTTCCTGGTCGCCTGGGTTATCTTCACGGTTACTTCCGTGGTAGTCCTGATACTGCGGCGCATGAAGCATTTCCAACAAAGCCATTCTTTTTTTTATATATTCCTTAGCCAGGCCAATTTAATCCTTGCCATCTACGGCTTTACTCAAATATTGTCGGCCACAGCCCTGCCGAATTTGTATGGAGAGATTATACTTTTGGCCGCTAATCTTGCTATGGCGTTCCTAATAGGCTGGGACTACTTTACGTGAAACGCACTATTTGTAGTGTCATTTTTTAACAGCCAACAATTTATTTATGCATTCCATATTGAACGGATTCTCCTCGGAAGGACTTACTTTTCCCGGTGAATCATACATCATTTCAGAATTTGCGAATAGAGCATACACACTTAAACTCAGTGCTGTTAGTTACATTATTAATCGAGGGTCTGTCTGTAATTTATCTATGCGCTTGATCATAACAAGATCAGCATAGCCCGGAAATAAAGGATTCAAGAGAATATTGTATTCGCTAGGCAAAACAGCCGACTGCACTTGAATTCCTACGTATTTCTTCTCCCGCATTAAGCGATCGCCCAGTTTTTTTAGATTTAAATTATCAGGCTCCCTCCAGTTCTTGGGCAATTCCTCCTCCGGAAATTGAAATATAGGTGCTGTTTCCGAAATTTCAATTTGGGAAATAAATAGCTGAGGAGGAATTTCCGATTCATCTGCGTGAACCAATACCTCCAACATCGCTAAAGAGGCATGTAGGCTGGTATACAACATGAAAACACCTTCGGAATTCCACCGGCCGCCATATAAAAATGCTCCTTTACCCGATAGATCTGCCGCTCTTTCCTTCATTTTAGCAATTCGATATACTAGCATGTCTTAAGAGTATACACCCTCCTCCAAGCGTCCAAGAACTTGTCCTACAAGCCGAATTCCCGTGGGAGTATGCAGGAGATCGAAAGGTCTTTTGCCCTTAAGAGCTCTATTTTCTTTATGCAGCCATTTATTCAGTTTGGCGCCGTCTTCAAATACTTCGAACCCTTTGGCAATAATATCAGACATTTCATAAGTATGGGAGGAAACGATGGGATCCAGCAAATCCGTTTTGTTCTTGCGTGTCAATGTCTTATAGGATAAATTCAATAAATGCGCCATGGTTGTCATTGGAATATCCATAACGTCAGCTAAAATATCTACCGATAATTTGGGAACGCCGATGGTTACAGCATCATAGAACTCCATTGCTGTGACTGGCATTCGCGCCGAAAAAAGCTTGCCTCCTAATAACTCCCATTTGATTTCTTCTTTGGTTAAACCTTGAGATAGTAGTATTGCCACCTTTTCGGTGATCTTTGACGGCGTAAAGGATGTCTGCCGGGTATGTTTAGCGACCTTAGACATATGGGTAATTTTACCCAAAGATATGGGTAAATATCCGATCTTTTTCCTTTATTCTGGATTTTGTCAACAATTCGGTAACGCCTATATTGGCTTTGAACTAGGCTGCACCTGGGATGAGGAACATGGAGCAGGAGTAATGACGTATAAAGAACGGGTGGTTGAAATTGGCCAAGCGGGGACATCTTTCAGTTCTTGGGCAGCATATAATGATAATGGGGCAGATCGACCGCTCCCCAAGATGTTAGGGCATCGGAACCTTGAAAAAAAGCTGAATTTGCCAGGGTAATTCATAAAAATGTATAAAATTAATTCTGGAGATCTTACCCATTTCCTTTTAAATGCGGTAAGAAAAACGCCAGGCATGTTTCTAATGGACATCCAATTGGCCTCGCTTATGAAATTCTTAACCGGATACAGAATTGCGACGAAGATGAATGCTCCCGAAAAAAAAGATCGCTTTTTGGAGAATTTTAGCGACTGGTTTTTACAGAGGAGAAATCTCGATGGTAACCAAATGTGGTATCCGTTGATTCTTGAAGAGTGCGACAATTCAGAAGAATCAGCTTTGCTGAGGTTTTGGGAATATCTGGAGATCTTCAACGTAGAAGTTACTAAAGTGGTTGACTAGGTTTCGGCGCACCAGATTAAGTTAGCGCAAGAACGGAGGCTTTGTTTCCGATGACAGGTTCCCCGATTACTATGCATGTTGTGGTTACCTGCTCCAAATAGCGAGAAAATCAGTGAGGCCCGGCAACTGGAAATGAGCACTGGCCGGGTTTTTGCATCGCTGATAGTCAACATCATCGTTTTATGTCGACAACTCAAAATTCAAGGCTTATAAAAGCCTCTCCGGATAAATTATATCAGGCATTCACCGATCCGGTCGCCCTCGAGGCGTGGATGGCTCCCGGCGAGATGACCGGCAAGGTCCACTCCTTCGATCTCAGCGTCGGCGGCGGATACACCATGTCGCTTTACTATCCAAAAAATAGCGCGCAACCCATGGGCAAGACTACTGATAGGGAAGATCGCTACACCGCCCGTTTTATCACCCTGCAGGAATATAAAAAGATTGTGATGGGCGTCCGCTTCGATTCGGGATCACCTGGCTTTGTTGGTGAAATGATCATGGAAGTACGGTTCGAACGCCAGGGAACGGCGACGCTTGTCACGATCGTATTCACCAATCTTCCCCTGGGGGTGAGGCCGGAAGACAACGAAAAAGGTACCGACCAATCCCTCGACAAGCTGGAGCAATACGTTCAGTCGCCAGTTTTTTCCAGAAAATAGCCCATCAAAAAAACGGTACTGGCATAAGCCCAAAAGACGGTGAAGGCCACATGCATGATCGTTTCGAATAGTTTGCCTTTCCAAAGTTTTGGCGAATAGACAAAGAACTGAACATGCAGCCGTACCGCCCAAAAAAGACCGAGCCCAAGGCAGATTTGCCTCCCGAGGGGCGTGCCTAGTAGCGCGTCGGGGGATGTCAAACAGAGAAGACCTACCAACAAGAGTCCGAAGGCAATGAAAAACAGGTGTACCTGCATCATTTGACGGTTGAACAACCCCAAGGACACTAGCTCCTCCTTCCAGTTAAACTGTTTCGGAAGGAATGCATGGAGCAATGCCAGGAGAATGAACACGGCGCCAATGATCTTAATTTGCAATACCATTTGAAAGAGGGGAAATATTAATAATTAGGGAGTACATTCAAAGATGGACATAAACGGGGTGAATTTGGTTTCCCGAAACGTCGAAAAGCCGGCCCGATGAAAGGCGTCCTTCCAAACGGAGCGCGAGAAGAAGTGCGTGAACCCGACGGAGAAGGCGAGGAAATTCGAGAAATCCCGTAAATGCTCGACCATGATCACTTTGCCGCCCGGGGTGCATAACCGATGGCATTCCTTTAAAAACAGAACCTTCTCCTCATGCGAGCGGATCTCATGCGCGGCCGAAAGTAAACAGACGAGATCGACGGTACGATCCGCCAATGGGAGGGCGCCGGATGCGACCTGCTGCGTGTTGGGATAGACCAGGCTTACCTTGCGCGCTCTTTTGATCGCGGCCTCGGTATGTTGCTTTGCGTTGTAAAAGTCGAAGGCCCACAGGTCGGATTGGGGCAATTTGCTTTTGATGATAAAGCTGGTTTCGTCAAAGCCGGCATTGATGTTGACGACCGTCCGCACTTTTTGCGGATCATGGATAAGGGCGGTCATCCAGTCGAGCGAATAGTAACCGGAAAAATCATAGACGTAGGCGGAGATCAGGAGGGGCGCGATCAGGCCGTAGAGAAAGGCCGCCACGACGATCCAAAAGACAGGCTCCGGCCAGTTGATCCAATAATGGCTAATGAACAGGATCAACAGAAACCCCAGCCCGAATACATAAAAATGGCGATTGAAACTTAAGATGTTCAGTACGCCCTGGAATGGTCTTCTTTTTTGTTCCATTGCTCGATTTTGCCCTTTTTCCACCTATAAGGGATGTTTTGGATGATGAAAGTATTGGCCAGCCTGGCGTTGGTCAATTTGAGATTGTCGATGAAGGCGAACCGGTACTCCAGAACCCGGACTGGCGCCGGTTTCCAATTCTCCCGGACCCCTTCGATGATGAGCACCTCCTTTTTCGCTTCGTTATACGTAAAGGTGAAGGGGAGAGGGCCGGCATATCGTCGTGCCTCTTTCCAGTCGGCAAACGGCGAACCGACGGGCAGTGGAATGTATTCGTTTTCCCGGGTATCGATGAGGACGTCAAAATCCGAGCGCCTGGAAGAAATATCCAAGGTGCCTTTTTGCCTTGTTTGCTGAATGTCTGTGGTGGTATAGTTGTAGTGCGTGAAGATATTCCCGAAGAATTCCATCTTCTTCTTATCGGTTTCCGACTTAAGAATATAGAGTCCGCGGAGATTTTTGCCAGCCTGATTGGTGAATCGAACGAACACCCGATAGCCGATGAGGAAAAAGTCGTTCCCCATGATCCGCGGAAACCCCTTGGGCCGGAGCGATTTTGTTTGCACCATGGCAACGGCGATAAAGGCCCATTTATCTTGGAAGGTGTCGAGGTCCAGACATTCGGGAACCAAATGCCGGATCTGGTCTTGCGGAACGGCGAAAGTAAAAACGAGCGAGCTTTCGAAGAAAGCCTCTACTGCAAAGGGGTGGTCTTTTAAGAACGCAAACATGTTAAGTTAGTTGGGTGGGTCTCGTCCGCCGGTAAAATTCGTTGTAAACTATCGCCAATATAAAAAGAAAAGCATACAATGCATTGAATCTTCCCCAAAGGAGCAAATCGGGAGCAAGGATACATTCCAGGGTATTCATCGTTGCGATTATGACGACCTGGGTGATGGCATTGAGCCTCGACCTGAAACCACTGATGATCCAGAGGGCCATTGCGATTTCGGCACATCCGATGAGTTTTGTCAAGGCACCGGCATGTTCGGGGCCGATGATCCGGGCCACGATTTCCTGATGGCGAGGCACCAGGTTCAGGACCTTGCAGAAGAGTCCATTGGCGAGCCAGACGGCGGCAATGAGCCAGGTCAACCATTTGTTTTGTATCATCTCTTGTTCAACGGCTAAGCGGGGATTTAAGTACTTAATTTAGTGGAAATTTGGCACATGATAAGGCATTTTAGTAGCCTATCCTGCGTATCCGGTTGTTATCCACATCTGCCACATATATATTACCCGCCGCATCAACGGTTACGGCATAAGGATTGGCAAACTGAGCGGTTGCAACCGGCCCATCGGCATAACCCAGCGACGAACCGCCAGCCACGGTGGTCACCACGCCCGCAGGTGTAATCATGCGGACGCGATTATTACCGATATCCCCGACATATATATTCCCTGCTGCATCTATGGCCGGACCGCTTGGATGTTCAAACTTGGCGGCTGACCCTGGGCCATCGGCAAAACCTTCCACGCTTCCCGCCAGGGTACTTACCAGTCCGGCGGGGGTAATTTTCCGGATGACAAAGTTGCCCGCGTCTGTTACGTAAACATTGCCCGCGGCATCTACTACTACACCATTGGGGGTCCAGAATTTTGCAGCGGTACCCAATCCATCCTGATAGCCGGCTGACCCGCTACCACCGGTTGCGCTTCCCGCCAATGTGCTCACTGTTCCTCCTGTGGTAATTTTGCAAATGCGATTATTATAGGAATCCGCGACATACACATTGCCCGCGGCATCCACCGCTACACCCAATGGCTGATAAAAGATAGAAACACCGCCATCCCCCGCCAACGTGCTCACCACTCCTGCGGGGGTAATTTTCCGAACGCGATTGTTGCCCCCGTCCGCAACGTATACATTGCCCGCGGCATCCACGGCTACACTATTCGTGGGATAGCCGAATTTTGCAGCTGCACCCGTGCCTTCCGCATAACCATCCGTGCTGCCCGCCAGCGTGGTTACCACACCAGCCGGGGTAATTTTCCGAATGCGACCGTTGCTGGCGTCCGCAACGTAGATATTGCCCGCGGCATCCATCGCCAGGCCTCTTGGCGTACTAAATTGTGCAGCCGCACCCGTGCCGTCCACAGCGCCTCTGTCACTGCCTGCCAATGTAGAAACCATTAAGACTTTTGGCGTTGTGGGCGTTATTGTTATCGTGGCGCTGTTGTTGCCGGCCACCGGGTCGTTTTCGGCGCCGGTTATTGTCGCGGTAGCGGGATAATTGCCGGTCGCATTCACTTTTGCCGTAACCGTCAAGGTGGCGCTCGCCCCATTGGCGAGAGCAAAGCCGCTCCAGACGCCCGCTGCATAGCTGCCGGTGGTGGCCACGGCCGATACAAAGGTATAGCCCGATGGCAACGCGAAACTTACTACGACGCCTGTAGCCGCATCCGGTCCGCTATTACTTGCGGTAACGGTAAACGAAATGTTCGTCCCGGTAGGCGGGGCACTATTATCTGCCGTGATGGCGATCTTCCTGTCGCTGCTAATTGGAGTTACGGGAGCCCCAGCTTTTTTGCAGGCGACGAGAGCAATAGCCACGGCCGTAATGATGATCAGAAGCTTTTTCATAATGGTAGTTTGTTACTTCGTTTTATGAGTTGGGTTTTGGCAAACCTAAGCTCATTTCTTGCGGATGCCGGACCGCAATCGCCGAACGACCTTCTTAATAGACGAAGGAGAAGAAATAAAACATTATATTCATAAGATCAACGGGAAGTAATGAACGGCTTAGGTGCAAAATATTCGTGTATAATAGTGGATGACAATGAATTAGACCGGCTGACCGTGGTTTCGCACGCCCGGAGGGTCTTGTTTCTCCAGATCGCCGGCGCATTCGGGTCCTCCGCAAAAGCTCTGGAATTTGCTCAAAAAGACCCTCCGGACGTTCTCTTCCTCGATATAGACATGCCCGGCATCAACGGGCTCGAGCTGCGCAAACAACTGGAGCAAATTCCTGCCTGCATCTTTATTACCTCTTATCCGGAGTATGCCCTGGAAAGCTTCGAGGCCGCTGCCTTCGATTTTTTAATCAAGCCGATAAGATCAGAACGATTTGAAAAATGCATGAGCAGGCTCAAGGAATTTTTGGAAATACGCCACAAAGCCGGATTACTCGATTACACGCTGGGGGATGACACCATTTTCATAAAGGACGGTCACGACCAGATCAAGCTCCAGCTGCATGACGTCATTTACCTGGAAGCCCTGAAAGATTATACCGGGATCGTAACGCCGCAAAAGAAATATTGTGTGCTGACCCCCCTGGGCAGCCTGCTGAAAGAAAAATCGTTCGGGTCGTTTATCCGCATCCATCGCAGCTATGCGGTGCAGAAACATTTCATCCGAAAAATAACGCCGAAGGAGGTGATGGTGAATAATTTATTGCTGCCCATCGGCCGCACCTATAAAGATTCCCTGGATCAATTGCTAACCTGATACAACATG
>Ga0207003_1130_pt1 | contig 15501 bp, 15 predicted proteins | sample Alteio_BWMinCont_89_FD_153474 | JGI IMG/M metagenome (GOLD analysis project Ga0207003, IMG submission 153474) | Enriched cells from forest soil in Barre Woods Harvard Forest LTER site, Petersham, Massachusetts, United States -... | ecosystem: Environmental > Terrestrial > Soil > Temperate forest >...
ATCGGGGAGAATGACGCGGTAGCGGGTCACCAGAGCTTGGGCTGCCGGTTTCCACAGATCATGGTTGGCGGGAAAAGGATGGAGCAGCACGACCGGTGGGCCGGTGCCTAAGACTTCGTAGAAAATGTCCGCGTCGCCGCTGGTGATTCGGGGCATCGCCCGATTTAAACACAGCAAAGGGTCGAGCGACTAATTCTTACCGAGGAACTGAATCTTCAGGAATTGGTTACCTGCTGTCCCGCGGGCGCTGCAAGCCGCATCGGTTCCTCCGGCATCACAATCCACGCCACCGGATAGGCAAGCAGACCGACCCCAGTCATCACGGAGACGATCAGCCAGACCAAACGCACCAGCGTGACATCGAGGTCAAAGTACTCCGCGAAACCCGCACATACGCCGGCGATCTTGCGGTCAGCCCGCGGGCGTACCAGACGCTTCCGACCAATCACCGCACCCACTCGTTTGCCGCAGTAGGCACAGATGCTGGCGTCGTCCTGAATGACCTTCCCGCAATAATTGCAATACATGATCTGCCTCCTGCACTAGGATACGCAATTTAGGCGAAAAACGTTCCCTCACCTGATTCCTGAAGGTCGAAAACAATGCTCACGAAGGGTGTGAGTCCGCGTCCAAAGCAGGGACACCGCAAACATTAAGATTTGTAAGCCGGGTTGGCGGTCGCGTCTCGTTGCCGGACCGGAACAAAGAGCAAGGTCCAATCGTAGATAGAAGAGCAAAGCCTACTCGAGAAAGGGCAGGAAAAACCATGTGGCTTAGAGACGACATCCGGTACGCGCTGCGACAGTTTGCCAACGCTCCCGGTTTCACGACGACGGCCGTGTTGACGCTGGCGTTGGGAATCGGAGCGACGACAGCGATCTTCACGCTGGTGCATGCGGTCTTGCTCAAGTCGCTGCCGGTGGCGAAGCCCAGCGAACTCTATCGAGTTGGCGATGTCGAGAACTGCTGCGTGAATGGCGGCCTGCAAGACGATTGGTCGCTTTTTTCCTACGACAAATACAAGACCTTTCGCGACGGAACGCCGAGCTTCGTCGAGCTGGCCGCTTTCCAGGCGGGGCGCAGTCTGATTGGCGTGCGCCGCAACGGGAGCAATCAAACGGCTGAGTCGCAGCGCAGCGAGTTCGTCTCTGGCAATTACTTCTCTTTGTTTGGCATTGGCGCTTACGTTGGGCGCGTCCTTACGCCCCAGGACGATCGCAAGGGAGCCGATCCGGTCGCGGTCATGAGCTATCGCACCTGGCAGCAAAAATATGGAACGGATCCATCGGTGATTGGCGCTAGCTTCACCATGAACGGCCAGCCCTTCACGGTTGTGGGAGTCGCGCCGCCCGGCTTCTTTGGTGATCGACTTGAGAGTCCGCCCGCGTTTTGGATTCCTCTGGCGGACGATCCGTTGATCAACGGATCGAACAGCATTCTGGATTTTCCCGAACAAGACTGGCTCAACGTGATCGGCCGCGTGGCGCCCGGCGCCAATGCGAAGAACATTGAGGCGCGCATGCAATTGGAGTTACAGCAGTGGCTCCTGAGCCCGGTGAGCAAGCTGCAACCCGGAGAACAGGCCGTGGTGCCGAAGCAGGTTCTGCACTTGTCGTATGGCGGTGCCGGGGTGCAGATGATGCGCGACGAATACCAGAGCGGTCTCCATCTGCTGATGGGCATTTCCGCCTTCGTCTTGCTGATCGCGTGCGCCAACGTGGCCAACCTGACGCTGGTGCGGGCGACCACGCGCAAGCAGCAGACCTCCGTTCGTGCGGCTCTGGGCGCGCCGCGATCGCGGCAAATCGGGCAAGCGTTGACGGAAAGCATTCTGTTGGCCTTGCTGGGAGGGCTAGCTGGAGTTGGTCTTGCGTTTGCCGGAACGCAGCTCATCCTTCACCTGGCGTTTCAAAACGACTATATTCCCATTCAAGCCACGCCCTCTCTGCCGGTCCTGGCCTTCACCTTTGCCGTGGCCCTGCTGACCGGAGTTCTGTTCGGGGTTGCTCCGGCATGGCTAACGGCTACGGCAAATCCCGCCGATGCCTTGCGCGGAGCCAACCGTTCGACGGGACGAAGCGCAGGCTGGACCCAAAAGTCGCTGGTCGTGGCCCAAGCCGCGCTCTCCCTGGTGCTGCTGTGCGCGGCCGGATTGCTGACTCAGAGCTTGCGAAACATGCATCATCAACATTTTGGTTTTGAGACCACCAATCGCTACATCGCACATATTGATCCGCAGATGGCTGGATACAAACCGGATCAACTGGCTGCGTTCTACCGCCAATTGCACGATACCCTGGCGGCGATCCCCGGCGTACGGCGCGTCAGTTTTTCGCTGTACACGCCGATGGAAGGAAACAACTGGGGTGAAACTATTTATGTCGAGGGACAAGCTCCTCCTCCTCCGGACAGCGATCAGAACAATGCGTCGTGGTTGCGAGTTTCCGACGGCTACTTTGAAACCATCGGCACAAAAGTCGTGCAGGGCCGCACGATTACGGACCAGGACACGGCTACCTCTCGACGCGTAGCATTGGTAAACCAGACCTTTGCCAAGAAGTTTTTCAAGGACGAAAGTGCGATCGGCCAACACTTCGGCAACATCTCGCCACAGTACGCCGGGAGCTTCGAGATTGTTGGCGTGACTGAGGACACCCGGTACCAGGGACCAACGCGCCCGATTCGGCCGACGTTCTTTCTAGCCGCCGCGCAGAACGTGAGCTACGAAAACCCGCGCTTCATCACTTTCGAGAACCGGAATCATTACCTGAATGCGATCGTACTGGAGACCTCGGGCAGTGTGCCTGGATTGGAGCCGCAAGTGCGGCGCGCGTTGGCGCAGGTTAATCCTGACCTCGCAGTGATCGACTTTGTAAGCTTCGCGGATCAGGTAGAGCAAAACTTCAGCCAGCAGGCGATGATTGCGAAACTGACCTCGCTCTTCGGATTCCTCGCACTGGCTCTGGCCTCAGTCGGACTCTACGGCGTGACTGCCTATTCAGTCGAACGCCGCACCAGCGAGATTGGAATCCGCATGGTCCTCGGCGCCGACCGGTTCAATGTTCTAAAGCTGGTGCTGCGGGGAGCGTTTCTGCAAGTCGGGATTGGGCTGGCGATTGGCATTCCGGCCACCATCCTCGGAGGAAGGGCCATGGCAACGCAGCTCTTCGGGGTGAAGCCCTATGATCCAAACATTTTGCTGCTGACGACCGCTGCGCTGAGCCTTGCGGCCTTCACCGCGGCAGTCCTTCCCGCACGCCGCGCAGCGTCGATCGAGCCTATTCGCGCCCTGAGGACGGAATAACGAGCTACCGGCAAAAGACGTTGCAAACCCACAGTTGTCTTTACTGTAGAAACGTAGCTTGCTACGTCTCGGCGCGACCAACGATTGTGCGCTTTACTCTCCTCGGTAAGCTTCTTTCAGGTACCGGTTGGCGTTTTCCGCGAACGGCGTCGTGGCATCGGTCACCACGACCGCGTGGTATTTTTTCACCGCAAGCTCGCGCTTCTCCATCAGGTCGTACATCTGTCCCGCCGCCAGATTCGCCTTCTGCAGTATTTCCGGATCGGGCTGTGGAACCTCACTCACTTGTTCGTACGCTGCGACGGCATCCGCATAGTTCTTCTGGCTGCGGAGCAGATCGCCCAGGCTGAGTGCGGCGATCTCATAGTGCAAGCCGTCGTACAGCCCTTCACGCCCCGCCTGCCAAACCTTTCGATAGACGACAGCGGCTTCCTGATGCTGACCCTCTGCTCGAAGCAGGTTCCCTTCTTCCAACGCCATGAGCACGTCGTGCGGATAGCTCTGGATCAGTCCGCGGGCAATGGGCAGGGCTTCCTGATAGCGATGCTCGCGGCGCAAAAACAGGACCAGCAGAATCTTTGCGTCCGTGCTGGTCTCGCCCGTGCCTTGCGCGCATTCGCCCAGGTATTGAAGTCCTTTCTCCTTGTTCCCGCCGATCCCAAGCATGGTGACGCCGGCCCGCAGCGCCAGGGGCAGGCTGCCCATCACATAGTTGTGTGCCCCGACGATCAGTTTCGCTTGCGTGTCCGCAGGAGCAAGCTCGAGCACTCGTTCGTGATCGCGCCGCGCTCCCACCGCGTTTCGCAAAGCGGAAAACCAAGCGCGCTCCACCATCGCCGTGTAGGTTGCAAATTGAGCGCGAGTCACTCCGCGGGCATAAAAAGCGTCCACGTCCTTGGAATTCGCGCTGAGGCTCTTCTCCTCGAGCTGCAAAGCCCTTTGAACCAAGTCCTTGATCTGCTGCTTGACCTTGGGATCGGCGGGCCGATGGGCGGCTCGAATAAAGCTGTCATTGGCGTATTCTCCCGTGTTTAACGCCCCCACCCTATAGAGTTCGCGGAACAGGACCGCCGTCAGGAAATGATTCACCGCAAACGGGTCATCGGGATGCCTCTGCAGTACCTGATCGAATTCCTGAACCGCGCGGCCGTAGTCCAGGTTGTAGAAATGATCGAAGGCGGTGCGGTTGAGCGGATCGTTGGGACGAAAGGACAAGCTTGCGGGCGGATCGGTTCCTTTGGCGGCTTGGGGAGCTGTGGCCCAAGCCGGAAGCAGAAACACCATGCTGAGAAGCAGATTGCAATAGGCCGTCAAGCGCGGAAACAAATGGGCATTCCTTAGTCGCTGGTCTTGTGTGTTGAGTTTATCTGATGCTCGCGCCCTTGGAGCGATGGAACCAAGAACATCAATTGATCAAGACATTTGTCTGTTAGAAGCGTCCCCGCGAACCCGCATAATTGTCAAAATTGCTATCTTTGCAGGGAACGGAGTAATTCTTGCCGGTCGGGGACGTGCAGAGCAATTTGAGGCTTCCCTACATTGTTCCTTTGCAATAAGTTGCGTAGAACGGTTTGGTCATTGGCTTGCGCTTGAGTGGCTTGGGGAGAGTTCAAATGTCTGAGGTTATCGATAACGCACCGCAGGAATTCTGGCGTCCTCCGGTTGCCCAGCCCGAGGCTGCGGTTCCAGCCATGGTTGAGGTTTGTGATCGCTGCCAAACCGAATTCATGGTCGGCGCCAAGTTTTGCCATGACTGCGGGGCTGCCCGCCAGCCAATCGCTCACTCATCCGGCGAACTTGGCTGGATGCGTACGATGGAGTTTCTGAGGGTATTGGAATTCCATAACGTGAAGCAATGGCTTGGCCTTCCCATGGCTTCGCTCATCGCCTTCTTCGCCGGCTTGGGTTGCCTGCTGGCCGCGATCGCAGTCGGCGTCATTTACACGGTGCAGAATCTGGCCGATTTCCAAGCCATTCAGTCGTGGCGCATGCAGTGGCTTTTGGCTGCTTTAGTAGCTTTCGTCGCTGGCATATTGTTGAAGCAAGCGGGCTCCAGCAAGAAGTGAAATCGGTTTGAGATCCCTCCCCCCGGATTCTCTTCCCTTCAGCCGCGAATACCGACGCCAAACAATTTCTCTCCCCGCCCTCTGCGGCCCTGCTTCGCGTCCTCTGCGTTTATAAGATTTGCGCTCAGCCAACCGGTTCCGGGTCCCCAGCGATAACGCGCCGCTGCTGATGCATGCGATAGAGATGATGAACCGGGCCCGTGCCATGTCCCAACGGATGGGCATTGCTGATGGCCGCCGAAACATAAGCCTTGGCCAGTAACACCGCCTCGGGCAGTCCCCGCCCCATGGCCAGATGGCAAGCTATCGAGGTCGAAAAAGCGCACCCGGTTCCATGGGTGGAGTTCGATTTCAGCCGCACGGACTTGAACAATTCCTGCTCGACACCGCGCTTCGTCGTAAAGCTCAATAGATCAATCGCCTTATCGAGGTGGCCTCCCGTGACAACCACTGCCGCAGCCCCCATTTCGTGTAGCCTTTGAGCTGCCGCCCGCATTTGCTCAGGATCGGTCACCTTCAGCCCGGTCAACGCCGAGGCTTCATCGACATTCGGAGTCACGACATCAGCTAACAGAAGCAATTCCTCGATCAACAAACGCATTCCCGCCGCGTCCACCAAGTGGGTTCCCGATGAACTCTTAAGGATGGGATCGACCACGATGTTCGGCAATTTCGTGGCAGCCAGGAACTCTGCCACCGCTCGGGCCACCTTCCCCGATGCCAGCATTCCAACGTGCACCGCCGCAATGTCGACGTCAGATGCCAACTCGGCAAGAGTCTCCGCCACGAGACGAGCGTCGATCGGCTCCACGCGCCGGACGCCCATTGTCGATTGCACCGTCAGTGCCGTGATGCATGCGACCCCGTAGCAGCCGTGGGCAGCGATGGTCTTTATGTCGGCGGTGACTCCGGCGCCCGAGCCAGGGTCAAAGCCCGCGATCGTCAGAACCACTGGGGGCGCGACGGCCATAGTCGAAATGTATCGGAAACTCGATCGTTTGCAAATTTGTTTCGAGATGCCCGCCCCGCCAGAGCCGGCCATTGATCGACGAAACCATTGGGTACCGAAGAATTTCGGGAACGACTTCGACATGGACATTGACGGGAATGCGGGATAACATGACCAACCGCTGGTGCGTCTTCGTCCCCACCCGGCGGAGTTGGAAATTGTCCGGGAGGTGATCCCGCGTCATGACCCACAAGAAGTGTTCTCTCGGCTTAATTCGTACTTGTTTGCTCGTTGCAGTTGCCTTGACGCTGGCCGTCCCGGCCTCGGCCGAGTGGAACGAGAAAGTGCTCTACAGCTTCCAGGGCGGAACCACCGACGGCTCTGTTCCTGCCGGAGGAGTTGTCTTCGACTCCCAAGGCAATTTGTACGGGGCGACCACGGACGGCGGGCCAGCTTCGTGCAAGCCGATTGGCGGGGCCTGCGGCACGGTATTTCAGCTAACACCCCCTGCGCAAAAGGGCGGGGCGTGGAGCGAGACCCTGATCTACCAGTTCCAGGGCAAGGGAACGAACGACGGCAGCGTGCCCAGCGGCGGGCTGATCCGAGATGCGGCTGGAAATCTTTACGGCGTGACGGCCTACGGCGGCACAGGGGACTGCGTTCTGTTAGGCGTCCCGGCTGGATGTGGCACTGTGTACGAGCTTTCTCCGCCAAAGCAGAAAGGCGGGGCATGGACGGAAACCATTCTGTACAGTTTCCCGACCACAAAGCAAGGCTATTTCCCGAATGGTGACTTGGTGTTCGACAGCGCAGGAAATCTGTATGGTGCAACCATATTCGGCGGGACCAAGGGCACAATCTGCGACAAGTTCTACGGCGGGCAGTGCGGAGTGGTGTTCAAGCTGAGTCCCCCGAAGACCAAGGGCGGCAAGTGGAGGGAGGAAGTGCTGCACAACTTCGCCAGCGGCGCGGACGGAGCGAACCCTAACGGCGGCCTGGTTTTGGATCGCAAAGGCAATGTTTACGGGACGACGTATGCGGGCGGCGATCAGGGTTGGGGCACGGTGTTCGAGCTGAAACCGCCGAAGCGGATGGGCGGCGCGTGGACGGAGAAGGTACTTCATCGCTTCGCCAACGGTGACGACGGCGCTCAACCTGGCGCTGGGGTTATCCTTGACAGCAAGGGATCTCTTTACGGTGGAGCGGAAGGTGGTGCCAAGGGAGGCGGAGTTGTCTTTCGACTAGCGGCGACGGGAGGCGGGCGGTGGAAGGAAACGGTCCTATACGGCTTCACGGTTGCCCCGACGGCGGCTACGATCCCACAGTCGCACGGTTCGACAAGAGGGGAAATATTTACGGCACAACAAATGTCGGTCCAGGCGAGTCGCTAGCCGGTAGCGTTTTTCGGCTGAAGCCTTCCAGTCGAGAAGGAGCGGCCTGGGCGATCAACATCCTGCACGGGTTCACAAACAGCCCAGACGGAGCCTTTCCCAATACTCCGCTGGCCTTCGACACGTCCGGGGATATTTACGGCGTCACACAATTTGGGGGTGCAGGGCAATCCTGCCAAAGGGGTTGCGGGACAGTGTTTGAGGTCTCGCAGTAGGGGTCCGTCAAAGCTTATGGAGTCACCAAAAAGATTTCAGAGCTTAAAGCGAGGAGAGCCATATGCGATGCGCAGCACGATTAGGTTCCGCTTGGATGTCCTTGGGCATTGTCGGTGTTCTACTTTGCGGGCTGTCAGCTTTTGCAACTCTCGCGAACGCTCAGGGCACACAGGGACAAGACGCCGTTTACAACTCGTCCAACGGCGTTGTGGGCTCGTCGGCCTTCATTGACGCGGGCATGTTTGCTACCAGCCAGCGCGCAAACATTTGCGCGGTGCTGAACTTTGTTCTGAATCCGCTAAATGGTATTATCACTTCGGCTGGAGCGGTCATCGACGCGCGCGGAATCCCCGGTATTACCCCTCCCGTCAGCATGACGTGCACGGCCAGCCCATGGGCCGGAATCACGAACCCACCAGCCTCGACGATCCTTCTGCCATCGGGGACAATCGTCATCCCCTCGAAATGGGTCCTACCGAGCAGCACTCACCTGATCGGCGAAGGCAGCACCCTTTCCGCTGGTTTCACCCCGGGCACCACGCTGCAGGTGTCAAGCTCCTTCACGGCCTATACCCCAATGATCCAGTTCGGATCTTCTTCGGGGTGTTGCTCGGCAATCTCAGTGGAGAAGCTCGCCCTGGACGGCGGCGGCACATTCGTCAACGGGATCGAGAATGCAAATGCCGGGGACCTCAGCTACGTGGACCACATCGCCATGGTCCGGATACTGGGTACTGGGCTGTGGGTTCACGGCACCGCGAACAACTCCGGCCCCTATTCCAATATCACTTACGACCTCGTCGGCTATTCAGGTAACTCGTCAACGATCTGCGCCAACATCAACGGCCTGAGCGGCACGCGCGGAATTCACGGCCTGAGTTGCACAGCAGAAAACAACGATCCGCCAGCGGCAGTGCTTCTGGACTCGTCCAACAACTCGATTGAGGACGTGAAAATTGTGGGCTTAAAGAGATGTAAGTAACTGAAACTACGGATTAAATTAAATAATCCCTCTAAGTCCCTAAGAACAAAAGACAGTGCAAAATCTGCCCACCCTCCCAAAATCTGGTTATTTAACATTTGGTAAACATCTAACTCACTGCTACTAAAGTAACATTTACACATTGTCTCAAGTTGTACAGCAAGTTACGTGCGATATCCCTAACTATCTGGTTACTTTGCTACCGGGAATTTCGGATTGACACGGTCGGGCCTCGACCTATAGCATCTTCAAATCATTACCGGACTGGGTCGCTGGAGGACGACTTTCGGATGAGAAGACTTTAGAGACGAGGTGACACTGAATGCAGAATCGAATAGCTCATGGACTGGCGAGCGTTTTAGTGGTCGTCAGCCTGGGGGCGGCTCAGGGGCCAACCAGCTCAGGGTCGAAAGACACCCAAAGTACAACGCCCAGGAACGAAGCTTCGGGATCGAAATCTGGGTCTCGGGCTAAGACAACCCATCATCAGCCGTATCAGGTAGGAACCGCATCATGGTATGGAGAATACTTTGAAGGCCGGGCTACGGCCAGCGGAGAACCCTACAAGATGCGCGAGCTGACCGCAGCGCACCCGACCCTGCCCCTCGGCAGCTGGGTACGCGTAACCAATCTCCACAATGGACGAGTGGTCTTCGTCCGGATCAATGATCGTGGGCCGATCATTCCGGGTCGCATCATCGACCTCTCGTACGGCGCCGCCCAGGTGCTCCATTTCAAGAATCAGGGTCTCCAGCGCGTTCGCCTGGACCTGGTCTCGCCCAGAGACCCCCAACCCGAACAGCTAGCCATGCTCCAGCCAATGGCGAATTAGCTGCATTCGTTCTAAAATCCTGAAGGATGTACGATCCGCGCCAGCGCCTGATCGTCGCATTGGATGTATCATCCGCGGCCGCCGCCCAAAAGATCGTGGCGGCCGTGGGCGACTCCGCCTCTTGCTACAAGGTCGGGATGCAGCTCTACACCGCCGAAGGCCCTAAGGTGGTTCGCGATCTGGTGGCTTCCGGACGCAAAGTCTTTCTTGATCTGAAATACCACGACATTCCCCACACAGTTGCAGCTGCCGTCCGCGAAGCCGCGAGCTTAGGCGTGAGCATGTTGACGATCCACGCCTCGGGCGGCGGCAAAATGGTGCGCGCAGCAACCGAGGCTGCTCGCAATCAGAATACTGCCCTTACTGTTTTGGCCGTCACGGTCCTGACCAGCTTCGACGACAGCGATCTCGTTGAATTGGGGCTGCACGGTTGCGTCCAGGATCAAGTGCTGCGTCTCTCCGCTCTAGCCCTCGCCCATGGTTGCCAAGGCGTGGTTGCTTCGGCACGGGAAGCTCCTGCCCTGCGCCGTGAACTCAAGGGCGCCTTTGCCATCGTGACGCCAGGAGTACGTCCAGCAGGCGCGGAACCCGGCGATCAAGCCAGAGTGGTCACGCCCGCTGAAGCCATTGCCGCAGGTGCAACCCACATCGTGGTTGGCCGCCCGATTACCGCCGCCGCCGATCCCGCCAGCGAAGCTCGCGCCATCCTGAGCCAGATTGGCTTCTCAGCTGAGAGGGGTATTGCCTAAAAAGAAAGCCGCAACGAGGGACAAAAATCCCTGCGCTGCGGCCATTCCGGAAAGCTCCAAGCCAAAAGCTAACAGCCAGAAGCCAGTAGTTTCTTTCTCACAGCTTCTCAAAGAATTCGCACGCAGAGCAGGAAATAAACACTCCGCCCGGCACCCCACGCTCGCGGTCTTTCACCCGCTTCACAATGCGGGTTGCCTTGCCACACTTGGGACAATCCGTGCTCTTGGATGTGTCCATCACTTTCTTACGGTCTGCTGTCTTTGCAATCTTGGCCATCGTTTATCTCCTGGCAAAATTCTCCCACAGGCCATCAGCCCTGACGAAAACACAAAGTTCGGGAGTCACGCTTAGGACGGGGAATCGATATTCGCCGCTACCAAATTTTACACGAAGAATTCCTTCGTGTAACTTCGTGTCCTTTGTGGTTATGGTTTAGACTTCGACGCTTACTTCGAAACCGCCGCAAACAGATCCGAGTGCATCAGTGACTGAAACTGTTTGTCGTCAGCTTTGAAGTGCATCTGCAGATTGGAACTGTCCGAGTTCACCGAAACATTTTCCAACGCCACTTTCTCAATCGGAGTCGCAGTCATTTTCCGATAGAGCACTCCGGCCTTTACCAGCGAAGACAGAGTAGCCGCCGTCACCGAATCCGAAGTCACCACATCGAGATCGAAGTTCACTCCGTTGGCAAAATTCATGGCGTAACGCGAACCCAGCACGTGCTTCTTGATGGTCTCGAAATCCGCCAGCTTTCCGGCGTCGCCCAGTGCCGAGAGCAGCATGTTCTGCGTTCCCTTCTGGTCGAGCACGCTCCACACGGTTCCGGATTCGACGGACCCGATCATATCCGCCACCTGGCTGTTGGAATCGAGCGCAGGCGTGTAGCCGTCGCGCGCGTCCAGCGCGCCTTTCACCGCCTCGCCATCGCCGAACAGCAACGAACTGTCGTCGAGGAAGGTCATCTGCATCCCAGCCGACATGGGATAAACGTCGGTATCGCGATACTTGAGCGGTTTTACCTTATTCAATTTCATCTTCTTGAGGAACGCCTTGCTGGAAAACGAACCTTGGGCAATGCCAACTACTTTCACGCCTTCCTTACCGCGCCGGTAAGAAGCAAAGGTGAGTTGATCGACATCTTTGTCGGGATCGATGCCCACGCCCTTAAGCGACGCTTCAAATTCCTTCAGGCTCGGTGGGAGCACCTGGTCCTTCAGCGCCATCGCGGTGCTGGAGTTCTTAAGCGCCCGATAATCGACGGTGATGACCTGTTGAACGTCCGATGGAATCACGCCCCGGGCAGAGCTGCCCATTGCGGCCGCCCACGCTGCCGCCGCGGAAAACAACAGAATCCACAAAACACCTTGCAATCGTTTCATAAGTAAAGCGCCTCTGAATAACGTACTTAGATGCAGAACGAACCGCATCCGCAAACTTGCATCGTCAGTCTATTGTATGCCAATAGGACCAATAAGATACGGAACGAAAGTACGACCACGTACCTGATCGTGCGGCCATTAAGGTAGGGACGGGTGAATTAGCCAGCCGACAGAGCTGCAACTTTTCTTCTAACATCCGCCGCGAACCCCGCATCCTTCAGTGACTCCAGATTGATCTCCACATTCGCCAGCGCACCTTCGATTGCAGCCCTCGCCAGCGCCAGTGCCGTCGTTAGATCGGATTTCATATTCGGATTGGTAATCGGTTTCAGCTTCTCTGCGATGGCCACCACTTCCCTCGCCCGCTCGGCCACGCTCAACGGCACGCCGGTAGCCTGCTTCAAAGCGGCATCAATAATGCCATCCGCATTCGCCGATTCCTTCGCCTGTTTGTAAGCCTTCATCACGGCATTGTAAGACTCCGCGTCGGCGTCGATCGCCGCCTTCAGTTCTTCGCGCAGTTGTGAAAGCCGCGCAATGGCCTCGCTCAACTCCCGCTCGTATTGCAAGTACGCCTTCTTACCGCGCGACATGGAAGCCACCATCGAGGCCAGTCCAGCCGCCATCGCTCCGCTCGCCGCAGACGCGCTGCCACCTCCGGGCGTGGCCGTAGGTGCCGCGAGTTGTTCTACAAATGGCTCGACACCCGCCCGCAAGCCACCAACCGCAATCTTTCCGCCCATCACCGCACTGAGGCGGTTTTCCAAAATCAACGACGAATCAAAATTCTCCACTTGAAGAAACCACTCCGCCGCCGACTCCAAAGCCTTCTTCGGAATCAATCCCACGATCTCGCTGCTGACAGGCGAGACCCCGTACCGTGCCGCCTCGCGTTTTACCAGTTCAAATGCGCGATGGATCGGCGTTTGCTCGAAGTCAGTAAGGTTCATCGACACCTGCGCCATCCCGCGCACCAGAAACCCCGCACCTTTTACAAAACGCAATCCGCCGTTGGAGAAGCGCACCGCCTTCGCAATACTCTTCGCGATCTGGACATCCGGCGTGCTGAGAAAAACGTTGTAGGCGATCAGAAACTTGCGAGCGCCTACCACCGTCGCCCCAGCCGTCGGATGCACTCTGGGATCGCCGAAATCAGGCTTTCTTGCAGGATTGGTCGCAATATCCGCGCGTATGCCCTCGAACTGTCCCCGCCGAATGTTCTCCAGATTTTGCCGCTCAGGAGTCGCCGCTGCCGCTTCGTACAGGTAGACCGGAATCTGAAATCGCTTCCAAATTTCCGCTCCCACATGCCGAGCCATGGCGACGCAATCCTCGATGGTCACGCCATCAATCGGGATGAACGGCACTACATCCGCCGCGCCCATCCGCGGATGCGCCCCCTGATGCTGGTTCAGATCAATCAACTCCGACGCCTTGCCCACGCCGCGAATCGCAGCCTCCTGAATCGCCTCGCGCTCGCCCACTAACGTGATCACGCAGCGATTGTGATCGGCATCCATCTCGCGGTCGAGCAAGTAAACGCCATCCATCTTCATGGCCGCGAGAATGGCATCCACTTTCGCCTTATCGCGCCCCTCGGAAAAGTTAGGAACACACTCCACTAGAGTTGGCATAAGGGAGAAGAATATCTGGCAGGCTTGCTAAGCTGCAACCTGTCCAGCGTTTTGGTAGTGCCTCAGTTTGAAATCTCATAGCATGGAACGTCGCCGGGTCCTGTGGCATACTCGGTTCGCGACCAACGAAGAGGGAGTCGCATGATAACTGACGTTGTGATACGGGCAATAAATTCCGAAATCGCAGACTTGCAACGCATCATTGACGCTGATGAGGCGATCCTCCAGTATGAGAAGTCGCAGGAAAAGCACGACCAGCTTATAAATGAAATCGATAGCCTTCAGGATTGGATAGCCAAACTCAGAAGGAAGCGCGAACACTTTGAGTTTGGTTGATTTCAACTGAGGCACAACCAATATTTTCCTTCGTGTAACTTTGTGTCCTTTGTGGTTTAAGCCTTTTGTCTTTACTTCCCGAAAAACTTCCCAATCCCCACCCGAACCTGAACGGTATTGATCCCCGGGTTCGGCGAACTCAATCCCGCATTCGAAATATGCATATACCGCACCTCCACGCTGAAAGCGCGCTTGTCACCCAGCAGATGCATCCCCAGCGCCGCTGCGTCGGTGAAGTTCACATCGGAAGTTCCGGTCGGAACATCGTGATTGGTAAACAGCGTCCCGCCATTCAACTCGAGGTAAGGCTCAATCCGCCCCCGTGCCGCGAAGTCCCACTTCAGTCCCAGCGGACTAAACCCCGCCCCATAAGCGGTGTTGTAGCGCTGGAAGACCATAAAAACAGGCACGGCGTCGAGGACGTATTCGAATCTTCCGTTGAGGAATCCGGGGCCATGCGGCCGCGTCAGAATCCAGCCGTAGCGCACCCCGACATTCCACACGCCTGTGCTGGACGTGCCTCCGGGAACCGAGTATCCGCCACCCGTCCATACCTGGAATTCCTGCCCACCATCTTCCGGCCGCGCCTGTGCCCAGGCGACGGAACTCAAGCACACCAAAGCGACTGCGATCAAACGCCTTTTCATCCGGATCAAGACCATACAGGAAAGCCTGGTGCCCGACAAATCAAGCAGCACGTTGCCATTGATCAGCCAGTCGCTAACTCTTGTCCGCAATGCCACGGATCACGACTGCAACAATAAGAATGCCCACGATGAGCGTGGCAACGGTTATCTCAAACCCCATCCACATCCGGCGCCCCGCAATCCAACCCGATGCCACGCTTGATTAAACCACATAGATCGGGCAAACTGATGCGGCCCTCAAAACTTTCTGACTCCACACACACGAGGATTCCATGCCCAAATACGTCATCGAACGCGAACTACCCGGCGCCGGACAACTCACCCCACAGCAACTGCAAGCCGTCTCCCAAACCTCCTGCGGCGTCCTGCGGAAACTCGGCCCCGAGATTCAGTGGGTGCACAGCTACGTGACCCAGGACAAATTCTACTGCATCTACATCGCCCCCAACGAGGCCATCATCCGCGAACACGCCACCCAGGGCGGCTTCCCCGCAAATCGAATTTCCGAGATCTCTTCGATCATCGATCCCACAACCGCCGACGTGTAATCACGTAGCCCCGGACGCCTCGTCCGGGGCCACTACAAGCCCAGCCCGCCATCCACAGCCATAATCTGCCCAGTAATAAAATGAGGCGCGGTAGCGAAGAACAAAACCGCCGCGGCAATCTCCTCGCCAGTCCCGTTCCGCCGCATCGGAGTCTGCTTCGCCATTCGCTTCATGAAACCAGCTGCCGCCTTCTCTCCCAGATCGATCATCCCCGGCGCCACGCAGTTCACCGCAATCGCCGGAGCTAAAGCCTTCGCCATCACCTTGGTCAACATATGCACAGCCGCCTTTGACGAACAATAGTGAGCATGGTCGGCCCAGGGCCGCAGTCCACCCAACGAACCCATATTGATGATTTTCCCCCGCCGTTCCCGCAGCAATTTCAAAGCTTCCCGCGAAACCAGAAACGGCCCCCGCGTATTGGAGGCAAAAATAGCATCCCACTGTTTCAGGCTCAGCTTCTC
>Ga0207003_1131_pt1 | contig 15348 bp, 8 predicted proteins | sample Alteio_BWMinCont_89_FD_153474 | JGI IMG/M metagenome (GOLD analysis project Ga0207003, IMG submission 153474) | Enriched cells from forest soil in Barre Woods Harvard Forest LTER site, Petersham, Massachusetts, United States -... | ecosystem: Environmental > Terrestrial > Soil > Temperate forest >...
GCGGCGGTGGAGTTACGGGACCGACAGGATATACCACGTCCACTCCGCCCGCCGACTGGCAACCCGATCTGCGGAAGTCGGAGTCACGGGTGATCTTTGCGATATTGGTACGATTGTAACCCCGATTTTTTCATTTTGGCAGGATATGGCTAAACGCGATAATTTTCGTTTAGCCATATTCTATTTTTTGCCAGTTTTATTATTTATAATATATAATTTTTCGCAAAAAACAGCCCAATTTTTGCAATTGTTCAACATAAACTATATATATCATTATTGTTTATATGATAACCCGATTTTTCAATTGGAGGTCGTCGGAGCGGTTTTCGGGCGGTCAATCATCATTAACAATTGAGTGAAGTCCATACTGGTATTGGGTTGTGGCCGATCTGGCCATGAGGAGGGGGGGCTTGGTATATGATTGGTCCCGTTGAGGAAAACCAATTTTATGCTTAAGAGAATTATTTTTTGCTTTGGTGCGTATTTGTGTGTGAACGGCGGGTATGGTCAGGAGAAGGCGTCGACCGCGGTGACCCTGGCCTCCAACCAGGAGAGTCATGGGGTGCAGCATCTTTTTAACCGGTTATTCAAGAAGGATACGGCGGGGGTCGATGCCATGGCGCCGGCGAGTGTGCCTTTTGCATATGGGGATTTTACCTGGCTGAACGGAACGAGCCGAAAGACCAGTCCACCGCTGATCGACAGCAAGTATTTCACCAGTGATATTACGTTGGATCTGAATGCTACGCATTCGTACAACGACCCAATCGATAACACGGTAGTAGGAAGTACGGCCTTATCGCGGAACAACGAGCTCCAGCTTTCTTTTCTTGGGTTCGGTGGGGATATCCATGTGAACAATGTCCGGGGGAGGGTCATGATGCAGTTTGGCACGCGGAGTACGGTGGTTCCGCGGAATGACGGGAGCTCCTATAAGGGCCAGTATGATCTGCAGACCATCTACCGGTATATCAGTGAGGCCTATGCGGGCTATCATTGGGATACCTGGCATGGGATCAACCTGGATGCGGGGATCTTCATGTCCTATATCGGGTTGTTCTCCTATAATAATACGGAGAACTGGGGTTACCAGCCTTCGTATACCTCGGATAATACGCCCTGGTTTTTTAATGGATTGCGTTTGCAGACCTTTCCCACGGATAAGTTGAAGGTAGAACTGTGGCTGATCAACGGCTGGCAGAGCTATGGGATGTTCAACCATTCGCCGGGGGCTGGTTTTTCGATTTATTACCGGCCGAAGGAAACGGTGGATTATGTTGCCAACTTCTATTATGGAAAGGATGATCAGGGGGCGCCGGGCCGTTACCGGTTACATAGTGACGACAGCTATGAGTTGCGTTATTTCAATCGAAAGCATGGATTTCTGACGAAGGCGGCGTTTTCCATTACAGGGGATATCGGGGTCGAGAATGGGGATGGGGTGAGTCCCTTCGGCAGCGGCGTCAAGGGCAAGCCGAATTATAAGCCGGCGCAGAATTTCATCAGCGGAATGATCTATAACCGTCTCTGGTTCGGTGAAAAGCAGAAGTGGGCCTGGACGGTAGGCGGCGGATATATGCACAATCCCGGTCAATACCTGGTGCTGGCTCCGACCGGTTATGCGGACACGCTGTATCAAAACCAGACCGGACCGGGTTCGACCTTTGATGCCTGGGATTATTCTACTTCCCTCGATTATATGCCAAAAGACAACATTACGCTGAAATTCGAGTATGTGCACCGGAAGGTGAATGCGATGAGTCCTTCGGACGCGGCTGTGGCAGGCGGGGTACCAGCGATGCCCGGTTATTTCGCGGGGCATGGTGGAGTAACATCGCCGACGGGTTATACCAATACGGCTGGGCCCAACGGCGCCTTTACTTATACTTCGAGCGGGGCGTCGATCGCGCCGCCCTTGTCCGCCTGGGGAGGATGGCAGCCTGACCTGGCGAGTTCCGAGTCGCGAATCGTCCTTGCGCTGCTGGTACGGTTTTAGGTCCGCAAATCATATTTCGTTTTTGCAGAAGGGATGAACAGGGGTTCATCCCTTTTCATTTCAGCAATTCTTTTCAAATCGGTTGGCCCCTTTGGAGATGCGCCCATCATATTGGCGCCCGGTTATCTATTTAACTTGTTAATGCTATGGTATTTGATGGATCGATGACAGAATTTCCTTTTATGGTATGCAATTGGAAGACCGGTTGGAACAACTAAAGTATATGGTAAAGAAGATGACTATTTGTTTGAGCGCAGCGTTGTTCGTTTTGCAGGGCTATAGCCAGGAACCGTCTTCCAGTCAGAGGAAGGATACGGTGATCCGTCAGCTCCCTTCGCCGCTTCCCAATCCCCCGTTTCCCACTGCGGATTGGGATGGCGCGCCGTTGATCGGTGCTGACGCCACCGCGCCCAATTATCCGTTGACGAAGGCGCTGGGTCTCAGCAAGAGCAAGGTAAAGATCTATGGTTGGGTGGATTTCGGCTACAATGCCAGCACCTCCAAGCATTCGAATGCGCCTACTTCCTATGACATCGTTCCTAATTCGGTGCAGCTTGATCAGGCGGCGATAAAGATCGATAAGCAACCCGATATGAGTCAAACGGATCATTTCGACTGGGGTTTTCTTTCGACCACTATTTTCGGTACCGATTACCGGTATACCACGGCCAAGGGTTGGTTCAGCAACCAGTTATTGGATCATAACCAATTGTACGGGGTCGACCCCGCCGAGTTGTATGGGTTGTTATACTTTCCGAAGATCGCGGATGGGATGCTCCTCAAGGTGGGCCGGTTCATTTCTCCGGCGGATATCGAGGCGCAGTGGGCTCCGGACAATTACCTGTATTCACACTCGCTGATGTTCACAGTGGACCCTTATACTTTTACCGGGGTGCAGGCGACGTTTAAATTGGGGTCTTACTGGCAGTTGGAGGTGGGTGCGCATGCGGGCAACGATATGGCGCCCTGGAGCAAGTCGGCGCAACTCAATGGATTGCTGATGGCCCGGTGGGTGTCGAAGAATAATAATAACTCCCTGTATGGCGGGATCAATTCCCTTGGATCGGGGAATTATACGGACCAGCATGACGATCTGCAGATGGTGGTCATGACCTGGGGTCATAAGTTCAACGAGACCTTTCATATGATGACCGAAGCCTATTATATGTGGCAGCGGAATGCACTGGTAGGCGGCACCGTGATCAACGGTCCCGGTCATCTCTACCTGGAGGGAACGGGGCCCGGCACGCTTATCCCCGGCGCGGCCTCGACGGTGGGGTTGGTGAATTATTTCCAGATACTGTTCGACAAGAAGGATTATTTGTCTATCCGCAATGATCTGTTGAATGATCCGCAGGGTAACAGGACGGGTTTCAACACCTTGTATACCAGTCATACCATCGGCTTTGTCCATCACTTCAACGATCTTATCCGGATAAGGCCGGAGGTCAGGTATGAGACCGCGTATGCTTCCGGGGTTACCCCCTATGACAACGGTACGAAGAAGGACCAGTTTACGGCGGCCGTGGACCTTATCGTCCGGTTTTAGGCGGGTAGGCGAGTAAGGGAAGATTGAACCGGAAGGGCTATCTTGGGAGAAATATCTTCCAATATGGCCCTTTATAATGCCCTTGTGATCATGATGGTATTGGCGGCGTTGTTCGCATGGGTGAATCACCGGTTCATCCGGCTGCCCGGCACTATTGGCATCATGCTTATTTCGCTGCTTTCGTCGGTAGTGTTGCTGATCATCGGCTGGGTAGATGCCGGGTTGCTGAGCGAGATGACGCGGCTGGTGAAGAGCATCGATCTTTATACGATAGTGATGAAGATGATGCTGAGCTTCCTGCTTTTTGCGGGTGCCATTCATGTGGACAGCAAGGGGCTGCGGTCGCAGGGTTTGCCGGTGCTGACCTTTGCGACGATCGGGACGGTGCTTTCCACCATTTTTGTGGGGGCGATGCTATATGGGATTTGCATCCTGCTGCGTTTTCCGGTGGAATTCCTGTATTGCCTGCTTTTTGGGGCGTTGATCTCGCCGACCGATCCGATTGCCGTGTTGAGTATCCTCCGGCAGGCGCATATCGCTCCCTCGCTGGAGACCAAGATCAGCGGGGAGTCCCTTTTCAATGATGGGGTAGCGGTAGTTCTCTTTATTTCGATCTATGAGATGATCGAGGGAGGGGTTGCCCACCTGGATGCGGCGCGTGTCGGGTGGCTTTTCCTGCGGGAGGCTGGTGGGGGGCTTGTTTTTGGGATCTTGCTGGGTTATCTGGGATTTTTCCTGGTCAGTAGCATCGATCACTACCAGGTGGAGGTGATGATCACGGTGGCGCTGGTGATGGGTGGATATCTGTTAGCGGACTGGTTGCATGTAAGCGGGCCGATCGCGATGGTAGTAGCGGGGTTGATCACGGGGAACAAGAGCAGGGTGCAGGCGATGAGCGAGACCACGCGGGACTATCTGGATAAGTTTTGGGAGATGATAGATGAATTCCTCAATGCCATATTGTTCCTGCTGATGGGTTTCGAGCTGCTGATCCTTCCGTTCGATAAGCTGGTTGTTGTTTTGGGGCTGGCCTGTATCCCGATGGTGTTGCTGGCGCGTTGGCTGTCGGTGATGATCCCTTTCAGCTTTTTGCGGCGATGGACCGTGTTCGAAAAGAATGCAATACCCATCCTTACCTGGGGAGGATTGCGCGGTGGCGTGTCCGTGGCCCTGGCGCTTTCCATTCCCGCGGAGATGCACGGGGAGCTGATCGTAACCGTCACGTATATCGTCGTCCTCTTTTCCATTCTCGTGCAGGGCCTGACGATCGGGAAGATCGCCAGGCGGCTGGCCTAGAGAGCGATGAGACTGGCGTCTTTTCGTTCGAGGAGGGAGGCGCCGATGAGGTATTCGTCGACTTTGCGGGCACATTCGCGGCCTTCGCTGATGGCCCATACGACGAGGGACTGGCCGCGCCGCATATCGCCGGCGGTGAAGATCTTGGCGATATTGGTCTGGTAGTTCCGGTCGGTTGCTTTTACGTTGCCGCGGTCGTCGAGTTCGATGTCGAGTTCTTTGAGGAGGCCCTGGTGTTGGGGGTGGACGAAGCCCATCGCGAGTAAGGCGAGCTCGCAAGGCAGATCCTGTTCGCTGCCGGCGACTTCGGTGAACTGGGCGGTCTTACCGTCTTCGGTGGTCTTCCATTCGAGTTTTACTGTTTTGAGGGCCTTGAGGTTTCCCTGGTCGTCGCCGATAAATTCCTTGGTGGCGATGGCCCAGTGGCGATCGGCGCCTTCTTCGTGGGAAGAGGATGTCTTGAGGACCATGGGATAGGTGGGCCAGGGCATGAAGGCGGTGCGGGTATGGGGTGGTTTTGGCATGAGCTCGAACTGAGTTACCGACTTTGCCTTGTGCCGGTTGGATGTGCCTACGCAGTCGCTGCCGGTGTCGCCACCGCCGATCACGATGACGTTTCTGCCGGTGGCGAAGATGTCTTCGCCGTCCACGGGCAGGTGGCTGAGGCGTTTATTTTGTTGTTTGAGGAATTCCATGGCGAAGTGGACGCCTTTGAGGTGGCGGCCCGGGATGGGTAGGTCGCGGGGGATGGTGGATCCGCCGGCGAGGACGATGGCGTGGAATTCCCGGAGGAGGTCGTTGATGCTGATGTTGGCGCCGACTTCGGCGTTGCAGCGGAAGGCGATGCCGGCTTCTTCCATGAGCCGGATGCGCCGGGCGACGACCCATTTTTCGAGTTTGAAATCGGGGATGCCGTAGCGGAGGAGGCCGCCGGGTTCGTCATCGCGTTCGAATACGGTTACGGAGTGGCCGGCCGCGTTGAGTTGGTCGGCGGCGGCGAGGCCCGCGGGGCCGGAGCCGACGACGGCTACTTTTTTTCCGGTGCGGAGGGCCGGGTGCCTGGCTTTTACGAGGCCTTTATCGAAGGCGATCTCGATGATATGGCGTTCGATCTCTTCGATGGCCACGGGGGGCTGGTTGATGCCGAGAACGCAGCTGCTTTCGCAGGGGGCGGGGCAGATGCGGCCCGTGAACTCGGGGAAATTATTTGTGGAGGAGAGGATCTCGTAGGCTTCCTGCCATTGCTGGCGATAGACGGCCTCATTGAATTCGGGGATGACGTTGCCCAGGGGGCAGCCGCTATGGCAGAAGGGGATGCCGCAGTTCATACAGCGGGCGGCCTGGTGGTTGAGTTCCTGGCCGTTGTATGTGTTGACGAATTCTTTGTAGTCGTTCTTCCGCTCGTGGATGGGGCGTTTGGAGGGAAGTTCGCGATCGAATTCTAAAAATCCTGTTGGTTTACCCATGGTTTGTGAATGAGTTTAAAAGAGAACAACGGAGTGGCTGAGTCACACATGAGAGCCGACTCCGCGTTCTCTGTTAAGTTGTAATATTTTTTTATAGTCGGTCGGGAAGACCTTTACGAAATGTTGCAATTGATTTTCGATGTCGTCGAGGACGAATTTTGCGACGGTGCTGCCGGTGTAGGCGTAGTGTCGCTGGATCATGTCCTTTAGTTCGCCGATATCGTCCCGGCCGACGGGATCGAGGTCGACCATCTCGCGGTTGACGTTGCGGGCGAATGTCCCCCGCACATCGTAGACATAGGCGATGCCGCCGCTCATGCCCGCGGCGAAATTACGGCCGGTGTTGCCGAGGATGACGATGCGGCCGCCCGTCATGTATTCGCAACCGTGGTCGCCTACTCCTTCGACGACGGCTTTCACGCCGGAGTTGCGGACGCCGAAGCGTTCGCCGGCCTTCCCGCGGATGAAGGCTTCACCGGAGGTGGCGCCATAGAAGGCGACGTTGCCGATGATGCTGTTCTCTTCGGGGATGAAGCCGGCATTTTGACTGGGGTAGACGATGAGTCTTGCCCCGGAGAGGCCTTTGCCGAAGTAGTCGTTGGCGTCGCCTTCGAGTTCCAGGGATACGCCTTGCGTGTTGAAGGCCCCGAAGCTCTGGCCGGCTGTGCCGGTGAATTTGAAATGGATCGTCTCCGGCGGCAGGCCATCGCTCTTATAGCGTTTGGAGATCTCGTTGGAGAGGATGGTCCCTGCGGTGCGGTCCGTATTCTTTATAGGGAACTCGGCGTATACTTTTTGCCGGTGGTCGAGGGCGGGTTTTGCCGCGTCGAGCAGTTTCCAGTCGAGGACGCCGGCGAGGCCATGGTCCTGGTCTTCCTGTTTATAGAGGCCGGTGTAGAGGGAGGCCGGTTCTTTGAACAGGATGGGCGAGAGGTCGAGTTTCCCGTATTTCCAGTGGGTGATATTCTCGCGGAGCTGGAGGCTGTCCACCTGGCCGACCATCTCGTCGATGGTGCGGAAGCCCAGTTCGGCCATGATCTCGCGTAACTCCTGGGTGATGAATTTGAAGAAATTGACCACGTGGTCGGCATCGCCGGTGAAGCGTTTGCGGAGTTCGGGGTCCTGGGTGGCCACGCCGACGGGGCAGGTGTTGAGATGGCATTTGCGCATCATGATGCAGCCTTCGACAACCAGTGCGGTCGTGGCGAGGCCCCATTCTTCTGCGCCCAGCAGCGTTGCGATAGCGATATCGCGGCCGGTCTTCATCTGGCCGTCGGCCTGGAGGACGACGCGGCTGCGCAGTTTATTTTTGACGAGTGTTTGGTGAGACTCAGCCAGACCCAATTCCCAGGGAAGACCCGCATGACGAATTGAGCTGATAGGGGATGCCCCGGTACCGCCGTCGTGACCGGAGATCAGAATAACGTCGGACTTGGCTTTTGCGACACCCGCGGCGATGGTGCCGACACCGGCTTTTGAGACGAGTTTAACGCTGATCCTTGCTGCGCGGTTGGCGTTCTTAAGATCGAAGATCAGCTGTGCGAGGTCTTCGATGGAATAGATATCGTGGTGCGGGGGTGGGGAGATGAGGCCTACGCCGGGGGTGGAGTGGCGGACCTTGCCGATCCATTCGTCCACTTTATGACCGGGCAGCTGGCCACCTTCGCCGGGTTTTGCGCCCTGCGCCATTTTTATCTGGAGTTCGTCGGCCATGGTGAGGTAGTAGCTGGTGACGCCGAAGCGGGCCGAGGCTACCTGTTTTATCGCCGAGCGCATGGAATCGCCGTTTGGCAGGGGTTCGTAGCGGAGTTCGTCTTCGCCGCCTTCGCCTGTGTTGCTTTTCCCGCCGAGGCGGTTCATAGCGATCGCGAGGGTGGAATGGGCTTCATGTGAGATGGAGCCGAAGGACATGGCGCCGGTGGCGAAACGTCTGTAGATGCTTTCCGCGGGTTCTACTTCGTCGACGGCGATCGAGGGTCGGTTACGCCTGAAGGCGATCATGGAGCGCAGGGTAGCCGCTTTCTCGCTCTGGTCGTTGACGAGGCGGGAATATTTTTTGAACGTGTTGTAATCGTTCATCCGGGTGGAATACTGGAGGAGGTGGATCGTATTGGGATTGAAGAGGTGGAACTCTCCTTTCCGTTTCCACTGATAGATACCGCCTACGGGCAGTCGCTCGACGGGAATGTCTTTGCGGCTAAAGGCAAAGAAATGTTTCGCCAGGGTTTCCTTGGCGATCTCGTCGAGGCCCATCCCTTCGATGCGGGAGGTGGCGCCGGTGAAATACTTGTCTACGACGCTGCGGTTGAGGCCGATGATCTCGAAGATCTGGGCGCCCTGGTAGGACTGGAGGGTGGAGATGCCCATCTTTGAGAAGACCTTGAGCAGGCCGTCGTTGACGGCTTTTGTATAATTCTTTTTTAATTGTTCGGCGTCGAGTTCGGTCTGGAGCCGGAGGCTCAGCTTCATATCCCGGATGCTGGACAGGGCCAGGTAGGGGTTGATGGCGGTGGCGCCGAAGCCGATGAGACAGGCGAAGTGATGGACTTCCCAGACGTCGCCCGCTTCCACGATGATACCCACTTGTCCGCGATAGCCTTTGCGGATGAGGTGGTGGTGGACGGCGGAGCAGGCCAGCAGGGAGGGTATGGGTGCGTGGTCGGAGTCGATGGCGCGATCGGTGAGGATGAGCACTTCGAAGCCGTCTTCCACGGCGTCTACTGCATAGCGGCAGAGGCGATCGATCCCTTTTTGGAGGGAGCCGGGTTTGCCGTCGGCGCGGAAGTAGGTCTGCAGGGTCTTTGCCTGGAATATCCCCGTGTCGATGGAGCGGATCTTTTCCAATTCGTGGTTGCTCAGAACGGGATGTTTCAGGGCGACGCTGTGGCAGGCGAGCGGATCTTCCCCGAGGAGGTTCGAGTTGCCGCCGACGAAACTGGCCAGGGACATGACGAGTCGTTCCCGGATGGGGTCGATGGGTGGGTTGGTCACCTGGGCGAAGAGTTGTTTGAAATAGTTGCTGAGATGCTGGGGCTGGTCGCTGAGGACGGCCAGTGGGACATCGGTTCCCATCGAGCCGACGGGCTCTTTGCCGTCGAGGGCCATCGGGGCGATGAGGGTATCGAGGTCTTCAGTCGAATAACCGAAGGCTTTTTGGTATTTGAAGATCTGTTCGTGTTCGAGATGGGTGAAGAGGACCCGGGGTTCGGGAAGCTCTTCCATGCGGATCTTGTATTTATTCAGCCATTCGGCATAGGGCTGTTGGGAGCAGATCTTTGCTTTGAGTTCGTCGTCGCTGATGATGCGTTCCTGTTCGAGGTCGACTACAAACATCCTGCCTGGCTGCAGGCGGCCTTTTTCTTTTATGAGGCGTGGGTCGACGGGCAGGACGCCGGTTTCGGAGGCCATGATGACGCGGTCGTCCGTTGTCACGCAGTAGCGGGAGGGGCGGAGGCCGTTGCGGTCGAGGGTGGCGCCGATGAGTTTGCCGTCGGTGAAGGAGATGGAGGCGGGGCCGTCCCAGGGCTCCATGATGGAGGCGTGGAATTCGTAGAAGGCTTTCTTTACCGGGTCCATCTGGTCGTTGCCGTCCCAGGCTTCGGGGATGAGCATCATCATTACGTGGGGCAGGCTCCGGCCGCAGAGCGTCAGCAGTTCGATGACGTTGTCGAGGCAGGCCGAGTCGGATGCGCCTTCCGAGATGATGGGCAGGAGCATATCCATCTCCTCTTTTGTGAAGTAGGGGGTGGTGAAGCCTTTTTCGCTTGTCCTGAGCCAATTCAGATTCCCCTGGAGGGTATTGATCTCGCCGTTGTGGGCGATGTAACGGAAGGGCTGGGCCAGTTTCCAGGAGGGGAAGGTATTGGTGGCGAAGCGGGAATGAACGAGGCCAAAAGCGGATCCCACGCGTTTGTTGCTGAGGTCGGGGAAGTAATTCCGGACCTGGCCGCTGGTGAGCTGGCCTTTATAGACGATGGTCTTATAGGAGAGAGAAGCTACGTAAAAGCCGATTGCATCCCGTTTTACCGTATTGTTGATGGTATGGCTCGCGTAGTTGCGCAGCAGGAACAATTTGCGTTCGAAATCATCGGGTTGTTTGAGATGGTCGGGGCAGGCGATGAACACCTGTTCCATTTCCGGTTCGACGGAGAGGGCTGTTGGGCCGATGCCGTCCGGGTTGACCGGGACTTTGCGATAGCCGAGGATCTCGAGGCCCAGTTTTTCGGCGCTGCGGGCGAAGATATCGCGGCATTCTTCTTTGAGGCGGATGTCGCGGGGGAAGAACAGCATTCCGACCCCATACTTGCTGAAGGCCGGGAGGTGGATGCCGAGGCGGACGCATTCGTCGAAGAAGAACTCGTGCGGAGTCTGGATCATGATGCCGGCGCCGTCGCCGGTGTTGTTCTCGCAGCCGCAGGCGCCGCGGTGTTCCATGTTCTCGAGGATGGTCAGCGCGTCGGAGACGATCTGGTGAGACTTGTTGCTTTTGATGTTGACGACAAAGCCAATGCCACACGCATCGCGTTCAAATTCAGGAGAGTATAATCCTTCTTTGATCATTTTTGCTAGCAAGATTAGACGTTTTTCAAAAATTGTGACGATTCCTTAGAATTTCACATGGCATTCGGGTCAATCAACTGGATGAAAATAAGAAAAAAACCGCAATTTCTTATTTTTTAGTTGTCCACAGGGTTGGTGGATTAGTGGTTAGACAAGGTAGCCAAACAGGGTGTCATCTTTGTTCAGTTCGGTATAGTTGATATTGAATTTATTCAGGTTGAGGAGCAGGGTATCATAGTCTTTGCGGGCGGTGAGTTCGATCCCGACGAGGGCCGGGCCGGTCTCTTTGTTGTGTTTCTGCATGTATTCGAAGCGGGTGATATCGTCGTTGGGGCCCAGGACGTGGTTGACGAACTCTTTTAGTGCGCCGGGGCGTTGGGCGAAGGTGACCAGGAAATAGTGTTTGAGACCTTCGTATTGTAATGATCGTTCCTTTATTTCCTGCATTCTATCGATATCGTTGTTGCTGCCGCTGACGACGCAGACTACTGTTTTGCCTTTTATCAGGCTTGCGAAATCGGCGAGGGCGGCGATGCTGAGGGCGCCGGCGGGTTCGACGACGATGGCGTTCTCGTTATAGAGTTGCAGGATGGTGGAGCAGACGCGGCCTTCGGGTACGGTGGTCATTCCGTCGAGGACCTCATGGCAAATGCTGTAGGTGAGGTCGCCGACGCGTTTTACGGCGGCGCCGTCTACGAACCGATCGATATTTTCTACGGTGACGGGGTGGCCGGCTTTGAAGGCGGCGACCATGGAGGGGGCGCCTTCGGGTTCGAGGCCGATGACCTGGGTGGCGGGCGAGTACGTTTTGAAGCAGGCGCCCGTTCCCGATGCGAGTCCGCCGCCGCCGACGGGGACGAAGAGATAGTCGATGCCTGTCTCGCCGGGGGGGAGGTCTTCGAGTATCTCAACGGCGAAGGTGCCCTGGCCTTAGATGATGCGGGGGTGTTCAAAGGGGGGGATGAAGGTCATTCCTTTTTCGCGAGTATACTGTTGGGCGGTCTGGCTGCAGTCGTCGAAGGTGTCGCCGGTGAGGACGATCTCGATATTCTCTTCCCCGAACATCTTTGTTTGGGTGACTTTTTGCCGTGGGGTGATGATGGGCATGAAGACGACGCCTTTTACCCCGAGCTTTTTGCAGGAGTAGGCGAAGCCCTGGGCATGGTTGCCGGCGCTGGCGCAGACAACGCCTTTTTTGAGTTGATCGGCGGGAAGGCTCACCATCATATTATAGGCGCCGCGAAGTTTGTATGAGCGGACGACCTGGAGGTCTTCGCGTTTGAGGTAGACGCGACAGTCGTATTTTTTTGACAGGGCGTGATTGTATTGGAGCGGCGTATGGTGAACGACTTTTTTAAGCCGTGCGGCTGCTGCGTGGAAATCGAGGTCCCAGCCCCTTACGGGGCCGGGATCTGCGAGGGTATTAGTTAGCGACTGCTTCACTTTTGCTTGATTTTGCGGGTTGATTTTCCGGGCGGAGGCTGCGTACCGTCTTGCCGGCCTGCCAGAGTTCGCTTTCGCGGAGTTCCTTTAGTTCGGCGTCCAGTTTTTCACGATAGTCGGGTTGGCTGTTGGAGTCGATGCTGCGTTGGGATTCTTTTCCGGCGGCCACGCTTTCGTAGAGTTCGTTGAAGACCGGCAGGGTGGCGTCGCGGAATTTCTTCCACCAGTCGAGGGCGCCGCGTTGGGCTGTGGTGGAGCAGTTGGCGTACATCCAGTCCATGCCGTTCTCGGCCACCAGCGGCATGAGGGATTGGGTCAGTTCTTCGACGGTTTCGTTGAAGGCCTCGGAAGGGGTATGGCCTTTTTTGCGAAGCACTTCGTATTGCGCGGCGAAGATGCCCTGGATGGCGCCCATGAGGGTTCCTCTTTCGCCGGTAAGATCGCTGAATACTTCTTTTCTGAAGTCGGTTTCGAAGAGGTAGCCGCTACCGACTGCGATGCCGAGGGCGGTGACGCGTTCTTTTGCGTGGCCGGTGGCATCCTGGAAGATGGCGTAGCTGCTGTTGAGGCCGCGGCCCTGCAGGAACATGCGACGCAGGGAAGTGCCCGAGCCTTTGGGGGCGACGAGGAATACGTCTACGTCCTTGGGGGGATTGATGCCGGTTTGGTTATTAAAGGTGATGCCGAAGCCGTGGGAGAAGTAGAGGGCTTTGCCGGGGGTGAGGTGTTTTTTCACCGTGGGCCAGAGGGCGATCTGGGCGGCGTCACTGAGCAGGTAGCAGATGATGGTGCCTTTTTCGAGGGCTTCTTCGATCTCGAAGAGGGTCTGGCCGGGGACGAAGCCATCGCGGACGGCTTTGTCCCAGGTTTTGGAATTCTTGCGTTGACCGACTATGACATTGATGCCGTTATCTTTCTGATTCAGTGCCTGGCCGGGGCCCTGTACGCCATAGCCGATGACGGCTACCACTTCATTTTTCAGAGTCTGCTGTGCTTTGGCGAGAGGGAATTCTTCGCGGGTGATGACATTCTCTTCCACGCCGCCGAAATTTAGTTTTGCCATGTTTGGTTGTTTATGATGTTGTTTGTGAGTGACGATTTACATTGAGAACACCTTGTCCTGCTCATTGAGAAATTGGTTTTCCACTACCTCTTCGCCGGGTTCGGTGAGTTCGAATTCCTTTAGTTTTTCGTGGAAGCCGGCGCTGTCTTTGATGATGGCGACGCGGGCGCTACGGACGAATTCGATGAGGCCGAAGGGTTCGAGGGCTTTGACGAGGCGGTCGGTCTCTTCGCGCTGGCCGGTCGTTTCGAAGACGGTGTAGTCCTTGCGGATCACGACGGCGCGGGCGCCATACTCGCGGAGGAGGCGTTCTACCTTTACTTTTTCGGCGATCTCGTCGGTGGGGACCTTATAGAGCGCCATTTCCTGCCAGATGATCTCTTCGTTCGTGTTGTAATATGCTTTAAGGATCTCTACCTGCTTCTCCAACTGACGGCAGAGTTTGCGAACGACCTCTTCCGTCTCGTTGATGACGATGGTGAAGCGGTGGATGCCTTCCACTTCCGAAGGGGAGGTGTTGAGGCTTTCGATGTTGATCTTCCGGCGGGAGAAGAGGATGGCGATGCGGTTGATCAGGCCGATCTGGTTTTCCGTATAGACGGTGATGGTATATTCCTGTTTTTGCATGATTTTTCGTTTTATGTTATTTAAGGCGGATCTCGCTTACGCTGCAGCCCTGTGGCACCATCGGGAAGACGTTGTTCTCTTTTCCGGTGAATACCTCGAGGAGGTAGGAGCCTTTGTGGTCGAGCATGGTTTTCAGAGCCGTTGTCAGATCTTTTCGATCGCTGACGCTGCTGCCTTCGATGTGGTAGGCTTTTGCCAGGGCGACGAAGTCGGGGCTGGTGATGTCCACGAAGGAATAGCGTTTGTCATTGAAGAGTTCCTGCCATTGGCGGACCATGCCGAGGAAGCGGTTGTTGAGGATGAGGATCTTTACCTCCGCGCCGAATTGCATGATGGTGCCCAGTTCCTGCAGGGTCATCTGGAAGCCGCCGTCGCCGATGATCGCAACGACGGTGCGGTCGGGGGCGCCGTATTTTGCGCCGATGGCCGCGGGGAGGCCGAAGCCCATGGTCCCGAGGCCGCCGGAGGTGACGTTGCTCCGGGACTTCTTGAAATGGGCGTAGCGGCTGGCAACCATCTGGTGTTGGCCGACGTCGGTGACGATGACCGCGTCGCCGCCGGTGAGTTCGTTGAGGATCTTCATCACTTCGCCCATGGTCAATTCGCCGGCGGTGGGATTGAGTTCATTGTGGATGACGGCCTCTTCTTCCTGTCTGTAGCAGTCTTTGAAGCGTTGGTGCCATTCGGGGAAGGTCCTTTTTTCGACGAGTTCCGTCAGCAGGGGAAGGGTCTCTTTGCAATCGCCCCAGACGGGTACGGTGCTTTTTACGTTTTTATCGATCTCGGCCGGGTCGATATCGAGGTGGACGAGTTTTGCCTGTTTTGCATATTTGTCGAGGCGGCAGTACGCGAGTTGTCTGGCTCCGCCGCCGTCCTCGAAGCGTTTTTGGAAGAAGGCGCCGACACCATCTTCGGTTACCCCGGCGGTGCGATCATGCCCATCTACGATGCCCTCTACGACTATCGGGACAAGATCCGGCATATCCTGGTCCGCCACGAACAAGGCGGCATCCACGCCGCACAAGGCTATGCAAGGACATCGGGCCGCACCGGCGTCGTCTTCGCCACCAGCGGCCCCGGCGCCACCAACCTCGTCACCGGCCTCGCCGACGCGATGATCGACAGTACCCCCCTCGTATGTATCACCGGCCAGGTCTTCGCCCACCTGCTCGGTACCGACGCCTTCCAGGAAACGGACGTGATCAACATCACCACCCCCGTCACCAAATGGAACTACCAGGTCACCGACGCAACCGAGATCCCCGCAGCCCTGGCAAAAGACTTCTACATCGCCGGCAGCGGCCGCCCCGGACCCGTGCTCATCGATATCACCAAGAACGCCCAGGTC